>ENA-ORTV01003941-ORTV01003941.1-human-gut-metagenome-genome-assembly--contig:-NODE-3941-length-11788-cov-2.961988_pt1 | contig 11788 bp, 10 predicted proteins | sample MGYA00241915_ERZ509194 | MGnify/ENA primary metagenome ERZ509194 (study PRJEB26280, sample SAMEA2338810) | human gut metagenome | biome: human gut; feature: human-associated habitat; material: faeces... | reverse complement strand
TCAGCTTCGCTGACCAGAATCACGCGCCAAGTCTCACGGACGTTCGACTTGAAAATTGGTTCATTTTTATACAAAAACAAGTCCTTCTGTATATTCATTTTGAAATACGCCGCCGCGCTTTATCCGCACCGTCTGGTATAAATGCGAGGCGTACACCTCCTGCTCCAGCAGCGCGAGCGCCGACGGGGCGAGGCTCTGGGCGGCATCTGCCATTTTAGTGATGAGGGGGATGCTGCTTTTTTTATGCAGACAGGAGAGCAGAGGGCTGCTCTGCCTGCGAAAACCGAGAATCCGTGCATAGAGTGCATAGCCCTCGTCCTTCCACCGGGAAATATCTTCCTCGCGCATACCGAGTACCAGATGCAGAAGCGCTCGGCTGACACGCGTGTAGGTAAGCTGGCGCGTCTTTAACGCCTGAATCCGTTCTTCAAAAGAGAGAGGAAAGTAAGGTGGTTTTGTAAGGCGGGCGGCAAGCTCCGGAGAGAGATCTGCGATAGAGAATGTCGCCTGCATCTGTAAAACAGTAGCATTCAAAAGCCCTGAAAAATCATCCACAAAAACTGGAACCGCACCTGTATATGCGGGATGTGTTACGGCTGGCAAGTGAGATGCCAGAATATCGAACAAATCTTTGTCTTTTGAAAGTGAGTTTCGAATTATCCCGCGAATTGCCGAAGCGGATGGAAACTTTGCTTCAGACAGTGCATCCTCATGATATCCGCTTCCCTCCCGCGAAATCGTATAAAATTCCATCGGGCTGTGCAGATCTTCCGCCGCCCGCAGATATTCAATCCCAAGGATATTATTAGGGGAGTTTAAAATGGAAGACCATATATGAGAGTTCGACACATCTGTATTTGCGTGAAAATCTTCCACATTTTCAACTCTTGTCCCGCCCGCCTGTGTTTCTCCCAGCGCCTTCGCCCGTGCCTGCGGATAAGTCAGTCCCGCCTTCAACCCTTTCCGCAGCCGTTCCTGAAATTCCGCCGATTCATGATTCAGCGCATAAGCAGCCTGCTTAAGGATTTCAATCTGCCCGCATTCACTGCCGAACACAACGGCATCCACACCGATCGCCGACAGAAGCGCAACCCCATAGGCGGCAAATTCATGCGCCGAGGCGGTGGAGAAGGCGGCCGGTATCTCAAGTACCAGGTCAGCACCGGCGAGAAGGGCGGTTTTCGTACGGAGGTATTTATCAAAGATGGCGGGTTCGCCGCGCTGGACGAAGCTGCCGCTCATCAGGACGACACAGTAGTCCGCGCCGGTCAGTTTCCTTGCCTGCTGCATATGATACAGATGTCCGGCATGGAACGGGTTATATTCGGTAATTAAACCAACGATTTTCATAAATTTCAATCCTGTTTTTTGCATTTTTGCGAGGAATTTTGTAGCAGCCTTTTATAATAAAAGTAAGAATAAAAGACTGTTGCTGTTGCGGCAGAAAAATCTGTAAAAAATAGCAGCCATTTTCTGCTTCATTTACATTATATAGTGGAAGTGCGGGAGCGTAAAGGGAAAATTATAGTGCATCTTGTTAAAAATTTAATTAATCAAAAATTTGAAAATCGCTCTTGTATACAATAAACAACTGGTATATAATGTTAGCAGTAATAGACACACACTTATGAAAGGGGTTTTATAACCATGGCATTTATTGACAAGATTAAGGAAAGAGCAAAAGCAGACAAGAAAACCATCGTTCTTCCAGAGTCAATGGACAAGAGAACATACGAGGCAGCTGAGAAAATTCTGAAAGAGGGTATCGCAAATCTGATCATCATCGGTACTCCGGAAGAGATTGAGAAAAACGGCAAAGGCTTCGACATTTCCGGTGCCACCATCGTTGACCCGTACAATGATCCGAATAAGCAGAAATACATCGACAAGTTCGTTGAATTAAGAGGCAAAAAAGGTGTTACTCCGGAAGTCGCAAAAGAGCAGATGGAGAAAGACTATATGTACTATGCTTGCCTGATGTGCAAGTGCGGCGATGCTGACGGCGCTGTATCTGGTGCATGCCATTCTACCGGCAACACCATTCGTCCGGCTCTGCAGCTTCTGAAGACCAAACCGGGTATCAGCTCTGTATCTGGCTTCTTCCTGATGGAAGTTCCGGATTGCGAGTTCGGTGAGAACGGTCTGTTCGTATTCGCTGACTGTGCAGTAAACACTGACTTCGATTCCAACAAGCTGGCTGAGATCGCTGGTCTGTCCGCAGAGAGCTTCAAGATGCTGGTTGGCGCAGAGCCGAAGGTAGCTATGCTGTCCTATTCTTCTATGGGTTCCGCTAAACATGATGATGTTACCAAGGTAGCAGATGCAGTTAAGATTGCTCATGAGAAGTTCCCGGAACTGAAACTGGATGGCGAGCTTCAGCTTGATGCAGCACTGGTTCCGTCTGTAGGCGAGGCTAAGGCACCGGGCAGCACCGTAGCTGGACATGCTAACACCTTAGTATTCCCGTCCCTGGAAGCAGGCAACATTGGTTACAAACTGGTTCAGAGACTTGCAAAAGCTGGTGCTTATGGTCCGGTTCTTCAGGGTCTGTCCATGCCGGTAAACGATCTGTCCAGAGGATGCTTCGCAGACGATATCGTAGGCGTAGTAGCTATCACAGCTGTACAGGCTCAGCAGGCATAATTAATACCAATTGGAATCAAATGGATGGAGAACTGGCACCGCGTCAGAGAATCTTAAATCCGTTTAATTAAGAATTAAAAGTGATAATTACAGTTCAGCCCGGTATTCATACATAATCCTGCAGTTCACAACAGGGCAGTGCAGACGTTTTTGCAGATGCTTCTGTGTGAACCGCATATAGAGAATACCTGCGGCTGAATTGTGATGTTATAAAGAAAGGAATCTATTACCATGAATATTTTAGTTATTAACTGCGGAAGTTCTTCCTTAAAGTATCAGTTAATCAACTCTGAGACAGAGGGCGTTCTGGCTAAGGGTCTTTGCGAGAGAATCGGCATCGACGGTATGCTGACTTACCAGCCGGAGGGCGGCGAAAAAGAGAAATCTGAGATCGCTATGCCGACCCATACAGAGGCTATCAACGCAGTTCTGGCAGCCCTGACTAACGAGAAGAGCGGCGTTATCAAGAGCCTGTCTGAGGTAGGTGCAGTTGGACATCGTGTCGTACACGGCGGCGAGAAATTTACTTCTTCCTGCTTAATCAACGACGAGTCTATGAAAGCGATCGAAGAGTGCAACGATCTGGCACCGCTTCACAACCCGGCAAACCTGATCGGTATCCGTGCCTGCCAGGAACTTATGCCAGGCGTACCGATGGTAGCTGTATTTGATACCGCTTTTCATCAGACCATGCCGGATGTTGCTTACACCTACGGTATTCCGTATGAATACTATGAGAAATACAAAGTTAGACGTTACGGCTTCCATGGTACTTCCCACAGCTACGTATCTAAGAGAACCGCTGAGATCGTTGGAAAACCGTATGATCAGATGAAGATCATCGTTTGCCACCTGGGTAACGGCGCCAGCATCTCCGCTGTAAACTGCGGCAAATCTGTAGACACCAGCATGGGTCTGACTCCACTGGAAGGTCTGGTTATGGGTACACGTTCTGGTGACCTCGATCCGGCTATCATCGATTTCGTAGGTAAAAAAGAAGGTCTGTCCCTGGATGAGATGAACGAAGTCCTGAATAAGAAATCCGGTATGCTCGGTATCTCCGGCGTATCCAGCGACGGTCGTGATCTGGAAGCAGCAGCTGAGACTGGCAACAAGAGAGCACAGCTGGCCCTGGATGTATTCGACTACCGCGTAATCAAATATATCGGTGCATACGCAGCAGCTATGAACGGTGTAGATGCAATCGCATTTACCGCTGGTATCGGCGAAAACAACATCAAGATGAGAAAAGATGTTTGCAGCAGCCTGACCTACTTAGGCGTTAAACTGGATGAGGAGAAGAACAACGTAAGAGGTGAGGAGAGAATCATCTCTGCTGACGACTCCAAGGTTCAGGTTCTCCTGGTTCCGACCAACGAAGAGCTGGCTATCGCCCGCGAGACTCTTGCACTGGTAAAATAATTAAATATGAATTAAAATTTGCAAAAATATGTAAAATTAATCATTGACAAACGCGCTCGACCTTTGTATAATATCAAAGTGCGTATTAGGAGATTAGTATGCTGATTCATTTATCGGAACTTTTTAACTGCGAGGGTAGAAAGAAAGTCTATACAGTCGAGACTGCGCTGGACTCTGTTGATTTTGACGGAGAGACGTTTCGGATTGAGAAGGCTGAGCCTTTTGAACTGGAACTGACGGCTAAGACACGGCATAAGTATACGATGAGTGGTCATGCGACGCTGACGGTGGGAGGTCACTGTGCGCGTTGTCTGGAGCCAGTATCTTTCGACTGCGAACTGGATTTTGGACGAGAGTTTGAGGTGCAGGACGGTCAGGAGGAGAGTTTAGATGATGAACCCTTTATGAAGGGGTACAATCTGGATGTAGACCAGTTGGTTTGCAACGAACTGCTACTGAGCTTGCCTATGAAAGTCCTGTGCAGAGAAGACTGCAAGGGGATTTGCAATAGATGTGGTACAAATCTTAATCTTCGGACTTGTACCTGTGACACTAGGTCGCTCGATCCAAGGATGTCGGTTATCCAGGAGATATTCAATGAATTTAAGGAGGTGTAACCATGTCTATCTGTCCTAAGAACAAATCTTCCAAAGCAAGAAGAGACAGCCGCAGAGCTAACTGGAAAATGAGTGCTCCGAACTTAGTAAAGTGCAGCAAGTGCGGTGCTCTGATGATGCCTCACAGAGTGTGCAAAGCTTGCGGAAGCTACAACAAGAAGGAAATCGTTAAAGTAGAAGACTAATTCAATACTTTAATATCAGGGGTTAGGTCGTAAAGACCTAACCCTTATGTACAAGCCAATATCCTACTTACATAATATGTATTAGGGATAAGGGCGCAAGAGCACTTTGATTGCTTTTGTAGTTGTAAAATATCTTTCATTTTCTTATTTAAATGCGTTGCAAGTTGTTTTTAGCGGAATGGTTTAATTTTTTTATTACATAAACCTACTAAAACAGTCGGAAAGATGGATTTAATACATTACTCCCTCAAAGAAAATGAAATGAAAACAGACGGAGGAGTTATGACAAACGAGACGAAAAAGTATGCGGAAACGTATGGAGGAATGGCAGGAGCAGTTCTCCCGCTGATTATCATGATGGGAACGATGATCTTCATGGTTGCCTTTGGAATGCGTTCTACCAAAAATTTCTGGTCGGCTGGTTATTTTGCTGTTTTGGCTGGATTTCTTGTATATAAGGATAAGAAAGCATTTCAGAAAGCGCTGATCGACGGCGTGCGCGACAATATTTTTGCATTTATGATCGCCTGTTTCTTATTTGCGGGCGTGATGTCGAAGATTCTGACAGCGTCGCATCTGATCGAAGCGCTTTTATACGTAATGACAAAGATCAACATGTCACCGGCACTGATGCCGATCATCTGTTTCTTTATCTGTGTGGTGCTTTCCAGTGCAACCGGCAGTGCGGCAGGTGCGTTAAATACAGCCGGACCTCTTCTGATTCCGCTTTCCGTCGGAATGGGCTGTAATGTTAACCTGATCTGCGGTGCGATTCTGGCAGGCAGCTGTTTCGGTGATAACCTCGCACCGATCTCGGACACGACGATTGCATCCTCTCTGTCCCAGGAAGTCGATGTCATGAAGGTTGTCCGTTCCCGTTTTAAATATGCACTGATCGCAGGTGCCATTTCTGTGGTTGGCTATCTGGTATTTGGCTTTATGGATGCTGGAAATGGTGTTTCTGCTGAGATGGCGGCGGTTGACGCAACCTACGTTTCCAGCATCGTATTCCTGATTATCCCGGTTCTGGTGGTTGTGCTGATGCTGCGTGGCAGCGGACTCTTTACCTCTCTGTTAGTCAGTGAGATGGCAGGTTTTGTTTTACTCTTTGCATTTGGTTATCTGACACCGGCAGAGCTGGTTGCGAAAGATGGTCTGATTGCGAATGCGTTTGACGGTATGTTAAGTTCCATCATTTTCATCCTGTTTATCTTCGTTATGGTCAGCCTGATCAGCGAGGCAGGTGTGCTGGATGCGATTCTTGTATGGATGCGTAAATATGCGAAATCTGAGAAGTCGGCAGAAATTGCAGCCGGTGCGATGGTCAGCGTCATGGGTATCATCATCAGCAGCGGTACTTCCGCCATTTCTTTCTGTGGCCCGATCATCCGCAAGCTGCTCCGCCCATTCAAGATTGACCGTGCCCGTGCGGCTAACTTCCTGGATGGTCTTGGATGTGGCGTCGGCTATCTGGTTCCGACAAACCCGGGGTGCCTGAACCTGGCGGCGATCGCGGTTGCCAGCGGCGTTGTGTCCGAGGGCTATAACGCGGTATCTTTTGTCGGCTACAACTTCCACAGCATGGCGCTGACGCTGGTTTTCTGGTTTGCAATTCTCTCTGGATGGGGAATGAAGCATGAGACAGACGAAGAGCTGGCGGCAGATGGAGTCGTGATTGAAGACGGCAATTCTGGGAAATAAAAAAGAATAGATTTTTGGCGTACATACATGACAGACGATAAAAAAGAATTTATAATAGAGTCTGTGTGAGAAAAAGAACAACTGTGCTATATCACCTGCATGGAAGCCTATTGTATATGGGAAAATCAGGTATATAGCATGCTTGCTATAGAAGAGAGGTTCAAATACGTGGGAACAGCAGAAAAATATTTAGATGCTGCGAAGGCAGCCATGAATTTTATCAACACAAGAAAGAGAACGGATGAGGAAGGTATCTACTGGACGCTTGCAGATGCGGCGGCGGGAAAGCCGAGCTATTATGACGAAATATGCATGTACGCAGGTGCTTCGGGCATTATCTGTTTTCTTCTGTCTCTGTATGAAGATACGCAGGATGCGGCATATCTGGATGAGGCGAAAGAAGCGGGCTGTTATCTGGAATACCGTTGGAGAAAGAGACGCGAACTGAAACGCAATTTCTCCCCGTATGCATTTTCAACCGGATGGGGCGGCGCCTCGTTTGCCTTGCTTCAGATGTATCTTGTAACGAAGGACGAACATTACCGCGCGCTGGTAGAGGAGATTCTCGACCAGGCGGTTCGGGATGCAATCCCGGTCAAAGAAGGCGAGGGCTATTACTGGTCCACATATCCGGGCATCGTCGGAACCGCGGGAACCATTCTCGTTATCTTAAATGCGGCTGAGAAATTGGGACGCGAGGACTGGAAGGAGTTTGCGGTCAAAGCAGGACGCTATTTCCTGACAAGAGGACGCGATATGGGAAATGGAATGATCTGCTACACGGGCGTCGATCCGACCTACTTTGGCGCTGGAAAAGATTATATCGACCCGAATTTCCCGATGGGAACCGGCGGAATCGGATTCCTGATGCTGAAGCTTTACGAAGTCAGCGGAAAGAAGGAATTTCTGGATGCGGTCAAGGGCGTGCCGGAGTATATGGACACGGTGGCAGTCAAGATGCGTGCTGGAAAATTGCTTCCGCATGCGCTCCCGGATCGTCCGGATCTCTTTTATCTGGGCTACTGCCACGGACCGGCAGGAACCAACCGTTTCTACTATGAGCTGTACAAATTCAGCGGCGATGCGAAATACCGCCATGAGATCGAGGAGCTTGTCAAAGGACTTGAGGCGACCGGTGCACCGGAGAAACGTTCGGCTGGATACTGGAATACGGAAAATATCTGCTGCGGAACCGCAGGTCTCTTAAATATGTACCTGGGACTCTGGGCGGCATTTGGCGAAGAGCACGATCTGGAGTACGCGAGACGCTGTGCAAAGGTGCTGATGGATACGGCGGTCTTCGAAGATGGTGCGGACGGCGGACAGGCAAGCTGGAAATTTGCGCTTGATCGCGTAGCACCGGAACGCCTGAGCACGCCGATTGGTTTCCTCGACGGTGCAGCAGGTATCGGAGCGGTTCTCCTTCAGATGGCGCGGGCAGAGCGCGGCGATTTCCATACGGTAAGAGCGGTGGATGATCCGTTCCCGGAGAGAAGGTTAGAGAAGTAAAATGGCTGTTCAGGCAGAGGTGCTGTTTGTGGGCGGTATATTTGAATGTGTTTGAAATAAAATGTGCTGTGAGATAGTTACTGGACACGTATGCGTGTACAGTAACTGAGATACTATGTAGATGGCGGTGTTGTATGCAAAAAGGTGTACAATGCCGCTATTTTTTGTTAATATAGAGAAGAAAAAAAGAGGGATAATGTTTTATAAATATCACGTTAGGAGGTTTTACATATGAAAAAGGGAAAATATTTACTTTTGACCGTCACAGCCGCCGCGCTTCTGGCGGCGATCCCATTTCAGGCATTTGCGTCGAAGGATACAGAGGACCGCAGCCCGGTTGGCTCGATCGGCTTAAATGTTTCGTCCTCGATCCATGTCGGTGATGAGAGTTCAGATGTGGATGTTTCGCTCGATTTCGGTGACTGCGATATTTCCAATGTTGATGTGATCAACGAGCCGTCCGGTAAATGGGTGGACAAGGATAAGCCAAAGCTGGAGGTTACTCTGGAGGCGGACGATGATTATTATTTTAAATCCGGTTATGCGAAAAAGAATGTGACCCTGAGCGGTGACAGTGCGACGGTTACTTCCATCAAGCGCAAGGGCGATGAGGAACTCCGGGTCGTGATCACCCTGAAAGCTTTAAAAGGAACCTCCAGTGATTACAGCCTGGATGTTGATGAGGCAGAGTGGGATCAGATGGATGGCGTTGCAGAGTGGAACGGCAGTGAGGATGCGAAATACTATGAGCTGCGCGTTTACCGGGATGAGAAATTTTTAAGTACGGTAAAACCGGGAAAAGAAACGAAATACAATCTTGGACGTTATCTTACGCAGGCGGGAACCTACACGTTTGATGTGCGCGCGGTTTACAGCGATTCACGGCACGGCGAATGGCAGACATCGGATTCCTTCACAATCACGGCGGAGCAGGCGCAGGAAATTCAGAAGACGCTTGTCTTCAAGGAAGCAGGCAGCGGTCCGGCAGCCGGTGCGTGGGAACAGGATGCGCTTGGATATAAGTACCGCAATTCCGATGGAAGCTATGTGACCAATAACTGGCAGCAGATCGGCGGTGTGTGGTATTTCTTCGATGAAAATGCATATTGCAAGACGAATACCTGGGTGTTCTGGAATGGAAAATGGTATTATCTGGATGTAAACGGCGCGATGTTAGTTAATACGACGACGCCGGACGGCAAGCAGGTCGGGGAAGATGGGGCGCTTCTGTAAAATTTTTAAGAAACAATTTTGATGAAAATCCGTCAGGGAAGATGGAGACAGAATTGTAAAATAGATGTGAGAAGAGGCAGATTGCACGGAATACGCGGTCTGTCTCTTTTACATTTAAAAACAGAGAAAAACAAAGAGAATATTTGCAAAGAGAACGATGGTAGAATGAAAACACATACATGAAAAGAGTGCTGAAGGACAAGCTGGCAGTTATTTCTGATGAAATAAAAAAATTAACAAAAAGAATACTTGCATATTGTGAAATAAGTAGTAAGATAGAGGTGGTATCTCATGACTGCCTATTTTTTAACAATCTAGGGGAAGGGGCGGTCTGAGAAGAGACTGCAAGGGGTTCTAAGCCAGTATGGAGGATGGCAAAAAAAGGACTGACAAAGGAGGGGCACAAAGATGGCAGCACAAATTTTGGCTGTGATTATTTTTATTGTAATGTTTGGACTTATCATCTGGGATCACATTGAGAGGCATATCGTATCGCTCGGATGCGGGCTTCTGACGCTGGTGCTGGTGTTTGGCGTCTGTATGCACAGTGAGGCGGCAGCGGCGGAGACACTGAGCCTGCGTAGCTTCATGGTTCCGAACTTCTGGTTTCAGACCGAGGCGGCGGCAGAGTCCTCGAGCGGCATCAACTGGGCGACGATTCTTTTTATTGCCGGTATGATGCTGATGGTGGAGGGCATGGAGCGCGCGGGATTTTTCCGGTGGCTGTGCCTGACAATCGCCAAGGCGGTACATTATAAGACGATCCCGATTTTTATTTCATTTATGCTGATGTCGGCGTTTCTGGCGATGTTTATCGACAGTATTACCGTTATTCTTTTTTTGGCAGCGGTCACGGTAGAGCTGGCGCATCTTCTGCATTTTGATCCGATTCCGATGATCATTTCAGAGATCTTCTGTTCGAATCTGGGCGGCTCTGCGACGATGTGCGGCGATCCGCCGAATATCATCATCGGAACCTCGCTCGGATATTCATTTAAAGATTTTATTTTAAATACAGGTATGATGGCGGGTGTTTCGCTGATTTTTATCGTGCTGTTTTTCTATTTTTCCTTTAGGAAAGAATTAAAGGCGAGTGAAAAGCATGACGAAGCGGTTACATATCCATCCCCACAGGAGGCGATCGCGGATCGGAAACGGTTTACGGTCAGCGTGGTGATCTTTGCGGCGGCGATCGTGATGCTGGTGACGCATGCACAGACGGGACTGACAGTTGCGACGATCGGCGTATTTATCGGTGCTTTTTCGCTGCTGGCATCCGGCGGTGAGGCGCTCAGCATGATTAAGAAGCTTGACTATAAGACGCTGCTATTCTTCATTGGTCTTTTTGTCGTGGTCGGCGGCATGGAGCAGACGGGCGTCCTAAATTCTTTAGCAGGGATCATTGACGCAGTCAGTGGAAATAATGTAAAATGGGTAGTAGCGATTGTGCTGTGGCTGTCGGCGCTTGCGAGTGCATTTGTGGACAATATCCCATTTGCGGCGACGATGATCCCGGTTATCCGGAGTCTGGCGCAGGCAGGCGGCATGGATCTCTCGGTTCTGGCGTGGGCGCTTTCGATGGGTACGGATATTGGCGGCTGCGGAACTCCGATCGGAGCCTCGGCAAACGTAGTTGGTATCTCAGTGGCAGCGAAAAACGGACATTTTATCGGCTGGGGGAAATATTGCCGGTATGCAGCTCCGGCGACGGTGCTGGTAATCCTGATTTCCATGGTTTGTATATATGCGAGATACTTTTAAGGGGGCTTTTATATGGAGGAGAGGAAAAACAGAGTGATCATCTCGGTCAGCAGACAGTTTGGCAGCGGCGGACACAAGATAGCGGAAGCGCTGGCAGAGCATTTTGAACTTCCGATTTATGATCATAGGATGCTGGACAGTATTGCCAAGGAAAAGGGTGTGGATCCGCGTGTGCTGGAAAAATACGACGAGAAGCCGCTAAACCGTTTTCTGGCGCGCAATGTCAGCGGATTTTCAAGCTCTCTGGAGAACAATCTGGCGCAGATGCAGTTCAGTTACCTGAAAGACAAGGCCGATTCGGGGGAATCGTTTGTGGTAGTTGGACGATGTGCGGAGACGGTTTTAAAGGAATATGACGGACTGATCACGCTCTTTGTGCTGGGCGATGAGGAAACACGGGTGAAGAGAATTGAGCAGCTGCGCGGACTTTCAGAGGACGAGGCGAAACGTCTGGTAAAGACGAAGGACTGGCGGCGGAAATCCTACCACAACTGTTACAGCCGCGGACGCTGGGGAGATTCCAGAAATTATGACCTTTCGATCAACAGCAGCCGGCTGGGAATTGAGGGAACGACGAAGATGCTGGAGGAGTATGTGCAGGCGCGGATGGACGCGATGCAGAAATAAAATAATAGAGATATCGAAGGAAAAGAGAAAGGGGAACGTGTGCATAGGCGGCGCACGTCCCCCTTTCCCTTTTTCTGCCGAGGGGTTATA
>ENA-ORTV01003940-ORTV01003940.1-human-gut-metagenome-genome-assembly--contig:-NODE-3940-length-11790-cov-8.134981_pt1 | contig 11790 bp, 9 predicted proteins | sample MGYA00241915_ERZ509194 | MGnify/ENA primary metagenome ERZ509194 (study PRJEB26280, sample SAMEA2338810) | human gut metagenome | biome: human gut; feature: human-associated habitat; material: faeces... | reverse complement strand
CCAGCCACTGCCTGATTCTTCTCATTGTGGTCTACTAAAATAACCTGTTTTCCTTTTGCGCCAAGTAAGTTTCTGCGGGAGATCATCCCCAGATAATAGCCATCCTTGTCAAGGATCGGGAAATCACGGAATTTTGTCTTCGTCATAACTTCTTTAATCTCATCTACATAATCATTCATATGAAATGCAACCAGAGGTCCTTTACTCATAAAAAACTTCACCGGTATACTCTGATTGATCAGACGGGCTGTTGTAAATGTATCATGCGGTGTACTGATAATCACAATACTCTGTTCTTCTGCTCTGCGGATCATCTCCGAAGAAACTTTCGCATTCTGGCATACAACAATACAGCTCGCGTCAATATTGATCGCGCACTCCTGTGCTTCATCACGGTTTCCAAGGATTACCAGATCATCCCGTTCGATAAACTCCTTCATCAAATTCGGATCCGATGCTCCGATCGTTACTTTTCCTTTGGTAAAATGTCCATGTTCATTTCCCGTAAGTAATGTACCATCCAATGTACGGATAATATTCCTATACTGCGTCCTTGCTCTTGCCAAAATGTTACTGTCATAAACATCCATATAAGATGTCGCAATATCTCCGGTAGAGATCACTCCTACCAGTTCGTCTTCCTTCAATACCGGAACCGTCTTGATATTATTTTCTTTCATCTTTGCCCATGTATCTTTGATTGAAACATTCGGTGCAACCCCTTCAATCTTATGAATATCAAGATCTTTCGCCTGTAACTTGACATTTTTCAAAAGATCCGGCGCTTTCACATTAAATTTAGACAATATATACTGTGTTTCTTCGTTCACCTGACCTGCACGTTTTGCAACATACTCATCCCCTGTCAGTTTCTTTTTCAACTCTGCATATGCAATTGCGGAACAAATGGAATCCGTATCCGGATTCTTATGTCCGACCACATACACTTTTCCAGTCTTTTTTCCCATCTATCTCTCTCCAAACTTTCGTTAATATTATATTTTATGATATTTTTAGCGCATTTCTTGCTTCTTTTTATATCATATACTTTTCATAAGTTCACTAGTTAGATTGCCATTTTTTTTTCGTTTCGTCAACTATTTCTTGCATACAGACGCAAAATCCTTGCACATTTTTTGAAACAACGGTCATTTTTATGTTATACTGTATACAGTTTCTATCGCCATATAGAAAAAACGTTTATCAAAATCATGTCAGGAAGGAACAAAAAACTATGAGTGAAGAATTAATGAAAGAAGACAACAACTTAACAATGGCAGATCTGGAAGATCATTTTGACGATGCCAATCCTTGGAATGTCGTAAAAAGATATCTCGAGAAGAAAACTATACTACCTGTTAAGATTGAGGGGATCGTCAACGGTGGAGCAATTGCTATGGTAGAAGGACTGCGCGGATTTATTCCGGCATCCAAACTTGCACTTGGATATGTAGAAGATACAGAAGAATATCTGAACAAACCGATTCAGGTTCAGGTCATTGATGTAGATAAAGACAGCAAGAAACTGATTCTTTCCGCAAAAGAAATTCTCAGAGCAAAAGCGGAAGAAGAAAGAAAAAATAAAGTTTCAAACCTCGAGATCGGACTGGTCACAGAAGGAACTGTAGAAAGTCTTCAGCCGTACGGTGCTTTTGTTGATCTTGGAAACGGACTTTCCGGACTGGTTCATATTTCCCAGATCTGTGAAAAACGAATCAAAAAACCATCCGAAGTTCTGGCAGTCGGCGACAAGGTAAAAGTTAAAGTAACTGCAATCAAAGACGGCAAGTTAAGTCTCAGCATCAAAGAAGCATCTGACATGATGGCAAAGGAAATCGAAGAAGAGGTCTATGAAGTACCGGATGCCGGACAGCAGGCAACCACTTCACTTGGTTCTCTTTTTGCAAATATTAAATTAGATTAAGAAACAGATATATTCAGAGGATTTTATTTTTATGAAAAATCAGGAAAAAATTTTTGTTATCGGACATAAGAACCCGGACACAGATTCTATCTGCTCAGCAATCGCTTACTGCGATATCAAAAACAGAACCACACAGGACAGCAAATATATTGCGAAGCGTGCGGGACAGATCAATGAAGAAACAGAATACGTACTGAACCGTTTTGGTGTGCAGCCACCGGGATATTTAAGCAATATCGGTACACAGGTAAAGGATATGGATATCCGTTTAAGTCCTGAGGCAAATAAGAGCATGTCTTTAAAAAATGCATGGGATTTGATGCAGGAAAACAGCATCGTTTCTCTTCCAATCAGAGAAAAAGACGGTACTCTGGAAGGTCTGATCACAATCGGTGATATTGCTAAGACTTATATGGATACAACGGACAGTTATCTGCTGTCAAGAGCGAAGACACAGTACAGAAGAATTGCCGAGACAATTGCTGGTACCGTAGTAGAGGGAAATGAGCATGGATATTTTACAAAAGGAAAAGTTCTGGTGGGAACTGCAAATCCGGAAATGCTCAAAGCCTATATTGAACCGGATGACCTGATAATCATGGGAGACAGAGAAGAGGATCATCTTCAGGCGATTGCGCAGAATGTTAGCTGTATTATCGTTGGTATGGGAATTGAAGTCAGCGAAAAGGTGATAAAGCTTGCTCATGAGAGAGAAATTGTAATTATTATGTCTCCGTATGATACATTTACGATCGCAAGACTGATCAACCAGAGTATTCCTGTACGGTATATTATGAAAACAGATAATCTGGTTACTTTTAATACAGAGGATTTTACGGATGATATTCAGAATGAGATGATCAAACACCGTCATCGTGCGTTCCCTGTAATTAACAAAAAGGGAAAATGTATCGGAACAATTTCCCGAAGAAATTTTCTGGATATGCACAGGAAAAAAGTAGCACTTGTGGACCATAATGAGAAAGATCAGGCAGTTGACAATATCGATAAAGCTGAAATCGTGGAGATTATTGACCATCATAAACTGGGTTCTCTGGAAACTATGGTACCGATTTCTTTCAGAAATCAGCCGGTCGGATGTACAGCAACGATTCTGTATGAAATGTATGGGGAGCAGAAACTTGAGATTTCACCGAGTATTGCGGGGCTTCTCTGTGCTGCGATTATTTCAGATACACTGATGTTCCGTTCACCTACCTGCACATTATCTGACAAGATGGCTGCAGGTGCGCTGGCACTTATTGCAGGAATCAATATTGAGCAGTTTGCAAAAGAGATGTTTAAAGCAGGAAGTAACCTGAAAGACAAATCACCGGAAGAAATTTTCTATCAGGATTATAAGAAATTTATTGCTGAGGATGAGATCAACTTTGGTGTTGGACAGATCAGTTCCATGGACAGCGATGAGCTGGCAGAAATCAAAGAGCGTCTGGTTCCGTTTATGGTCAGCGAGTGTGGCCGTCATGGTGTTACCCGCGTATTCTTTATGCTTACCAATATTATTGAGGAATCTACAGAGCTTCTCTATTATGGTGAGGGAAGTGAGGAAATGGCACGTATTGCTTTCCATATGGAGCCAAAGGATGGTGTATTTGATCTGAAAGGCGTTGTTTCACGTAAGAAACAGCTGATTCCGGCACTTATGGAAGCTGCACAGGCCGGACAGAACGATTACAACTGATGGCAGCAGACAGAATAGCTGAGGATAATAAGAAATGGAAAAAGAAACCTGGAAAGCAGGAAATATGCTTTATCCACTTCCGGCAGTTATGGTAAGTGTTTCTGACGGAGAGGGGAATGACAATATTATTACAGTTGCATGGGCAGGAACTGTCTGCACGAATCCGCCGATGGTGTCTATTTCTGTGCGACCATCCCGTTTTTCCTATGATATGCTCAGAAAGACGGGAGAATTTGTAATAAATCTGACAACAGAGAAACTGGCATATGCAACGGATTACTGTGGAGTCCGTTCCGGCAGGGATGTTGATAAATTTAAAGAAATGAAGCTTACCAAAGAGAAGGCGGATTTTGTGAAAGTTCCCATGATCGCAGAATCTCCGGTGAGTATTGAATGCAAAGTAAGGCAGGTTCTGGAATTGGGTTCCCACCATATGTTTCTGGCGGATGTGCTTGCAGTTCATGCTGATCCGCAGTATATGGACGAGAAGAAGAAATTTCATCTGAATGATGCGAAACCTCTGGTGTATTCTCATGGTGAATATCTGGGAATTGGTAAAAAACTGGGAACATTTGGATACAGCGTTAAAAAAAAGAAGAAAAAATCCGGAAAAAAGAAACAGTAATCCGCAATTTGCAGACGCAGACAATGTATGATAAAATGAAAGGACATAAACATGAATAATGTGACATTAATAGGAATGCCCGGTTCAGGGAAAAGTACAATAGGAGTTATTCTTGCAAAAGCATTGAGATATGAATTTCTGGATTCGGATCTTCTGATACAGAAACAGGAGAAAAGAAAGCTTTCAGAGATCATAGAGCAGGACGGACCGGAAAAATTTAAGGAAATTGAAAATCAGGTTAATGCAGACATTCATGTGACAGATACGGTCATTGCACCCGGCGGAAGTGTTATTTACTGTGATGAGGCAATGGAACATCTGAAGTCCATAGGTAAGGTTATATATCTTAAATTATCACTGGAATCTTTATCCAAAAGACTGGGAAATCTGAAAGGCCGCGGAGTTCTGTTAAAGGACGGTCAGAGCCTGAAAGATCTGTATGAGGAACGTGTACCTCTGTACGAGAAATATGCAGATATTACCATTGATGAAGAGGGGAAAGATTTGGATGAAAGTCTTCGGGCAATTCTGGAGATAATACATATCAAAGAGCAGGGAAAGTGATTATTACAGCTCGGGAAAAGGACAGTGGTAAATAATTTTTGTTTACAAATGATAAATATATGATATAATATACAACTGACTTTAAAATAGGATGATCGTTTAGTATAAACATATATGCATTTGAAACAGAAGTTACATGTTCGCAGAAAACGAAAAACAGAGTGAACAGTGACCATTAATTCTGCTCATGGAGTGAAAATAAATAAGAGGTGTGATATGGAACAGTATGTTATAAAAGGAGGCAACCCTTTAGTCGGTGAAGTTGAGATTGCCGGTGCCAAGAATGCGGCACTTGCTATTCTTGCAGCAGCCATAATGACTGATGAGACGATTCTGATAGAGAATTTGCCGGATGTAAGGGATATCAATGTATTGCTTGAAGCGATCGCTGGTATTGGAGCACAGGTAGACCGTATTGATAAATCTACTGTGAAGATTAACGGATCTACAATTGGAGATGTAAGTGTTGATTATGAATATATCAAGAAGATCAGAGCTTCCTACTATCTGCTGGGAGCACTTCTTGGTAAGTATAAACATGCAGAGGTACCGCTTCCAGGTGGATGCAACATCGGAAGCCGTCCGATCGACCAGCATCTGAAGGGATTCAGAGCGCTTGGTGCAGATGTAGATATCATGCATGGAGCAATTGTTGCGAAAGCAGATGAACTTCATGGAAGCCATATTTTCCTTGACGTTGTCTCTGTAGGTGCAACGATCAATATTATGATGGCAGCCTCATTGGCTCCGGGACGTACTATTTTGGAAAATGCCGCAAGAGAACCGCATGTAGTTGACGTTGCCAACTTCCTGAACAGTATGGGGGCAAATATTAAAGGTGCAGGTACAGATGTGATCCGTATTAAAGGTGTGGAGAAGCTCCACCGTACAGAGTATTCTATTATTCCGGATCAGATCGAGGCAGGTACATTTATGTTTGCTGCGGCAGCAACAGGCGGAGATGTAACAGTTAAGAATGTAATTCCGAAGCATCTGGAAGCAACTACGGCTAAACTTGAAGAAATTGGATGTGAGGTTGAGGAATTTGATGATGCAGTTCGTGTACGTGCACCAAAGAGACTTCACCGTACTCATGTAAAGACTCTTCCATATCCCGGATATCCTACAGATATGCAGCCACAGATTGCTGTAACTCTGGCACTTGCAGAGGGAACCAGTATTGTAACAGAGAGTATTTTTGAGAACAGATTCAAGTATGCGGACGAACTTTCACGTATGGGAGCAAACATCAAAGTTGAGGGAAATTCAGCAATTATTGATGGTGTGAAGAAGCTTACAGGTGCGAGAGTAAGTGCACCGGATCTGCGTGCAGGTGCAGCCCTGGTGATCGCAGGTCTTGCAGCAGATGGAATCACAGTTGTTGATGATATCGTATATATCCAGAGAGGATACGAGAATTTTGAAGATAAGCTGAGATCTCTCGGTGCTGAGATTGAGAGAGTATCCAATGAGAAAGAAATCCAGAAATTCCGTCTCAGGGTGGGATGATAAAAAATACCAAAAAATTACTTGACATTTGTAAGGGTTAAGTATATTGTATGATATGCAGCAATCTTAATTAATGCAAGTTAATAATTAGTAATAGCCTTTTATTCAGAGTGGTGGAGATACAAAGGATCTGCGAAGCCACGGCAACCCCTGTTTGTGTAGGAAGGTGCCAACCTGAGCGAGTGATCGAACAATAAGAGGATTGTTGAGATAATCAGACAGTCCGATTACTTCGGGCTGTTTCTTTTTGTTAACGGAAAAGTATCAGCGGAGAGAAATAATCTGTTGATACAGTACATAAATGGCTGTGGGTTATTCTGCGGTCGGGAAACAATTGTAAATGAATAAAAAAGGAGAACACAATGGAGAAAATTTTATTTACTTCTGAATCTGTAACTGAAGGCCATCCGGATAAAATGTGTGATGCTATTTCCGATGCTATTCTTGACGCTCTTATGGAAAAAGATCCTATGAGTCGTGTTGCATGTGAAACTGCTACAACTACAGGTCTTGTACTTGTTATGGGTGAGATTACAACAAATGCATATGTTGATATCCAGAAAATCGTAAGAGATACTATCCGCGAAATCGGATATACACGTGGAAAATATGGATTTGATGCTGATACATGTGCAGTTATCACAGCAATCGATGAACAGTCTGCTGATATCGCTCTTGGCGTAGATAAAGCTCTTGAAGCAAAAATGGGTGAAGATGAAATTGATGCTATCGGAGCAGGTGACCAGGGTATCCAGTTTGGTTATGCTTCCAATGAGACAGAAGAGTATATGCCATATGCCATCAACATGGCACACAAACTTGCACGTCAGTTAACGAAGATCCGTAAAGACGGTACATTAAAATATTTAAGACCGGACGGAAAAACACAGGTTACTGTAGAATATGATGAAGCCGGAAAACCAATCCGTATCGATGCAGTAGTATGCTCTACACAGCATGATCCGGATGTAACTCAGGAGCAGATCCATGAGGACATTAAGAAATACGTTTTCGATGAGATCATTCCGGCAGATATGGTAGATGAGAACACAAAATATTTCATCAACCCAACAGGACGTTTCGTGATCGGCGGACCTCATGGTGACAGCGGACTTACCGGACGTAAGATCATCGTTGATACTTACGGTGGAACCGGACGTCATGGCGGCGGTGCTTTCTCCGGTAAAGACTGTACAAAGGTAGACCGTTCCGCAGCGTATGCTGCACGTTATGTTGCAAAAAATATTGTTGCAGCAGGTCTTGCAGATAAATGTGAGATTCAGCTTTCCTATGCAATCGGTGTTGCTCATCCGACATCTATCCACGTAGAAACATTCGGAACCGGTAAACTTTCTGATACAAAGCTGGTTGAGATCATTCGTGAGAACTTTGACCTTCGCCCGGCGGGAATTATCAAGATGCTTGATCTGAGAAGACCGATTTACAGACAGACAGCTGCTTATGGACATTTCGGACGTACGGATGTAGACCTTCCATGGGAGCATCTGGACAAAGTTGATGACCTTAAGAAATACCTTGCTTAAATAAGAAAATCGTAACTGTTCAGTACTTGCACAGACAGTGGAATGCTGAATAATTACAGAATATCACAAAAATTGCAGTGCAATGGGATAAAACAGGAATTATCTGAAAGAACAGGACAGATGATTCCTGTTCTTTTTATAGAAAATTTAGATATGTAAAACAGACTTTATGATATAATGCTTGCAGAGGGCAAAATTATAGAAACCTTATAAATCAACAGATAAAGGATGATCGGGATGAAGTTAAAAACAAGGATTATAGTTGGATTCGGTATGAGTATTCTGGTTCCTCTGCTTTTATTTTCGGCAACTTTGTACGGATTAGGTCACACAAAGTTTGCACAGCAGACAAAGGATTCTTCGGAAGTGGTGTATGATATTTCAGTAGGGGAATCCACCCACAGCCAGACACAGGTAAGGATTATTGCAAAAGATCTGCTGTTTACTGCGACGGTAATATTAGTATTCACAGCTTTATCTATTGGATTATGGATTTACAGAAGTATTGCCACACCGCTGGTTAAATTAAAGAAAGCCACTCAGAATATCAAAGAGGGAAATCTTGATTTTGTTCTGGAAGTAGATGGTGACGATGAGTTTTCGGAACTTTGCCGGGATTTTGAGGAGATGAGAAAGCGGCTGAAGGAATCAGCAGAAGAGAAAGTTCTTATGGATAAAGAAAATAAAGAACTTATCAGCAATATTTCTCATGATCTTAAGACGCCGATCACAGCGGTAAAGGGATATGTAGAGGGGATTATGGACGGCGTAGCGGATACGCCGGAGAAAATAGACCGTTATGTGAAGACTATTTATAATAAGACGAATGAGATGGATCATCTGATCAATGAGCTGACTTTTTATTCAAAGATTGATACCAACAGAATTCCATATACTTTCAGTAAACTGAATGTAGAAGATTATTTCAGTGATTGCGCAGAAGAAGTAGGACTGGAACTGGAAACGAGAGGAATTGAACTGGTATATGCCAATTATGTTGAGGATAATGTGCAGGTGATCGCAGATGGAGAACAGATTCGGCGTGTTATTCATAACATTATCAGCAATGCTATCAAATATATGGATAAACCCAAAGGTATCATCCAGATTCGCATAAAGGATGTGGGAGATTTTATTCAGGTTGAAATTGAAGATAATGGAAAGGGAATTGCAGCAAAGGATCTGCCGTCTATTTTTGATCGTTTTTACAGAACAGACGTGTCGAGAAATTCATCCAAGGGAGGAAGCGGAATCGGTCTTTCCATTGTAAAAAAGATCCTGGAGGATCATGGAGGAAAGGTCTGGGCAACCAGCAGGCTTGGAATCGGCACAATCATGTATTTTGTACTTAGAAAGTATCAGGAGGTACCAATGAAATGAGCAGAATTTTAATTATAGAAGATGAAGAGGCAATTGCAGATCTGGAGAAGGATTATCTGGAGCTTTCCGGATTTGAAGTTGAAATCTGCAACAGAGGAGACACCGGACTGACGCGTGCGCTGAATGAGGAGTTTGACCTGATTATTCTGGATCTGATGCTTCCGGAAGTGGATGGCTTTGATATCTGCAGGCAGGTAAGACAGGAAAAAAATACTCCTATCATCATGGTATCTGCAAAGAAAGATGACATAGATAAAATCAGAGGTCTGGGACTGGGGGCAGATGATTACATGACAAAACCATTCAGTCCAAGTGAACTGGTAGCCAGAGTCAAGGCACATATGGACAGATATAATCGTCTGATCGGTTCCAATGTACGCAAAAATGATATTGTGGAGATCCGCGGGATCAAGATTGATAAGACTGCACGCCGCGTATGGGTAAACGGAGAGGAGAAAACATTTACTTCCAAGGAATATGATCTGCTTACCTTCCTTGCAGAGAATCCGAACAGAGTGTTTACCAAGGAAGAGTTGTTCCGGGAAATCTGGGATATGGAATCTGTGGGAGATATTGCAACAGTCACTGTCCATATCAAGAAGATCCGGGAGAAAATTGAATTTAATACTGCAAAACCTCAGTATATTGAAACAATCTGGGGCGTAGGATACAGATTTAAAGTTTAACTGAATCAGGGAAGTTCCATATTTCAGGCACGAAAAGGCAATAATCAGTGGGAAATTTGGAACGAGTATTGGAAATTATAGCAATATGCATTATTTACGAGGATTGCTATAGTGTGCCGACAAGTTGATTCTTGAAGCAATCTTGCAGGATAAATTTTCTTATTTCAAGGCGGAGAAAGGAGGCGTAGCGGTGGCTACGGCGACCGACGACAACGCGGAAATAAGAAATTTAGACGCAAGATTGTTCGAGAAATCAACTTGTTGGCACAATAGTATAAAAAGGAAAAAAATGGAAAGATTATATAAAAAATTAGAAAGCTATGGGCAGTCTGACTATTATCCGTTTCACATGCCGGGGCATAAGAGAAACCGGGCATCTTCAGCAGATGATTTTCTTTTTGAGAGAGATATTACAGAGATTTCAGGATTTGACAATCTTCATCATGCGGAAGGAATTTTGAAAGAAGCACAGGAATATGCAGCTCAGATTTATGGGACAAAGAAATGTTTCTTCAGTGTAAATGGAAGTACGGCGGCTCTTCTGGCAGCAGTCAGTGCAAGTGTAAATAAAGGTGGGAAGATACTTGTCGCGAGGAACTGTCACAAGGCTGTTTACCATGCATTGTATTTACGTGAGCTTCAGCCGGTCTATATTTATCCACATGAAGATCAGAGACTGGGGATAAACGGAGGAATTTCCCCTGAACGTGTGGAAAGATATCTGGAAGAAAATACGGATGTGCAGGCTTTTCTGCTTACTTCGCCTACCTATGACGGCGTTGTGTCTGATATAAAGACAATTGCAGAAGTTGTACACAGACATAAGATTCCTCTTATTGTGGATGAAGCACATGGTGCACATCTTCATTATTCTAAATATTTTCCGGTGTCTGCTGCTGATCTGGGAGCTGACATTGTAATACAGAGTTTCCATAAAACGCTGCCATCTATGACTCAGACGGCGGTGCTTCATATATGCAGTGATATGGCAGATGTGGAAAAGATAAAGAGATTTATGGGGATTTACCAGACCAGCAGTCCGTCGTATATTCTGATGGCGAGTATGGATGCATGTATGGATAAACTGAGAAAAGACGGGCAGCAGATGTTTCGTGAATTTACCTTCAATCTGGAGAAGGCCAGACAGCGTCTTTCAAAGTGTGAAAAAATAAAACTGATCGAAGGTTCTATGATCGAAGGCGGTGGAATCTATGATTTTGACAGATCCAAGCTGTTGTTCTCCACAGTCGGAACTTCTGTTAACGGACACCTTCTCCATCAGATACTTCGTGACAGATATCACATTGAAATGGAAATGGCGGCTGAGAAATATGTTCTTGGAATTGCAGCAGTGGGAGATACAGAAGAGGGATTTGAGAGACTGTGTACTGCAATTGAAGAGATTGATGCAGAGATACAGCAAACAGATGAGTCGGAGGAATCGCAGTATCATACTTCTCATGCGAGAATGACACAGCTTATGACAATTTCTCAGGCAGTGGATGCGCAGCAAAGGCGATATTCTCTGAAAGAAAGTGTTGGCAAAGTCAGTGCAGAGTTTGCTTATCTGTATCCGCCCGGAATTCCGATTATTGTGCCGGGAGAGCAGATAACTGGACAATTTGTAAGAAATGTGAGAAGATACATGGAACAGGGGCTGGAAGTACAGGGACTCAGTGATACATCTGCTGAAACAATCTGCGTAGCTGCCCGAAATGAAATTGGACAGGAAGAATACAGTCCGGCAAAGGAATAACATAACAGATATGGGAAAGATTTTTTACATCAGTTTTAATTGATGAAACGAAAGATACATATCTTGCGTATATGAAAAAGAAATTAAATTTAGCGGCGCT
>ENA-ORTV01003933-ORTV01003933.1-human-gut-metagenome-genome-assembly--contig:-NODE-3933-length-11805-cov-2.194723_pt1 | contig 11805 bp, 4 predicted proteins | sample MGYA00241915_ERZ509194 | MGnify/ENA primary metagenome ERZ509194 (study PRJEB26280, sample SAMEA2338810) | human gut metagenome | biome: human gut; feature: human-associated habitat; material: faeces... | reverse complement strand
CTTCCGCCGCAGCCCGGGCCGCGGCTTCTGCGGCTGCCTGAGCCGCAATCTGTGCCGTTTCGGCCTGAGTATCCGCAGAGGGAGTGTGATGCTGGTTGTTTGCTTCAGCCAAAGCCGTTGCCAGAATTTTGGCCCGGGTCTCTTCTTCATAATCAGCCTGCGGTGCTGCATCGGGCGTGCTGCGAACCAAACCGTTTTTTTCTTCCAGCTCGTCAACATACTGCTGCAAAACGGCTCCGCCCGGCAACGAACTGAACATGCCGCGGATTTCTGCTGGCTGTTCCAATATCATTTGGTTGAAGGCTTGTTTTCTTTCGTCGGTAAAAATATGCAGCTGCCGGAAGATGTTTAAAAAGCGCTGCGCAATAATAACCGGGTCATCCTCTGTCCCGATTTTATTGTAGTTCTTTTTTGTTTTTCCGGCCGTTTCTACCAATTTTTTACCCGAATCTGTCTCTCATCAGTTTAAAATCTATCCATATTACCGATTTTACTTCTGATGTTGTAAATTTCAGGTTAATAAAACGGGGCGGAAACGGCAGAAATCAAAAAAAACTCCGCCGCAGCGGAGTTTTTTCTTAAAGGTAGATTGCAACCACTTTATGAAGGCTGTTCAAATCGTCGTTGCTGATTTCAATCCGTTCGTCCGGATTCCATCTCAAGCCGTAAAGCTGTCCGTTTTCATCTTCGCGGATACTGACGATTTTGGCTTCTTTTTCATTGCTGTAATAAACGGCAATGTCTCCGACGCTGACAACATCCTGCGGATCGACAAACAAAATCGAACGTGTCGGCAACAGGCTTCCGAGGCGGCGGGTGCAGAGATTAACGGCATAAGCGTCTTTTTTGTTGTATAACTGCGGCGGACGCTGAACTTTTTTGGTCTCCTGACTGAATTCAATGATAACGTCGCCGTCTTTTCCGGCCACGCCGTAAACTGAAATTTTAACGCCGTCCTGATTGGAATTTCCGAAAGCGGAAATTGCTCCGCGCGGGGTGGACAACAGCTTGTATTTAGCATCGTTGCGCTGAATAATCTCTTCCAGCATGCCTTTGTCTTCCAGAGCTTTAATCTGCTCTTTCAACTCTTCCGGAGCCATATTGATGGCCTTGGCAATATTTTTAAATTCTTTGTCGGAAACTTCACGCTGGCCCATTTCAATGCGGTGGTAAACGGAAAGGGTCATATCGGCGCTTTCGGCAACTTCAATCAGCGTCAGGTTCTTTTCGTTGCGGATCTGACGCAAACCGGCACCCAGAGTTTTCAAACCGCTTTTTTCGTTGATTTTGTTTCTTCTCTCCTGTTCGCGCCTCCAGGATTGGACGACTTCCTGCTGGGAATTCTGTTCATTAACAAATAAATCCTGCAGCGGGCAGTCCAGAAATTCGGCAACACGAACCAGCTGCTCCTGGTCCACGCGGCGGTAACCCTTTTCAATTTTAGAGATTGCAGAAAGGCTGACGGACAAATGATCGGCAAGTTCCTGCATCGAGCGTCCGCGAAGTCTTCTGTACATTCTGATTTGGTTCGGGAAAATAATTTCTTCCATTTGAGTCCACCTTTTATTGTAATAAACACAACTTCATAATTTGTTTGTATCATAAATATAAGCGTTATATTAATCAAGAAAATAGTACAAAAAAAGACAATTTGTGTACAAATATAACTGTAAAGCCGGGAATTTCTTCCCGGCTTTAATCAAGACGGCTGCCGCCTTATTTTCCGAATTCGGCCATCGGCTGGTCTTTTCCGTAAGTGGCGACTTGTTCTCTGAAAAGCTGCATATCCGCTTCGCTCATCATAATTTCGTCTGCCGGAACAGACCGGTTGAATTTGCCGTTGCTGTCCATTGAGCGGGTGTGTGCCGAATTATAGTTTTTGGCAAAGGCATAGTTGTTTTTAACGCTCTTGGCATCAACCGTGCCATCCTTGTTCAGACGGTAATTTGATTTTTTGTTGATGATGCCGTCGGACGCATAGCTTTCGGCTTTGCCGTTTTTGCCGATGTGGGTGTAAGTCAGCATATCACGCTTGTCACCCTTGGTCATCTCAAAGATGCTGGTCGAGCCGTCGGCATTGGTCTGCTTAACCCTGAAGACTTCGCGTCCCTGGTCATCCAGCGTACGGCTGACTTCGCGGTCTTTGAATTCGCGGTTCATATCTGCCCCGGGAACACCGCCCATACGTTCCTGCATCATCTGGTTCATAATCGCCTTATCGACATCGTCATTGGACATGCCGCTGCCGCTGCCGCTGCGGATTGCATGAATGGCCACTTCGTTGCGGGTGCCGTCACGGTTCAGCAATGTCTTCCCGGCAGCGGTATTCATTCTTGTTTCCTCGCGAATAAGGTTTCCGTCTTTGTCATAAGTTTTCTTGTTCTGAATGAACTTGTCATTGTTAACGGAGGTTGCCTTATTGCCGCGCAGGCTCTGTTTTGCCCGTGTAACCGTTCTGGTGCCGTCCGGAGCAACTTGCAGCGTATCGGTAACCTTGCGGCCATACCAGGTACGGTGTTGCAAAGTTTTGTTGCCGTCGGCATCGGTTACCGTTCGGTCATCGTTTTCAATTTTTTTAGCTCGGCGGTTTACTTTATATGAGTTATAAGCTTCCCGCCCGCGGTCAAGAGCCATGCCGCCGACTTTACGGGTTGCTTTGCCCGCTGTCTTGAGTCCTCCGATTGCCGCGGTGTTTGCCGTGGATGCGGCCAAACCGCCGACTTTCGAACCGATGTCTTTGACGCCGATGCTCTTGGCAAAACTTCCGGCAAAGGAATTGGCTTCACCCAGAACCGCCCAGCCGAGAATCATATAGAAAACGAGTTTCAGGAATGTGGTTCCCCACCATGCCAGATTGCTCAGAATAACCTTGTAACCGCTTCGGGTTCCGACATCAGACATCGCTCCGCCGCTCTCAACCCCTGCTTTTGATAAAACATCCATCAGACCGTTGGTCAGAATAAAGATAATCAGCGACAGGAAAATAAAGTTAAACATACAGTTAAGGAACGTATCCCACACTTTGCCCACATATTTTTGCGTTGATTTGAAAGCGTAAGCCCCGATTGCCGCCGGCAGCAGCGCCGTCGCCACTGTCAGCTGCAAAACCGAGTCAATCAGCAGGAACGGATAGATAATCAGCAGCAGAATTGCGGCAATCCACAACACAAGACCGACAATCAGATAGCCCAGATGCGGGAAGAGGGCAAGGCCGTGCCATGATTCGACATACAAAGCGACGCAAATAGATGTAGAGCCCAAAGCCATAACATCAAGAATTTTATCCTGAATGGTCTTAATTGTGCACAAAATGCTGACGCCCATACTGGCCGGAAGGCCTGCACCTTTTTCTTCGGTTAAAATATCAAACGTGGATCCGTCGCAGGTTTCGCCGTTCGCACCTTCAGTCGCAATTTGCGCCAGTTTAAACCCGGTATTGAATATCGGTTCCATCGCCAGCCGGAAAAAGTCTGCCGAATTGAGACGCAGCAGCGTGACGACAATCAGCACCAGAAACGCTTTGTTCAAAATTGTTTTAACCAGAATACTCGGATTCTTTTGCTCCATGGAGGAAATAAACTGCATAACCGTAATGCCGAGCCAGAGAGCAAAGCCGACGCAAACCAGCATGATAACGCCGTCTGCCAGTGCATTGTATGATTTTTTCGCAACCGAGCTGGCGGTATTAAACAAAACACCGAAAATATCACAGAAAATACATGTCTTGAAACTGCTGCGATAACTTTCGACATTACATTCGCGATCGCCTTTATCTGCGGATTCGGTAGATACCGCGCCGGTATATTCATTTAAATAAGCCGGGCGGGACGCTTGCCCGAGCCGGACGGAAGCCGACGGATATTCGTCTTCTTCACAGGCGCGTTTGCCGGTAACTTTTTGTGAGGCTTCTTCCAAAGATGAGCCGTTTTCCATTTCTTTTCGAATAGCTAATGATTCGAGCGCTAATTTTTCATCTTTGGCCGCGCGTTTGGCATAAGGGGTGTTATCTGCATATCCCGAATACATGACTTCGGCATAGCTTGCATAATAAGCGGAAATAATCGTTTCGTCGGAAGCCGTTTCAAAGGTTTCGGGAGCAATTGCTCTTTGAACCGCCTGAAAATTGTTTCTCATCGGGCCTGCACCGGCAACCGCACCGGCTAAAATAATCATATCCATTTCGGGAGAGCGGTTAAGCAAACTTCCCATGCCGGCGTTTTTCAAAACACTTTTGCCGTAGCTTAAATAGTGATTTTCAATATATTCTCTTTGTGAAGTTCCGAAAGAACTGTCTTGGGAGGCTAAGGCCTGCCATTTCTGCGAAAATTGCGTAGCCGGCGGATTGCAGGCGGCGTTAATGGTGCTTTGCAATGAGCCGCCTATTTCCAGTGCCTTATATTTACTGGGATCATTCTTCTGCAAATGTTGCAAATAACTGGCCATTGTTGAATTATTCCATTTTGAGGAATCCCGGTAGCAGACCATTTGCGAAACGCCATAAGAACAGCCGCCTTTATCATCTGCCCAGCATTTGTTAAAAGCGCCGGCATCGCCTCCGGATTCACCCTGTTGGTGAAAAGCGGACAGATTATCTGCCGGAAGCAGTTTGCCGCATTTGCCTAAACTGGCTTCCGCCGTCACCATTTGCGGATCCGGATCGTTTTCGATAACCGGTGCTTCCGGAACCGGAATGTTGCCGTCGCACAAAGCATCTGCCGAAGCGCAGGCGGGAGACAAAATCTTACCTTTTCCCGTGCCGCCGTCACGCAGTTCAATATGCAGGTGAGCGCCATATGCGCCGTGTTTGGTCGTGCCGTCCGAACAACCGGTGGTTCCGACGTAGCCGATGGTCGTTCCTTTGGCGATTTTTTCTTTGGTTCCTGCAATTTTTTTTGTTTTGTCGGCAAATTTTTGCAGATGCATATATGTTGTTGTATATTGTCCGCCGCCGGCTTTTTCATGCTGCATAATAACAGTATTGCCGCCGCCGCCGTAACAGGAGCTGATTGATAAAATAACTCCGTCGGCCGCTGCGGTAACCGGAGTCCCTTCCGGTACGGCGACATCCATCCCCTGATGTTCACGATAACATTTGCCGTCGGGATATTTTACTTTTGTGCTGTATGAACTGTTGCAACTGGTAGAACGGTGGCAGGCTTCTTCGGAAATTCGTCCGACGGAGTTGAGAGAACCTTTGGTTTCAACCGGAACAGTATTCAGACAGCCTTTTTGCATTTCTTCAATTCGGCTGTTGGGATAAAGATTCCTTGAAGCTGCGGCACCGTCAATTTTACAGGGATGAAATTGAACGGCGCAGGTATTAGACACGTCTGCGGCCCGAGCGGAGGAGATGCCGGCCGTATTCAAGCCCAGCCATAAAACGGCGGCAAATGCCAATCCGGCTTGTCTGGTCAATTTAGATATGTTAGTCATCATCTCCATAATAACACCTGCTTAATTCGGCTTATTGTTGTCTTTCGGGCTGTCGCCTTCTTTCTTGCCCTCATTGTCTTTTTTGTCTGCGTCTTTATTGTCTTTGTTGGCATCTTTGCCGCCGTTTACCCGGTTTTTGACAAAGTTGACAGCCCCGCCGGCAACGGCTCCGGCAGCCCGTGTCGCCTGATGAGTGACAACGCCGCCGGCAAAAGACGCGGCCTGAGTGACCTTGTTTTTTACAAAGGCGGTCATCTGGGTTGCTTTCATGTGCATCGGAGAGGCATCACCGAATGTGCTGTCGTTAAAGAATTTTCCGACATAACCGGTAACCGTGGCGCCGATCATTTTAATGCTGTAAACATAAGCAAACATAATCAGGATAAAGTTTGCGCCTGAAATGGAAAAGGTGTTGGAAACCCATTCCGCATCGCCGGCCTTGATTTTGGCATAGAAAGTCGTCAAATCGCCTAATGACACGCTTATCAGCGATAATGCATAAGAAGTGGTCAAAGCCAGGAAAGTAAACAAAGCTGCCGAACGGAAAATAATGCTCATGCACGATGTAAACTTGCCTGATGTCGGCCCGAACGGCCAGAGACCGATAACAATCGGCAGTGCCATAATGCAGAATCCGATTTTGAAACAAACGTCAAGCAGATAGTAACCGATACCTAAAGTCAGCATAAAACCGCAGAACCAGATAGCGGCACCGCACAGCCAAATCCAGAGGTCAGGAATACGGATAGTGACGTTAACACCGAATAATCCGCCGGTATATTCCAACATGCCTGCATTAAAAGAGTGGCAGGTGAGGGCATGTCCGATAACCAGATTGGTGGAAACCGTCTTGTCGATTCCCTCGGTTAAAGCCATAATTTTGTTAATAACTACCGGAGAAATAATTTCTGTACCGTTATAGGTAAAGTTTGAGGTCAAAGCAACTTTGATTATTCCCTGATTTGCCGCCTGTAATAATCCCAGCCCGTAGTCGGCACCGGCCAGCAGCAAAGGATTGACGAACAGGTCAACAATGGCACCGATACCCACATTAATTACGATATAGGCGGCGGCAACCTTGAACATGAAGATCAGCAGTGTGTTGAGAATGCTCATCGGTTCTTGGTTGGTAAAAGCCGAGACAAGCTTCAGGGCAAATGCGGCCAGCCACAACATTGATCCGATAACCAACACCTTGCTTCCAGCTTCTCTGGTTAAATCATAAACTTTACCGCAGGCATTCATAAACGTCGTAATCAGCGTCATGATAATTTTGCAGGAATAACAGGTGGACTGATACATCTTCTGCATGTCGGGAATACTGCAAGCCGAATTGTCCCCGCGTTTTACCGTTATGCCGTCCTCTTCGGTTGTGTTTTTCCCTGTTTCATCAGTCTTAACCGTATAAGAAGAAAATCCGGCTGTCGTTGTAACAACGGTACTGGTATCCGTACCCTTTTCTACAGGTTTCTGTTTTTCTCCAAATAAAGGTTTTTTCACATCTTCAGGCTTTTTACATGTATAAGATAATGTTGATGAAGAATATGAACCTCCCGTCCCTTGAACTGACATACTGTAGCTGGAGTAGCATTCCATACCTTCCGGACATCCTCGCGGATATTCGCTGCCGCAAGGTTGATATTCTCCGGCTGCAACGGCACGCTTATGCTCAGCTAATTCTTCGGCACGTGCAAACTCTAATTCCGTGTTTAATTTTTCATATTCCGCTTTTAAGCTGTCGTATTCATTTTTAAAACTGGGGTTTTGAGCAATAATTTTATCAAATCTTTGGTTATATTCGTCAACAGTTTCCTGTTTCCATCCCCAGTCAAAAGATTGAGTTGGAAATACATTTGTATCTACTTTTTCACCATTATCTTCTCTTTGTTCTAAGTGTTTTGCTAATTTTTCGCAAAAATTTTTTAATTTTGTTGTGGCTGCATTAACTTCATTAACCTTTTGCTGCGTTTTTTGAGTGTCCAAAGGCTCAAAAGCTTTTTCTCCTTTGGAACGGCCTTGATAAGCAGAGCCGCATGTTTCTTCAGTAAAATTTATCGTCCAAGCATTAACCGGGCGGATAACGCTAAGGGAAAGAAATCCTGCCAGAAAGAAGTTAAAAATATGTTTGAGGAGTTTATCAGTCATTTTTACCTCCCCCGTAAACTGTTCATTTTGTTTTTGAACGAAGCGACTTTGGCTTTTCCGTTCTGAACTTTTTCAATAATTTTGCGTCCGGCGGCGACCTTGCTGACGGCGGCAACTGCACCGGCGGTAAAGATACTGCCCAGAACTTTGGCTGCACCGATAATAACTGCTTTGGCTTTGGCGTTAAAGCTGCCTTTTGAGCTGCCGCCGACCAGAGAATCGGTTACCTGCTGCGCCAGCTGAACGGAAGAAGCAATCAGAAAACCGATCATCAGCAGGCACATGAACGGAATGCTGAATTCTTTGAAATCTTTATCCGTGCCATTTTCAAAAATGTCGGCATTGTCGATGATAATTTGCTCCAAAGCCAGCATGGCAATTGCAATCATAATTGCCATAAACATCATAAATGCGGCAGAATTCAAAATGGTGACAAAGCCTTGCGACAGCCATTTTTTAGTTGGTCCGAAAGGATCGCCCATAATCAAAATCGGCAGCATAACCACCATAATCGTAAATCTGAAAATAGTGTCAACCAGATAAAAGACAAATCCGAGTTTGACGAAAGTAAAGCAGGCGATAATCATCAGACCGATAATCGTGGCCATAAAGCCCGGAGCTTTCAAGACCTTATAAGCCATTGCCAGTCCCAGATTCATCCGGTCATTCATGGCACAGACCATGCATTTCATCATCTCTTTCGGCGATTCGGGGAAACCGCTCAAATCGGCATTGGCAACAGCGTCGGACAATTTGCAGATAATAGATTTGCCTGCGGTAAAACTAAATCCGAAAACTTTTATGGAATTGGCCTTGCTGTCGCTGAGCGAGGCATGAGCCAGCAATTCGCTTGAAAATTCCAGAAACGCATTATAAACCGGAAAAATAATGTCATTCATGAAGAACAGCAGCTGCTGTGGGGATGATGCCACATAACCGCAGGCAAAACAAAGGAAGAATTTTCGGGCAATTTCGGTCCAGGTCTCTCCGATGTTTTCTTCGGTAAACGAACTGACATGTTTCAGCAGGCGGATAGAAAGCCAAACCGCAAAGGCAACCATCATGAAAGTCAGGGCGCCGGAAGTAATCTTGTTATAGGTTCCCATTGCCACTTTGCCCATGTTGTCATAAAGCAGTTCAATGATAGAGTCCTGCCAGCATGTTGCCTGATCTTGCGCGATGCTCTGTTCATAAACGTCCCCTTTTACGGCTGCCCGCGATGTATCCGGGTTTTTATCGTCATTGGCACAGGCGGTAAGCATGAACATAGAGACTGCAACCACCAGCAGCAGTTTCAAAACTCGTCCTATGTCAATACTTTTCCACATTGTCGTTACTCTGTTATAAAATAATTATTTTTTCGGGTTGCGTTTTTTCATTTCGTCTTGAACATATTGGTTCTTGTAACGCTCATTCTCCTGTTTTATGGCATCCAGCTCGCTTTGAGCCTTTTGAGTGTCGGCTTTAGCCTTGTTATAGGCGGCTTCGGCTTTGACTGCCTCTTCAAACTGAGCGTTTGCCAGGTTTTCAAAGTTCTTTTTCTGAGCCGGGTCAGAGGCGGACTGAGCCTTTTTCAGGTAGTCATCGGCTCTGCGGTTATGATAATTCATTTTACCCTGAGCTTCGTTTTCCGCTTTTTTGTTGCGGGCAACTTCTGCCGTCTGGTTTTGAATCATCTGCCGGCCGGCTCTGCCGTTGGCGGTGTTGTTGTAATCACTTTCCAGCTGCTGTCTCATTTGCTCGGGTGTCTGTTGCGGCGTCTGAGTCTGCTGCGCATCCGCCTGATTTCCGTGCGGTGTTCCGCCTTGAGCGGCACCGCCTTGCGGGGTTGACGGATTCGTCGGTGTTTGCGGCGAAGGTGTTGCCGGTTGCTGCGACCGCGGTCCGGCCTGCTGCATCTTCTTGATTTGATTCTCACCGCCATCACCCAAGGCACTATGAGAGAGAGGATTACTTTTTATTTCATTTTGTGCTGTTTGATTCTGAGCATTGGAAAGAGTTGGATTCGATTTATTTTGTAAAGCACCTCCATCACCTAAAGCAGAATGAGCTAAAGGATTCGTTTTTGCTCGAAGTGCAGCTTTATTTCCGGCAGCGCCGCTGCGGCGTCCTAAGCCGACAGCACCCCAAACTTTATCTTTCGCCCAATCTCTGCCTTTGTTGACAACATTGGTAAGCCCGGTTTTGTCACTGACGGCTTTAGCCGCGCCGAGACCTGTCTTAAGGGTTCCCTGAACGCCTTTTGTCGCAGCACCATAAGCCAGACCGCCGATGTTGGCACCGATTTTCGGTCCGCCGCCGCCGGCCATGGTTCCGGCCAAATCAGAAGCTTGTCCGGTCAGTTTAAAGGCAAACAGACAGCAGGCAACCAAGACCAGGAAGCCGGCAAAGCCGATATCCAGTAATTCTTTGAGTTCTTGAACGTTATTACCGTTCAAGGCTTTCATAATGGCATCAAATCCGCCTTTGGAACCGGTTAATCCCTGTCCCAGCAATTCAACGTTGATACTGACGACCAATCCCATGAAAACATAAACGAAGAATGTGTTCATAAAGATACCCCAGCCTTTGCTCGTATAGTTGCGGGTTGCCTTAAACGGCCAGCAGGCGATCAGGAACGGCATCAAAGCGCCGATAATGCCCAGCTGAATTGTCGCATCAATCAGATAAAAAGCAAAAGCCAAAGAGATAATCCAGCCCATGACCCAAATGGCAAATCCTTGGAACATCATGCCGAAATCCCACAAAACGTTGCGGACGGGTCCGATACTCTCTTTACCGGCATTACGGGCAACGCACATTAAAGATGAACCGACACTCTGCGGAACGGCCACTTCTGCTTGTACGGCTTTGATAAAGCAATCCAGATTGGTGTAAAGGTATGCCGGCATAACCCCGTTTGACACGCCCTGAAGCGTTTTTGAAACATCACAGGCCGCCAGATAGCTGTCGTTTTTAGCAAACAGCAGACTTGAACCGAATTCAAAACCGGCTTTAAGTACGGGGCCCACAATGTAGCCGTAAACAATGTTGGCGTTTTTTAACATATAATAAGCTACCAGAACCTTAAACATATTGACCAGCAGCTCGGTTACGAATTTGGGTGCATCCTGCTTGGTAAACGAACTGACGTTTTTCAAAACCATAAAAGCAATCACAATGGCAAAACCAATCAGCATCACATTGGCCAACGGCCCGGCCAGTTTGTCATAAGCTTTGGTGGACATGCTTTGTGCCGCATTGAAAATCGTTTTAAATAACGGGCAGTAAATACAGCTTCTGGATTCTGCCAGCTTGGCCGGCAACGGCACACAACCGCGGGTAACGCCGGTAATGGACTGGAATTTGTCGCCCTCCATTATGAAATAATATTCAGCAAGGATAATGGGGTTGCCACCTTCGTCTTTACCCATGACAGTATATTTATAAAGAGATTGCCCGGCCTTAATGGTTGTCTGCATGCTGTTAAGTTCTTCGACTTTCTGATCAAGTTGCTGTGCTGTAGAAAGTGCAGATTTGCCAAGTTCATGAAGTTTTTGAGCTACGGCATTGTATTCTTGGACGACACTGAGGGCCTTTTGCAGGGCTTGTTTCTGTTTCTCATCTTTGGCTTCCACATTAGTAATACTGGAAGCATCAATAGTTTTCGTATTGGAAATCAGCTGCTGTGTGGACCATGTATAGCTGCCGTTAATCAAGCGTCTCAGCGAATCCGGATCTTCGGCATAGTTTTTTGCCGCCATGGATCCTACTGCCAGAACTATACCGCCGATAACCAATCCCACACCCCCGGTGCCGATTGCCAGACCGACAGCACCGATAATGGCAAGGGCACCGCCGATAATTGCTGTCTTTTGAAAACCATCCAGCTCTTTTTGCACTTCTCCAACTTTTTTTTGTAATTCTTCAATCTGTTTCTGATAATTTTTAATCCCTTCCATATTTTCTTTGTATGTCTTTTGGAGACCTTTAATCTCAGAAAGCAGTTTACTGCGGATTTTGGCTAATTCTTCATTTTCTAATTTTTTTGCACCAGTGCTGTTATCGTCAGGTGCCATCAAGCGATTGATTATTTCATTAACATCTTTGCTGACAGCTTCGTTTTCAGCAAAAGCATTGCCCGGAGCAGACAGCATCCAGGTTCCGAGCACTAACAGGGAGGTATATTTTATAAACTTATTTATTGTCATCGTCGTCTCCTCCGGCAAAAGGATTGCCCAGAACTTT
>ENA-ORTV01003918-ORTV01003918.1-human-gut-metagenome-genome-assembly--contig:-NODE-3918-length-11847-cov-6.551730_pt1 | contig 11847 bp, 7 predicted proteins | sample MGYA00241915_ERZ509194 | MGnify/ENA primary metagenome ERZ509194 (study PRJEB26280, sample SAMEA2338810) | human gut metagenome | biome: human gut; feature: human-associated habitat; material: faeces... | reverse complement strand
GGAGGATGTGTTGGTTATAGAGGGAATTCATGGTCTGAATGATAAACTGAGCTATGCACTTCCGGCAGAAAGTAAATTCAAGATCTATATCAGCGCACTGACTCAGCTGAATATTGATGAACATAACCGCATTCCGACTACGGACGGCAGGCTGCTCCGACGGATTGTACGTGATGCAAGAACCAGAGGAACTTCGGCAAAAGATACGATTGCCAGATGGCCGTCTGTACGTCGTGGAGAAGAATCGAACATCTTTCCATATCAGGAGCAGGCAGATGTCATGTTTAATTCAGCACTTGTGTATGAGCTGGCATGCCTTAAAGTATATGCAGAGCCACTGTTATTTGGCATTGATAAGAGCGAACCGGAGTATCTGGAGGCAAAACGCCTTTTGAAATTTCTGGATTATTTCATTTCTGTTCCAAGTGAGGATATTCCACATAATTCACTGTTAAGGGAATTCGTCGGCGGAAGTTGTTTTGATGTATAGAAATCTTGATGATTTTTTTCTTTACTTAAAAATATATTCGTGTTAGAATAACACTCGTGCAAGCAGGTCAGGTGATCGCGGCTGTACAGACGAAAGGGTGCAGACGAGGAAAGTCCGGGCTTCACAGGGCAGGATGCCGGATAACGTCCGGTGGAGGTGACTCCCAGACCAGTGCAACAGAAATAAACCGCCTCACTTGCTGAGGTAAGGGTGGAAAGGCAGTGTAAGAGACTACCGCCGTCCTGGTAACAGGCCGGGCACATGTAAACTCCATTTGAAGCAAGACCGAATAGAAAGCGATACGGCTGCCCGTCGTGCTTTCAGGTGGGTCGCTTGAGCCTTATGGCAACGTAAGGCCTAGACAGATGATTACCCAATGACATAACCCGGCTTATCGGTCTGATTGCGTACAAAAAAACAGAACGGATTTCTTCCGTTCTGTTTTTTTGATATTTGTTTTATTATTTATTGCGTTTACCTGTGTATTTCTCTTCGCAGTATTTACATCTGTAAACTTCTTTCTCTTTATCTGCAAGAACAAAGATCTGGTCGAGTCCCTGTTCAATGGAAGTGATGCAGCGTGGATTCTTGCATTTGATCACGTTGACAACCTGATTCGGAAGTTTCAGTTCTTTTTTGGCAACGATTTTCTCGTCCTTGATTACGTTTACAGTAATGTTATGATCGATAAAGCCGAGAATGTCAAGATCAAGATTCTCAACCGGGCATTCAACCTTGATGATATCTTTCTTACCCATTTTGTTGCTGCGCGCGTTCTTGATGATGGCAACGGTGCAGTCAAGTTTATCAAGCTTCAGATCATGATAGATAGTCATGGCCTTGCCTGCTTTGATATGGTCTAATACATAACCTTCGCGAAGTGCTCCAACATTTAACATGGTAATTTTACCTCCAGTAATGTGAGAATCAGGGCCATACGTACATATACACCGTACTGTGCCTGTTTGAAATAAGCTGCTCTCGGGTCTGCATCCACCTCTGTTGAGATTTCATTTACACGTGGAAGCGGATGAAGAATGTACATGTCTTTTTTTGCAAGTTCCATTTTCTGTTTGTCCAGAATGTAGAAATCCTTCATGCGGACATAGTCTTCTTCGTTGAAGAAACGTTCTTTCTGTACACGTGTCATGTAGAGGATATCAAGATCCGGTAAGGCATCTTCCAGTCTCTCTACTTCCTGAAATTCGATATTGTTCTTTTTCAGAACATCCTCGCGGATATAGCTTGGGATGCGAAGCTCTTCCGGTGAGATCAGAATGAATTTTACATTTGTGTAACGTACAAGTGCTTCGATCAGGGAGTGAACTGTACGTCCGAATTTCAGGTCGCCGCACAGACCAATGGTCAGATTGTCCAGACGTCCTTTCAGGGAACGGATGGTAAGTAAGTCGGTTAATGTCTGGGTAGGATGTTGATGACCACCGTCGCCGGCGTTGATAACAGGAATAGAAGAAGCCATAGAAGCTACTAACGGAGCACCTTCTTTCGGGTGGCGCATAGCACAGATGTCAGCGTAACAGGATACAACGCGGATTGTATCGGCAACACTTTCACCCTTTGAAGCGGAACTGGAATCAGCTGATGAAAAACCAAGAACTTTACCGCCAAGGTTCATCATAGCAGCTTCAAAGCTGAGACGGGTACGGGTGCTTGGCTCATAGAATAAAGTTGCCAGTCTTTTATCATCGCAGACATGTGCGTATTTATCAGGGTGTTTCTCAATATCGCTGGCCAGGTCAAGAAGAGTATTTAACTCATCAACAGACAGATCCAGCGGACTCATTAAGTGTCTCATTTCATACCTCCATATTTTACTGGTTCAGGAATTTTTATTTAATCCTTCATAACATCATATAATAATCAGGTGCTTTTTTCAAGAGAGTTTTCCAAGTATTTTCTCAAAAAAAAGTCCGGCTCCGAACCAGAGGGGAGCGTAGTCCGGTCTTATCAGTCCCCGGTAATTCAGAGGAGTGTTGCTGTAGTCCCAGGGACACATATGAAAACAGCGCAAAAGAGCACCGCTGATAAATTCCACGAAGAAAAATCCGACAGTATAAATGCAGCCGCGGACAAAAAGCGGGACAGCAGAAAGTTTACCGGAGAGCGGGCGGATGATGGCACCGCATCCGTAAATGGGAAACATTAAAAGGGAAGTTTTTCCTGTCATGGTAAGTTCTCCTGAAAGGATGGAATGCAGTCCGGTCCAGAGGATTTCCATGCACCAGCCCGTCAGACCGCAGAGAATGAAAGCTTTTTTCATAGGTAACGCTCCTGTATAAATTTCTATGATTCTAGTATTGCCTGCCTTGAAAAAAACATACACGTAGGATATAATGAGAACACGTTATTACACTATAGCAATGAGGTGTCTTATGCGCAAAAGGAACGTGCGGAGGGGATCTCATGGAAATAAGAGGAGTTTATTATGAATTATCAGGAAAGCCGGGAGTACATAGACAAAATCACCCGGGAAATTCCCAGTGTCCTGGGACTGGATCATATGCGTGAGCTGATGAAACGTCTTGGAAATCCACAGGATGATCTGAAATATGTGCATATAGCCGGTACCAATGGCAAGGGTTCTGTCATTGCTTTTTTGTATTCTGTTTTATCCGGTGCGGGATATCGCATTGGAAGATATGTTTCGCCTACCCTGTATTCCTACAGAGGCAGGATGGAAGTTTCGGGAAGCAGGATCAGCAGAGAGGACTTTGCTGCTTATATTACACAGGTGTCTGATGTTATTGCTGCTATGACAAAGGATGGTTATCCCCATCCCACTGCATTTGAAATAGAGACTGCGGTGGCATTTCTGTTCTTTAAAAAAGAGAATTGTGATCTCGTTTTGCTGGAAGTGGGAATGGGCGGAAATCTGGACGCCACAAATATTATTAAGAATACGCTGCTGGCAGTGCTGGTATCGATCAGTATGGATCATATGTCTTTTCTTGGAAATACTCTGGCACAGATCGCAGAGAAGAAAGCCGGGATCATCAAAGACGGCTGCAGAGTGGTGACTGCCAGACAAAAGCCAGAAGCAATGCAGGTGATCGAGAGGATCAGCAGAGAACATGGTGCAAAATGTACCATAGCAGATGCTTCTGAGGCAGAGATATTAAAGGAAAGCTGCCTTGGACAGACAATCCGGTACAGGGGTGAAGAGTATGAGATTCCGCTGGCAGGTGTTTATCAGAAGGAAAATGCAGTAGTTGCACTGAATGCTTTAAAAGTATTGGATGAGCTGGGCTTTTCCACCGCTGCGGAGCAGAAAAAAGAAGGGCTTCGCACAGTAAACTGGAACGGACGGTTTACAGTTATCTGTAAAAAACCGCTGTTTGTGGTAGACGGGGCTCATAATCCTGCTGCTGCGGATATGATGGCAGCTTCAATAGAGCATTATTTTAAGGGAAAACGGATCATCTATATTATGGGAGTGTTTGCAGATAAGGATTACAGAAGTGTGATTCAGAAAACTGCGCACTTTGCAGACCGGATACTTACGATCCAGACTCCGGATAATGTAAGGGCGCTGCCTGCCGGAGAGCTGGCGAAGACTGTCAGTGAATACAATCCCAATGTACAGGCAATGGATACGATTAAAGATGCAGTGGAGGAGGCTTTTTCACTTGCCGGGGAACAGGATGTGATCATTGCCTTTGGCTCTCTTTCCTTTATCGGAGAGATGACTGACATTGTAGAGAATTTGTGAAAGTAAAAAGGTATAACATAAATGATAGATTTACAGGAATGCAGAAATGAAATAGATAAGATCGACAGCGATATCATACGTCTTTTTGAACAGAGAATGAAGGTGTGTGAGGATGTTGCAGAATATAAGATACGTACAGGAAAGAAGGTTCTGGATCCGGAAAGAGAGAGACAGAAGCTGGAGGTCCTGAGAGGTAAGGCGCATGGAGAATTTAATCAGCTTGGTGCGCAGGAGCTTTTTCAGCAGATCATGGCGATCAGCCGTAAGAGACAGTATCAGCTTCTCACAGAGCATGGAATCGAGGATGATGAGAAACTGGAAATGGTAGATGCACTTCCGTTGAAAGATGTAAGAGTTGTCTTTCAGGGTGTGGAAGGTGCATACAGTTATGCTGCAATGAGGGAATATTTCCAGGACGATATTGAGAGTTTTCATGTAAAAACCTGGCGCGATGCAATGGAAGCAGTTGTGGAGGGAAGAGCAGACTATGCGGTACTTCCCATTGAGAATACAACTGCCGGTATTGTTGCTGATATTTATGATCTTCTTACAGAGTATGAGCTTAGCATTGTAGGAGAACAGATCATCCGTCCGGAGCATGTACTTCTGGGACTGCCGGATGCTGAACTGGAGGATATCAGACAGGTATGTTCTCATCCTCAGGCACTTTCCCAGTGTGGAAAATATCTGGAATCTCATCCGGACTGGAAGAAGAAAGAGATGGAAAATACTGCCGGTTCTGCCAAGAAGATAAAAGAAGACAATGACAAGACGCAGGCAGCTATTGCCAGCAGACAGGCAGGAGAGCTTTACGGACTGAAGATCCTGGCTGAGAATATCTGCTATAACGGACAGAATGCCACACGTTTTGTGATCGTGAGTAAGAAACCAATCTATGTGAAGGATGCACATAAGATCAGTATTTTCTTTGAACTGCATCATGAGAGCGGAACTCTTTATAATATGCTGTCTCACATTATTTATAATGGACTGAATATGACGAAGATAGAATCCCGCCCGATCACAGGGAAGAACTGGCAGTACCGTTTTTTTGTTGACTTCGAGGGGAATTTAAAGGATAGTGCAGTGAAGAATGCCCTGAGAGGAATTGAGGCAGAAGCTGACAGAATGAGAATTTTGGGAAATTATTAAAAATCATTTCCATAATGCCAGAGCGTGTTTGAAAAATCATTTCCACAATCTGCAGTCCCACTTTGCGGCATATTTTGCGTAAAGCATTTTTCAAACACACTCTGGTACATCGTTTTCGAAATAATTATACCACTCACAGCAGAACAACAAGATAAAACAACAAGGTAAGAAGGAAGTAATAAAAATGGCTAGATTAAATGAATGCATCTTATACCGTAACTTTGAACATGGAGAAATCCTTGATAAAATGGCAGAACTGATGAATGCCTGGGAACAGAAAGCACCTAATCTGAAAGAAAAGGAAGGGCTGTTCTTTGAGTGTGCCAACGGACTGGTGGAAACTGCCGGCGCTTATGGATTTTCCGGAAATTTATGGCACTGTTATCTGACATTTCTTCTGGTAAATAATGAAAATGCATTCAGTACAGCCTGTGAGATCAGAGGGGCTGTCAACGGAAGTATTAATGAACTGGCACTGAATGATTTCGGTGTGTTTAAAGAACTGTATGATTTTGATCTGACTGTACTGGATGAGGCATTTGGAATTTCCTGCTGTAAGGTTCTCGGTGATTATACCAACACCGGAAGTAACAGCAAGATGTTTAATTCCCGCATCAGGGACCGTATCTGTGATCTGAGCAAAACGCTGGCAGCAGCGGAGTCCACAGAGGAATTCATGAAGGATATGGTACAGTTTTATAAGGATTTTGGTGTGGGTAAGCTGGGATTACATAAGGCTTTTCGTGTAGGCCATGATGAGAATGATAATGTGGAGATCCAGCCGATCACAAGGATCGCTCATGTGAAACTGGAAGACCTGGTCGGATATGAAATCCCGAAGCAGAAACTGATCGAGAATACAGAAGCTTTCGTAAGAGGCAGAAAGGCAAACAACTGTCTGCTTTTTGGTGATGCGGGTACAGGTAAATCCTCAAGTATCAAGGGAATCCTGAACCGTTATTATGATGAGGGACTTCGTATTATCGAGGTGTATAAGCATCAGTTTCAGGATCTGAATGATGTGATCGCCCAGATCAAGAACAGAAACTATAAATTCATTATCTATATGGATGATCTGTCATTCGAGGAATTTGAAATCGAATATAAATATCTGAAGGCAGTGATCGAGGGTGGTCTGGAGAAGAAGCCGGACAATATCCTGATCTATGCAACAAGTAACAGAAGACATCTGGTAAGAGAGAAATCCAGTGACAAGTTGGAGATCATGGATGATGACGATCTGCATTCCTCCGATACAGTGCAGGAGAAGCTTTCACTGGTTTATCGTTTTGGTGTCCGTATTTATTATGGTGCACCGAGCAAAAAAGAATTCCAGACAATTGTGAAAGCTCTCGCAGAGAGAAACGGAATTACCATGCCGGAGGACGAACTGCTTCTGGAAGCAAATAAGTGGGAGCTTTCCCATGGAGGACTTACAGGACGAACTGCACAGCAGTTTATCGACCATCTGCTGGGTGTGGAGAAGGAATAAAAAAGCAAATAGATGAATGGTAAAGGGGGAACGCATATGGCAGTCATGACATTTGCAGCCATTGATATCGGATCTTATGAAGTCAGCATGAAGATCTTTGAGATGTCAAAAAGAATTGGTTTTCGTGAACTGAATGATGTCAGATACAGTCTGGAAATCGGAAAGGGTGTCTATTCTGACGGAAAGATCGATTCAGAAATGCTGAATGTTTTATGTGAGGTGCTGAACGACTTTAAGAGGCTGATGCAGGACTTTGGGGTGGAAGAGTATCGTGCCTGCGGCACCAGTGCATTCAGAGAACTTGTGAATCCGCTGCTGATCATTGAACAGATCTATCAGCGTACAGGAATGAAAATTGAAATATTAAGCAGTGCAGAACAGCATTTCCTTGGGTACAAATCAATTGCTGCTATAGAAAAGGGATTCAAAAAGATGATCCAGAAAGGCACCGCAATCCTGGATGTGGGCGGCGGAAGCCTTCAGGTTTCCCTCTTTGACAAGGATGCTCTGGTCACTACCCAGGGACTTAAAATGGGAAGTTTAAGAATCCGCCAGCGTCTGCAGGAACTGGAGAAAACAACCATTCATTATGACAAGCTGGTTGAGGAATTTATCCGAAATGATCTGATGAGCTTTCAGCGTCTGTATCTGAAGGATAAGGATATCAGGAATGTGATCCTGATGGGAGATTTTATTACAGATATGATCTTCCAGGAGGAAATGGAAGACAGGATCATTACAAGGGAAGAATTTATGAAACGCTATGAGGATACAGTTGGAAAATCTGTTGACCTGCTGGCACAGGAGATGGAGATTGATCCGGAATATGCATCCCTTGTTGTGCCGACCATGGTAGTGTGCAGAAATTTTATTGATATTTTTAATGCAGAGTCTCTCTGGGCACCAGGTGTTTCCCTGCTGGATGGAATTGCCTATGATTTTGCAGAGAAGAAAAAATTTCTCAAAAGTGTCCACAATTTTGAAAATGACATTCTGGTTACATCAAAGAACATTGCAAAACGCTATTCCAGCAGTAAGAGCCATATCCAGGGAACTATGAATCTTTGCCTGAATATCTTTGACAGTATGAAGAAGGTTCATGGTATGGGAACAAGAGAGCGTCTGTTACTGCAGATCGCAGCACTGCTTCATGACTGTGGCAAATATATCAGCATGGAAAAGGTTTCCGAGTGTTCCTATCAGATCATTATGTCTACAGATATTATTGGTCTGTCCTCTATGGAGCGCCAGATGATCGCATGTGCGGTCAGATTCAATAATTCTGCGTTTGTTTATTACGATGAACTTTACAGTATGGGAATCGCTATAGACAGAGAGAGCTATATCAAAGTGGCAAAGATGACTGCAATCCTTCGCCTGGCAAATGCCATGGACAGAAGTCATTATCAGAAAGTAAAAGGAATCAAAGCAGTGCTCAAAGACAGAGAACTGCAGATGATCGTGGATTCTGCACAGGACATTTCCCTGGAACTGGGACTGCTGAAAGATAAAGAGGCATTTTTTGAAGAAGTATTTGGCATTCGTCTGGTTCTCAGACGCAAGGGCAGAGCGTAAAGGAGGATGAACTTATGGACTTTGAAAAATTTGAAAAGAAAGAATATTTCGTGAATCGCGAGCTGAGCTGGCTCAAATTTGATGAGCGTGTTCTGAGTGAAGCAAGAGATAAAAATCTTCCTTTGTTTGACAGACTGAAGTTCTTAAGCATTACCGCATCCAATCTGGATGAATTCTTTATGGTGCGTGTGGCGTCTCTTAAGGATCAGGTACATGCAGGATATCATAAAACAGACATTGCAGGAATGACAGCCAAGGAGCAGTTAAAAGAAATCAGTGTCCGTACCCATGAACTGGTTCATGTACAGTATAATACACTGAACCGTTCTCTGATCCCTGCGCTTGAGAAAGCCGGAATGCACCTGGTGGCAGCCCATGAGAATCTTACAGAAGCACAGAGTGTATTTGTAGACAGATACTTTGAGGATAATGTATATCCGGTACTTACACCGATGGCGATGGATTCTTCCAGACCGTTTCCGCTGATCAGAAACAAGACATTAAATATTGGTGCTCTGATCTCCAAGAAGGAGAAGAGTGATAAACTCAGCAAAAAGGATAAAACAGGAGAACTTCTGTTTGCTACAGTGCAGGTTCCGTCTGTGCTTCCAAGGGTGGTGCAGATTCCGTCAAAGAAGGATGGAGATACCACAGTGATCCTGCTGGAAGAGATTATTGAAAGAAATATTGACAAACTTTTCTTGAGTTATGATGTGATATGTGCCCATCCTTACCGTATTATGCGTAATGCGGATCTTACCATCGATGAAGATGAGGCAGAGGATCTGTTGGTGGAGATCCAGCGCCAGTTAAAGAAACGTCAGTGGGGTGAGGTTATCCGTCTGGAAGTAGAGGATAAGATGGATGAACGCCTGCTGAAGATTCTGAAAACGGAATTTGACATCAAAGAGGCAGATATTTTTGAGATAAACGGACCTCTGGATCTTACCATGCTTATGAAAGTATATGGCGCGGATGGCTTTGATGCTTACAAGACACCGAGATATCAGCCGGCACCTGTACCGGAATTTCAGAATGAGAAGGATATTTTCCAGGTGATACGTGAGGGCGATGTATTCCTGCATCATCCTTATATGAGCTTCGATCCTGTTGTAAATTTCGTACGTCAGGCAGCAAAAGATCCGGATGTTCTGGCTATTAAACAGACTCTGTATCGTGTCAGCGGCAATTCACCGATCATTGCTGCCCTTGCGCAGGCAGCAGAAAACGGCAAACAGGTTTCCGTACTGGTAGAGCTGAAAGCACGTTTTGATGAAGAAAATAATATTGTATGGGCGAAGAAGCTGGAGAAGGCAGGATGTCATGTAATTTATGGTCTGGTAGGCCTTAAGACACACAGCAAGATCACACTGGTTGTGCGCAGGGAAGAGACAGGAATCCGCCGTTATGTGCATCTGGCGACCGGAAACTACAATGATTCCACTGCAAAACTCTATACAGACTGCGGTATCTTTACCTGCGATGAACGTTTCGGTGAAGATGCAACAGCAGTATTTAACATGCTCTCCGGGTATTCAGAACCAAAAAGCTGGAATAAGCTGATCGTAGCACCAATCTGGATGAAAGACAGATTCTTAAGCCTGATCGAACGTGAGGCGGAGAATGCAAAGAAAGGACTTCCGGCGTTGATCCGCGCAAAGATGAATTCCCTCTGTGATCCGAAGATTATTGCAGGATTGTATTATGCATCTTCCTGCGGAGTTCAGGTGGAGCTTCTGGTAAGGGGGATCTGCTGTCTGAAAGTAGGAGTGCCGGGAATCAGTGAGAATATTCATGTCCGTTCTATTGTAGGGGAATTTCTGGAGCATAGCCGTATTTTCTATTTTGAAAACGGCGGAAACCCGGAAATCTATATGGGAAGTGCGGATTGGATGCCGCGTAACCTTGACCGCAGGGTAGAGATTGTTTTCCCTGTGGAAGATGAGAAGATTAAGAAAGAGCTGGAGCATGTACTTGATCTGGAGTTTAAGGATAATGTAAAAGCTCATATCCTGCAGCCGGATGGAACTTATGTGAAGCCGGATAAACGAGGCAAAGCCCAGATTAACTCTCAGATGGAATTCTGTATGGAGGCAACTGAGAAAGCAGCACTTCATAAACACGAAGAAAAGAAATCCCGCGTATTCATTCCAGCAGAGCCTGCGGAGGATATAGAGGAATAAGAAACAGTCAGAAACAGAAATAAATAACTGGGAAATGCCATGGAATGCGGTGGAGCTGCCATGGCATTTCTTCTCTGGGACAAAAAAATAAAAATTTTTTTGTGGCAAAAACCGCATAAATACAGGGCTTTTTGAACGAAAAATTCGAGAAAAATAAAAAAATTGAAATTTTTTTAAAAAAGTACTTGCATTTTAGAAAAAGATGGTGTATATTAAACGAGTCGACAGCGAAGAGCAAACGACAGATAAACAAATGGCCAGTTGGTCAAGGGGTTAAGACGTCGCCCTCTCACGGCGAAAACACGGGTTCGATTCCCGTACTGGCTGCTATAAATAATTTACAGATAATCAGGATTGAGGTCCTGATTATTTTTTTGCCCTGAAATCGACAGAGATTAATATTTGACTTTTTCGGGGAAAATCATGTATGATAAAGAACAAATGTTTGAATGAGTAAAGTAAGAAAAGAAAGGAAAATAGACCGATGGCGAAAAAGGAAACCTACGATGCAGGGAGTATATCTGTTCTGGAAGGACTGGAAGCGGTCCGCAAACGTCCGGGTATGTATATCGGAAGTGTATCCCGGAAGGGACTGAATCATCTGATCTACGAGATCGTGGATAATGCAGTAGATGAACATCTGGCAGGATACTGCAGCCTGATCCATGTAGTTCTGGAGAAGGACGGTTCCTGTACTGTAACAGACAACGGACGTGGAATCCCGGTAGATATGCACGAAAAGGGAATGTCTGCGGAGAGACTGGTATTTACGACGCTTCATGCAGGCGGTAAATTTGACAATTCTGCTTATAAGACGAGTGGTGGACTTCATGGAGTAGGTTCTTCGGTGGTAAATGCACTTTCTACTTATCTGGATATCAAAGTGAGCCGTGACGGATATGTCCATCACGACCATTATGAACAGGGCGTTCCGACGCTGGAGCTGGAAAACGGACTCCTTCCAAAACTTGGCAGGACGAAAGAAACCGGAACCTGTATCAATTTTCTTCCGGATCCGGAGATTTTTGAAAAGACACGTTTTTCTGCGACAGATGTCAAGAGTCGTCTTCATGAGACTGCGTATCTGAATCCGGAACTGACGATCGTTTTTGAAGATCTCAGAGGAACAGAAACGGTAAAAGAAGAATACCATGAACCGGAAGGCATCGTAGGTTATATCCGGGACATGAACCACAGTACAGAAGCGCTTCATGAGCCGGTTTAT
>ENA-ORTV01003901-ORTV01003901.1-human-gut-metagenome-genome-assembly--contig:-NODE-3901-length-11886-cov-3.531570_pt1 | contig 11886 bp, 14 predicted proteins | sample MGYA00241915_ERZ509194 | MGnify/ENA primary metagenome ERZ509194 (study PRJEB26280, sample SAMEA2338810) | human gut metagenome | biome: human gut; feature: human-associated habitat; material: faeces... | reverse complement strand
CAGCAAGAGCATGCGGGGAATATAAGGGATAAAATTATCCGTTTTTGCAATAGGCACTATATACTCATATTAATAAAAATAAAAAGAGCCTTTTGGCTCTTTAATTTAATTGGTGGAGGTTGACATACGGTTTAACACTCCAAATTCGCCAAATCGCCGCATAGTCTATGATTTAAACCTATTAAAAACCTGCAATTTTTCTAGTCGCAAATTCTGAACTTCTGTAGGCAAAAAATTGCAGAATTATAGAAAAGTGGCTAAGATTGACAGTTTCATGCCTTATATGATATAATTAATAAGACGTGTAGGCTCAGACCCGAGTGTAATGAACACTTAAAGATACAATCTTTCGATGGTAAAGCTGTTTGCGTTACAATATAGGTGAACTGTATCTTTATGAATTTGAAAAGATTTTTGTGGTTATTATTGTTTTTAATTATCTCATTACCTTCTTTTGCGGTTGATTACAACAAATTTGATATAAACGACATTAACTCTATTCAAAAAGCAACAAAAGAATATCAAAAAGAATTTGAGAACAAACGTGGCACAAAAGAAGCTGAACAGGATTACCTGAATTTCTTGAAATTCTATAATAAAGCAGTTAATGCTCAAAGCAAGAAAATAACCTTTGAATATCAGGCGTATGATAACTCTTTTGAAAAACAAGCACAGGAATACTCTAAAAAGTATTTTCCTAAAGGAATGATTGTTCATTTTGATGAAGGAGAATTTTTTCTTGTAGATTGTAACCAATATTTGTATGATGAATTTTCACCCTATTTAACAAAAGACTGGAAAGAATTTTTAAAATTTGAAACAAGATTTGATAAAAGAATAATTTCTGACGGAAGATATCGTATTTCAAAAGCAGAAATTAAAAATTTTATTCATTTTTATGAAAATTTTATTAAAAAATATCCTGATTTCACTGAAAAAAATAATATTAAACAAAGAATTATCAATTATAAAGAAAATTTAAAGCACTACCCTAATATAATATATTAACTATTTTAATAACTAGAATTAATATCATACACCGACACAATTTGTCGGTGTAAATGTACATAGCTGAAATATAAGGAGAAAAACAATGGCAAACAAAACCTTTTGGTCACCTGAAGAAGTAGAGCTTTACTTTAAAAATTTAAAAACAGGGAGTAAGTTAAAACTTCCAGATGAAGCATATTGTACTGAAAACTTTACCTGGAATGAAGTTTTACAAACTAAAGAAAGAAACATAGACATGCCTTCAAGACAAATTCTTGAAAATTTAAAATCAAGTGCTGATGTTTTGTAGAACTATAGAGATAAAACAGGTAAACCCATTAAAATTACATCAGGATGGAGAACTCCGACTGAACAGCAGAGATTAATCAATGCTTACAATCGTAAAGATGGTACGCAAAAAAACAAACCATCTGAAACAAGTTTACATTTAGAAGGATTGGCTTTGGATTTTGTAGTTCAAGGGAGTTCACAAAATTTTATACAAAATATTATAGATGAAACCCATATGGGCGAAATGGAATTTGGTTCAAACTATACCCACATAGGATTACCAACATTTTCAAAATCATATTTGCAACGAAATGGTATATATAGTGATAAAATTTATAGAAAATTAAATGCAGAAAATTTTGAATTGTCACCATATGCAAAACAAAAAATTATCAAACGAATGGATGCAAGCAATTGGTCTCCACGACCTTCACATTTTGATGTGAAAAAGCACTCAGATACATTTAAAGATGTAGAAATTAATCTTATGAATTACAAAATTGATGAATTACCGCAATTAAGTTTGGCTAATAAAATATTCACAAGAGAAGAAATCGCAAAAATGACCAATAATGAATTCACAAAGTTTGAAAAGTCTATTGATAAACAACTTGCAACAATCGGAGTTCCAACAGAATATGAAGCTCAAGAAGCTGTCAGAACTGGTAGTATGATTTGGGTTGATTCGTATAAACGTCAAGACGGAACTAATGTGAGTGGATATTATAGGTCAGTTTAATTAAAAAGAGAGAGCAGAATGAAGCTGCTCTCTCAACAATAACGGATTAACCTCTCGGTGGAAAAGGGTCATTTCCATAAGAATTACGATCTCGGATTTGACCCTGTCTATTATGGATAAACAATTCACTACCTTGATTAATAGCTATCTGCCTTCCAATTTCGTAAGCCTGAGCCTGAGTATTAGTTCTTACTGTAGCTCTTGATGCACCTGCTGCTTTAACTTGCCAACCACCATCAGGGTGCGGCGTAACGTGTTGATTTGTCATTTTGACAATTCCTTTCATTAGCGATTATACACTAGCAATAAAGCTCGCTTTTACTTTACTACCACGACCCTTCATCTATACAAATCTTCATGAAATCAAGTTTTAAACTTGTCATGAAGGAACAAATATGTAATAATTTTAGAAGGGAAGCGGAACATATTGACGTATGCTCCGCAAAAGTATCAAAACGTGTCGTGCTTTCAACTATGCGGCACGTTTTCTTAACGGGAATTTCCAAAATTTACCTTTGGAAATTTGAATAGTACCATTGACTTTTCGCCAATTAGTAATTAGATACCATTTCCCGTTAATTTCTTTAGGAAATCTTTTAAGTACCATATCCACCAACCTTTCAATTATCTTGTATCCCTTTTCATATATATGAAGAGCTATCGACCTGTCTTACTCAGGGAGTATTTTCTCCTTAGATTAAGGTATAATCTAATTATCTTTATTTATAATAATGCAAACTTTAAAGCATGCTTTTATTATAATTCATATAACTATTATATCAGAAATTGTAAAAATAGCAATCAATCATGTTATTGATACAATAAATGTAATTTTAGTAACAAATGTAACAATTTTTGCGTTAATAATATTTTTATGTTAACATACTATTGACTAGGAGAATGGAATGAATGAGAACATACAAAGCAACCTTTTAAGATTGCGTATTTTGAATGATAAAACTCAGGAAAAAATAGCGGAAGATGCAGGTATTTCATTACTTACATACCGTAATATTGAAAGCGGGAAATCCATGCCTAATATTGATACATTAACTAAATTAGCTAACGTATTTAATGTCAGAATAGAAGACTTTTTTAAGGAATGCAACAAAATAGAGGCTGTAAGATTTAGAGCAGTAAATGAAAAAAATATTAAGAAACGTGAAGAAATTATATATATTGTTTCATCATGGCTCGAAAATTTTAATAATTTAGTTAATAAACTAAATGAAAATGATAATTACAGATATAAACTTGAAGATATAGAAGGTTCAACTTTAGACCCAAAAGAAATGGCTAACAAAGTTAGGGCAAAATTTGATATTAAAAATGAACCTATTCGTGATATATGCGGTTTACTTGAATTTAGAGCTGGAATAAAACTATATGCAAGAGAATTTAATTCTGATAATTTTTTTGGATTATCATTAAAAGATAGTAATAATAATAGAGTAGTTGTCGTAAATACTTGGGATAGAATATCCGTTGAACGAAGAATTTTCAGTGTTGCTCATGAACTGGGACATATATTATTACACTTAAATTCATTTAATTCAGACCTTACTTTTGAAGATCCTCAAGAGGAGAAAGAAGCGGATACTTTTGCTTCATACTTACTTATGCCTGAAAATGAATTTTTGCAAGAGTGGCAAAAAGCTGATAACTGTGATTTTGTTGATAGGGTTATAAAAGTAAAACAAATTTTTAGAGTAAGTTATAAAGTTGTATTATACAGGTTGAATGAATTAATTAAGTTACAAAAACCGAATTATAATATATGGCCTATATTCTATAGAGAATATTCAAAAAAATACAATACTAAGCTTAGCAAAAAGGACGAAATGTATTCTTTAAATGTCAATTCCAAAGAATTACAAGCATTATCGAATAATATTTATTTTGGTAGAGGCATAGCATCTTTAGTTAAAAAAGCCTATATGCAAAAATTATTAAGTATCGAGAAATGTGCAGAAATATTAGATAAAACAAAAGATGAAATGAAATATTTAATTAATACATGGGATTTAGAGTACAACATTCCATTTAATTAATATTTATAATGAATAGAATTTATCTCCTTTTAATTTATTTAAACAATTAAAAGGAGATTTATTATGTACAATTTTCCTGACCTTAACGAACAAACACGATTAAACATGATTGGTGAACTTGAAATGGATATCAGAACAGGCATGTTTTATAATCCTGTTTCAATGACTGATTACGGATTAATGAATTATAAAAGAGTTTTACGAACTTGCTTTGAAAGAGGTAACGTCCAAACTCTTATTAACAGTCTTACATCTGATTACTTTAAACAATATGATAGGAATGGTCGTAAAATTCCGACAAATATCCGAGAGATGATTGCATTCAATGATTTTAACAGATATTATATCAGGGCTTTGTTACTTCGGGCGATTAGTGAAAAGAAAATATTACATGTTTACAGGGCAAAACAGGTTAAAAACGAAAGAAAACAGTCAGAAACAGTAATAAATAATGTATATTTTGATGAACGACAAATTCGGAATATGTTAAGTCTTTTCAGGGATTACAAAAAACTATTTAATATGAAACCTCATGCCATACTGCTTAAACCTAATTCAGGATTGAGTTTGCGATTTTTTGATAAACCATAAATAATTATTTAGGCTTTTTTGTTATTGTCGTTATTGATTTTCTCCGTAACAAAAGCAAATGTGTCGGTTATGAGTTCGGGGTGGTTTTCCAGCATACTTTTTATGTCTGCAATCGCTAATTTTTCCTCTTTTGTTAGTATTCTTTTGACCTCGAAACTAAACAAATCTCTAGGTTCACAGCCAAAAGCGATGCAGAGTTTCTGAATTGTTTTCTCGCTTGCAAACTTTACTCCCATCTCGATTTGAGATATGCCTATGAGTTTGAACCCGACCATATCTGCAAGCTGTTGTTGCGACAGGTGGTGTTTCTTTCGCAACTCAGCAACTCTATCACCAAACAACTCTTTTAAACTGCTTTCCATTGTTATCTTTCTATGAATTTAGTGAGAACATCACACAAAAGGTCAAGTTCTTCTCTCTTACATGTTTTTAATCTTGTAAGAACTCTTTCTCTCTGCAAATCGTCTGAAATCTCTCCTGATATACAATATTATTCTAATGCTATGTTTCATGTAATCTGTCATTTATACTGGAATTAATTATAGTTTTAATAAAATCATTTGCATTTCTAATTTTTACGCACTTGAGAAAATTTTCTATTCCTACTTCTATTAAAACTTTTGCAACTAATTCATCTGCAAACGAACTTGAAACACTTTCAACATTTGCAAAATCCAAAATAATACTTGTATTATTACAAACTGCAGTTTTAACTTGAGAACTTAATTCTTTGGCAAGTTCTCTCAGTCCCAATATTGAACCATTTTCACTTAATTTTAGCACTTGTTCCATAAGTTCCCTTTCTAATCTTCAAACAATTTATTGTAATAATCAGGATTTTCTTCATATGAAAAAATATCATTGCCACCTTTTAATACTGTTAAATCAGATGTAATTTTATTATACATAGAAATAACTATATTTACACCCTGCCAAAAGCTACCCGCTTTAATTATTTCAGGCTCATGTCCACTTTTTATCGTTAAAATTGCATCTTCTGACCAAATTTTCAATGAGCATTTATTACTTGAATCTTTTTTAATTAGCTCACTTGTATAATATAATCCATTACCCATACCTTCAGAATTGATTCCTCTAGCTTTGGTGATACATTTTTTAAGAGCTTCTTCTATATTATCTTCTCCCATTGTTTCTCGTATGCCAAGTCCTCTATCACATACACAAAATTCAGTTATTCCTTGTTGTTCAAATCTTTGTGCAAAAACAACATTTATATCGGAACTTGCATGATTTCTCGCATTATCAATCGTTTCAAATACACACCAGCCAATAGCTTTATTGTAATTTGTTAAAGTTCTGTCTTTAATAAACATTTTAATAATATTTTCAGATGTTTGTGCTACTTCATTAATATCGGTATTATTTGAAAAGGAATATAATTCTTGATTTTTATCGAGAACAATACAGAATTGCTCAAATTCATTGTGATTATGCAAGAATTTGCAATAACGTTGCCATTGGTATGACTATATGGACAGTAATCAATGATATTCTCAAAAAAGAAATCCTCAATACAGAAAATTTGGTTAAAGATTATCTTAATTATTTCGAACCATATCTTGATACGGAAATTTCATATTGTGATGTATTCTTATCAGATGTCTATAACATGTTTAATAAAAAAGAACTGCTCTATGGTAGGGAATTTCTTATCACAAAAGGTAAGTATTTAAGAATAAATCTTAATAAATATTGCACTGTTTATCAAAGTGTATATCACAAAAAGCTACACCCTAACGAAATTAAGATAAAAATTGCAAATGACAAAAGAGTTATTTCTTTAAAAACTACAGATATCAAGCCTATTGGACGTGCTATTAAAATAGATATTTCAGATAATGAAACTTTGCTTAATATTCTTAATAGAGTATCAAAAACAGCAGAAGCTGAGGAGGTTGATTATGAAGAAACTCCTTAAAGCAATTTATGCTGATATCTATATCAGATTATCAAGTAAATCGCAAGAAGACGGCATGTCAAAAGAAACGCAGGAAAGAGAATGTCGTAAATATTGCGAAGAAAATGGAATCATTGTGAGAAAAGTCTATTATGAAAATAAAAGTGCTATGACACCATACAATAGACCTGTTTTTTACGAAATGGTAGCAAAACAACAATCAAAAGATCGTGCTGATATAATTGTTTCTTTTTGTATTAATCGTTTGACAAGAAATCAAGTTGATTTTTATCCAATTAGAGCTCTTGTTGATGAATACAACACAAAAATAATTTTCGTTAAAGAGCGTATGGTTATTGAAAAGCCTTTCAAAGCTCATGAAAAGTTTTTGACGAGCATAATAATAGCAAGTGCCGAATTTGAAGTTAATCATCTTAATGAAATCCGCAAAAACGGTTTGATTGCAAGGGCAAAAACTGGGCAAAGACCGAGCAAACTGCCCTACGGCTATGACACATTTAAAAACCGTATTGTTATCGTTCCAAAAGAAGCGGAGTTAGTTAAAAAAGCATTTGAATTATATGCAACAGGCAAATATTCTTTAAAAACACTTGCAGATGAGTTATTTGAACTGGGTTACAGGTATAAAGGGCAGAGAAATAAAAAAATTCCAAGGTCAACTTTATCTCCAATGCTTAAAAACCTCTTTTACACTGGGTATTATACCTACCCTAATGTTGAAAAGCCGATAAAAGGTAAGTATAAGCCCATAATCAGTAAAGATTTATATGATAAAGTTCAAGAAATACTTAAAACATCAGGATATGAAAAACTCAGAAAGCATAATTTTTTATATTCAAACCTCATAACATTACAAGAAACAGGTAAAATTATGACAGGCGAAATCAAAAAGAATAAATATATCTATTATACAGCCTTTGATGATGACGGAATAAGGCATTCAATTAATGAAACGGTTATTACAAAAGCAGTTTTAAACTATTTCAAGGAAATTCGGCTTAATCTTATTCCGAAAGAGATTGTTAATGAAGTTTTAAAGGAAGAACTTAAACAGTTAAAACAAAAATATGCCAACCTCAAACGTGATGTAAGTCGTAAATATCATTCCGAACTACGTTTAAACGACTTTATTCAATCAAAAAATATTGATGATGACGATTTCATTAATGATAGTCAGGCAGATATTGAAAAAGCTTACAGTAACCTACCTGAAAGGATTACTTATACTGCACAACAAATCAAAACTTTGACTTCAAAATGTCAAGATTTAATGGAAAAACGACTTTACGACGCTTATATCTACCTTGATACAGAAAATCAAAGAAAAATTCTTGAACTTGTCAAAAACAAGCTTGAACTTCAGGAGAAAAAAGTAAAATTAACCTTTAAACCTGCTTTTCGCAAAATACGAAATCGTTAATATCCTTTCATTAATTTAGATTATTATATCTGAACTTATTAACCCGTACATAAAAATGTACGGGTTTTCTTTATGCGACATTTATATAAGATATCATATTTTTTAAGTATTGTATTCGGTCAGTATCAAAAGGTTTTGTACCTGTTTGTAAACTACATAAACGTTCAAATATACGCTTTTGTTCAAGATTGTCTGTTTCATATGATTTATCACAGTATCGTACAGGTTGTAATGCCATACAAATCATTATAAAATTTTTTATATCAATGTCTATAGAACTGTCTATATTTTTTAGCTTATCAAAAATATTTTTTCTCAAAAATAGTGTAGCATCACTATATGATAATTTATCTAAAGTAAATTGTTCGTATAATTTTGCGTCCTTAACTTTTAATATCATTAACAGAGCAAGTATAGGAGTAATCTTTAAAACAGTTTCGTCTAACATTTTTGTAATAACATTAAATTTTGCATAAATTTGTTCTATTTCTCGTAAATGTAAAGGATATAAATTTACAAATAAATTAAAATATTTATTAAATTCATCATATCCCGTTGTCCATGTTCCTTTTGCTCTTTCATTAGCATTAATAATTTCAAATTTCTGTTGTAAATGATTAATAAATATTTTTAGCTCTGGTTGTGGTAATTCTAATTCCAAATCTATAAATCTTCTTAAGTATCCTTCTCCATCCATACCACAACCGTAAATATTACTTATTGTATGTTTTAACTGACTGCGGTCTATTCCTAAGATAAATACAAGTCCTTTAACATTAAACAAGTGTTTTATTGCTTCAAGTAACTCTATAGCAAAAATCGGTCTGCAACGTTCTAATTCATCAACAAAAATATATATATTTCTATCATTTAAGTTAGAAATAATTTCTTTTAATCCAGTTTTAAAATCAGACAAAACCTGCTTTAACTCTTGATATTCCGTTAAAGTTTTGATTTTAGGAATTTTTAAAGTTTCAGCATTCTTATGTTCATTTAAATCATCAATATTTATACCAGAATAATTTCCGATTATTCCTTTAACAGCAGTACAAAAGACATTCTTACAATTTATCAAATCTTCTTTCAAATCATATTTTACTAAACCTTGCTGTTTTAACTGTTCTATAAAATTATATAAAAAAGGAAGCAGCGGTTTTTCTACAAAATCACAATCCCAAGCATTGAAAAATACAACTTTTTCTCCCTTTTGCTTAAGTTCTTCAGCCCAACGCTTTAAGAAAAATGTTTTACCACTTCCATAATTTGCATTTATTGATAAAACATACGGCTGATTTATTGATGTAATAATTTTTGTAAAATCCTCTGCAACCTTATTTCTACTAAATAAATCTACCTCCCAAATATTGTCTTTATTTATTTCTACTTCTTCATTTTTACAACATATAGGTTTTGTCATTTTCATACTCCTTTTTGTCCATATAACCATAATGGAATTCGTTTTACAATATAACCAAAAGACTATATAGTATTGTTTTTGTAAAATTTTATAAATTCCCAATATATAATTCACTACCCTTATATGACTTTGAACGCTTAAAATTTCCCGAAATACTGTCGGGAAGTCGTACGGAATCCTTACTTTACTTTTCTGGGAAATGAGTAAAAATAAAAACAAAGAAGTTCAGAAATTTTAAGGAGTTCAGATATGGATCACAAAAAAGTTGTTATTTATGCACGTGTTTCAAGCAGAGAACAAGAACGTGAAGGATTTTCTATTCCCGCACAGTTAAAATTACTCAAAGAATATGCTCTCAAAAATGGTTTTCAAATAGTAAAAGAATATTCAGACGCAGAAACAGCCAAAAAGGCAGGCAGAACAAATTATAATGCTATGCTTGAATACCTCAAAGCAAATCCAGAGGTTAAAACTGTCCTTGTCGAAAAGACTGACAGACTTTACCGTAACTTCAAGGACTATGTTACTCTTGAAGATTATGACCTTGAAGTCCACCTTGTAAAAGAAGGCTCAATTATTAGCAAAAATTCTAAATCTCATGACAAGTTTATACATGGGATTAAGGTTTTAATGGCAAAAAATTACATTGACAACCTCTCCGAGGAGATTTCAAAAGGATTACATGAGGGGCTTGAACAGGGTTACTGGCCATTTCAACCGCCTTACGGGTATCTTAGAGGGGCAAAAAAGAGCTTAATTATTGACAAATCAAGAATTCTTTTTGTCCGCAGAGCTTTTGAATTATTTGCAACAGGAAAATACTCTCTTAGAAAGCTAGCTGAACAGCTTTTTATAGAGGGTTACTATTACAAAGGTGAAAGACCGAAGATTACTCAATCTGTTCTTGAAGCAATGCTCAAAAACGTGATTTATGTAGGACAAATGAATTGTAATGGCATAATTTATCAGGGAAAACATCCGCCTTTAGTATCTCGTGATATTTTCGATAAAGCTCAATTAGCCTTTTTAAAGGTAGATAAGTCCAAAGTCCGTAAAAACTTTGATTTTCTGTATCCCGGAATTGTTAAATGCGGAGTTTGCGGATACTCTTTTTGCGGTGAAAGACAGAAAAAGCGTAATATTTACTATCGCTGTTCTCATTTTGACAGAAGTTGTCCTAACACAGCATATATTTCAGAGAAACAGCTTACTCAATCATTTAGAATGCATTTAAAAAGAATAGGTTTAGACAAAAATTTGTATGAACTGGTAAAATACTCTCTTAAAGAATGTCTTGGAAATGAGCAGGAGTATCATAAAAGCGAAGTTGAAAGGATTAATAACGAAATAGAACAATGCAAAGAAATTTTGAAAAAAATGTATCTCAATCAAGTTAACGGCGTACTTGATTATGACATGTGGGTTAACTTAAAAAATGAATATGAGGTAAAATTAAGCAGACTAAATGCAGAACTCCAAAAACACACTATAGCTAATACAAATTTCTTAGATACAGGGCTGAAAATCCTTGATTTATGCAGTAAAGCAAGCTTACCAGCCACTGAACTTTCAGAAAATGAAGTCGCCCAAATTGTCAGGGCTACATATTTAAACGTTACAGTCAAGGATAAAAAGGTTAAAATGGTCTTTAAAGAACCGTTTACAACCATTGAAAAGCTCATAAAACTTGCTAAAAAAGAGATTGCTGAAAGCGGATTGTCTGAATTCAAGTCTGCAATAATTTCTTCAAAGGATAAATGCATTGAAAGCATTAAAAAAGAGCCCGAAGGCTCTGATTTTAATAGTTCTATTTGTTTGAAATGGTGGAGGTTAGGAGATTCGAACTCCTGACCCCCTGCGTGCAAAGCAGGTGCTCTACCAGCTGAGCTAAACCCCCACAAGGTTTTATTTATTTGTCACAATATTTATTGTACATGCTGATTTTTTTTTGTAAACCCCTTTTTGCAATTTATTTTTTTCTACAAAAAAAGCAGCCTTTAATACAGGCTGCTTTTTATTTATTATATTGATTAATTACATTGTGTATACCATTTCCATTTCACTGTTGGATGATACTATTTGAGAAAAGTTATAATTTTCTACTAAATCTTTTTGTTCAAAATATACACAATCATCCATTACAAGTTCATCACATTGTTTTAGTGTTAACAAGGAAAGGTGTTTTGCAGATTTTGAATCTGTTATTAATTTATGTACTTTCATATTTTTAGGTAATGAAGAAATTTTTGTTCCTTTAATATTAAATACATTTGTTCTGATGTCAGTGTTTAATTTTTCAACATTGCTTTTTTCCATGTTTAAACTGTCTGTCCAAATATGTTCGGGCAATTTACCTATTTTTGCACCAGACATATTTACGGAATTTGCATCAATAGGTGTTTCGATTTTTTTTATTTCCGCACCTGACATGTTTAAAGTATTTGATAC
>ENA-ORTV01003899-ORTV01003899.1-human-gut-metagenome-genome-assembly--contig:-NODE-3899-length-11891-cov-3.047144_pt1 | contig 11891 bp, 6 predicted proteins | sample MGYA00241915_ERZ509194 | MGnify/ENA primary metagenome ERZ509194 (study PRJEB26280, sample SAMEA2338810) | human gut metagenome | biome: human gut; feature: human-associated habitat; material: faeces... | reverse complement strand
GGAGTCGGTCGGGAGTCTTTTGGAAAAACAGGAGCATCATTTTCAAGAGGGATATCCGAAGCTCCTGTTGTCCTGTGCTTCGCTGGGGGCAGAGCGGTATGAGGAGGCGCTGGAGGTGCTGAAAGAGGTAGTGTATAAGAAAGAAAAATAGAAGATAGATATAGAAGTTAAAATGTCCGCATAAACCACAGCCAGTACCCGGAACCATCCGGGCAGTTGTGGATATGCGGACATTTTATGCGACATTCTTACCCGTTTTTCTCCTCATGCGGCAGCCGGTTCCGGAGCAGCCGCTTTTTTAATTCACTCCAGTGAAATGGAATTAGCGGGTAAATATAACTTTTTCCGGCGATTGTCCGGTTAAAGACAAGGCAGCCGACGGCAATGAGTGTTCCTGCGATGAAGCCCCAGAGATTGAGGAAAAAGGTCAGAATCAGGAGCAGGACGCGCATGAATTTGAGTGCGTAGCCGAGTTCGAAGCTCGTCATCGAGTAGTTGGCGATCGTGACGAACGCCATATAGAGCATCGTCTCGCTGTTGAACCAGCCGGATTTGACCGAGTATTCTCCAAGCACGATACCGGCGATGACACTGAGCGGTGTCGTCAGCATGCTGGGGGTGTTGACTGCCGCGAGCCGCAGACCATCGATGGCAAATTCCAGGATCAGAAGCTGATAGATCAGCGCCACATGGATCTCGTCGGTGACACGGATAAAAGCGAGCCATTCCGGGATCCAGCCGGGATTCTGCATAAAAAGCAGCCACAGCGGTGTCAGAAATAAGGTCAGGAAAAAGATGACCGTCCGCGACAGGCGCAGATAGGTGCCGGTCAGCGGTGGAAAATAGTAGTCGTCGGCTTCCTCGATGATATCGAAAATAGAGGATGGCAGAATCATTGCGGATGGCGAATTGTCCACCAGAATGATGATATTTCCTTCCAGAATCGAGGCAGCGGAGGTATCCGGACGCTCTGAAAAACGAAATTTTGGGAACGGATTGAACCATTTGTGTGGATAAATACATTCGGCAAGGCTTTCCTGGTTCATCGAGAGGGCATCGACATGCACTTTTTGAATCCGGGTGCGGATGCGGTTTAAAAGTTCGGTGTCCACCCGGTTTTCCATGTAGCAGATGGCGATATCGGTGTGCGAACTTTCCCCAATATTCATGATTTCCATCCGTAGCTTCGGATCGCGGATGCGCCGCCGGATCAGAGCCGTATTGAACACAAGCGTTTCGACAAAACCATCGCGCGAGCCGCGCAATACCTTATCCTTTTCAGGTTCGCTGACTCCGCGGGCGGGATAGGTGCGGCAGTCTATCGTGAGTGCCTGTGCATACCCGTCGATCAGAAGAAAAGGAACACCGGAGAGAAGCTGGATAATCAGCACGTCCGAATCCGTTTCCAGCCCAATTTCGCCGTAGGCGAGGTAGAGGGCGGCAAAATCGTTTGCATTGTCAGGCATCTGGGCGGTTTCAATGCTGCTCATCGCCTGCAGCACTTTTAAAAGCGTATCGTCCTTGGTAAAACCATCAATACAGTAGAGGCAGGCATCGCGCCCGCCGATCATCAGGTTCCGATCTACGACATCAAAACTGATGTCCGGTCGGAGCTTTTTTTGAAAAAAAGTCCGGTTATTTTCAATGGATGAAGAAATCTGCATCGTGTAAATCTCCTATCAGAGAAGCCAATATCAGTGACCGCGAAGGGACTGGAATGGGACAAAATGTTTACAGATGGAGTATGTGCGAAAAGGATAAAAATATACGAAATGAAGCAAACAGAAAAAAATTCTCAAAATATGTTTTTTTAATATTCATGGCAAGCGAGGCAATATCAGGGAAAAAGGCGGAAAAAATCACTGCAAAATGAGACTTAACATATGCTGAATGGAAAAAGAAATTTGCATGTTAGTTTTAGCAACTAAAAAAGTAATGCTTTATTGAGAATAAAATTCAATTAAAAATAGATAAAAATTCTCATTTTTAAATAGATTTAAATAATTGACAGATTTCATTAGATTAGTTTATACTAACCTCCTCGGCCGCCTGAGTTAGGGATGTCTAATCCGGTGCGGAGAGTAAGATACTACAAAAGATTATATGGAGGAATATGCATGAAAGGTAAGGGAAGATCCCGGCAGGCAATTCTGGCAGCGGTGACCGTGTTAGCGGCGGCGCAGGCAGGTACTGCTTATGCTTCAACTGGACCGGCATCGGAGTCCGGAGTACAGACCGGCGCCTGGATTCAGGAAGGACAGGACTGGAAATATCAGGGAACGGACGGAACGCTTAAGACTGGATGGGTCAAGACCGAGAGCGGCTGGTATTATCTGGATCCGCAGACCGGACGGATGATGACTGGATGGATCACCGTCGATGGACGCCGGTACTATATGAACACAACTGCCGATGGCGTGGAAGGACAGATGCGCCGCGGCTGGTGGAAGGACAATGCAGGAAAATGGTATTTCTTCAGCACTGCATCCGATGGAACGGAAGGTATGACCGTGACCGGATGGCAGTGGATTGATGGAAAATGCTATTATTTTGATAACTTGAGTGCAGAAAACTATGGTCAGATGCACACCGAAGGTCGGACACCGGACGGTTACAGCGTCAATGCGGATGGACAGTGGGTCAATGAAAATGGAGAGGTCCAGACCCGTGCGGATAGAGGTTACGCGAGCAGCCCGGCAGCAGACGGCAACGGAAGCAGCGTATCAGGAGGCGGTTCGGGGAATTCCGGCAGTTCCGGCGGCAGCCATTCGGGGGGCTCTGGAAGCAACAGTAATTCTGGAAATAACAGTAATTCCGGAAATAACAGTAATTCTGGAAATAACGGTAATTCCGGGAATGACGGAAATCAGAATGGCGGAAATGCCGGAGATAACGGAAACACTGAAAATCCAGACAAGCCGCAGATGGTTTCGCTGGTAGATGAGACGAAGACAAAGCTTACCGAAGTAAATTCCCTGGGCTGGTGGCTTCCGATCGCATTTGATGAGGGATACAATGCAGGCAATACGGTCGTTAAGGTCGATGGAAAAGATGTAACCAATCTTTTAACTCCGATCACAGATGACGGACGTATGGCAAAACTGGCGCTTCTTGGCACACCGGGCAAAGTAACCGTCAGCAGCAAAGAAGATGTGGCAAAGGAAGAGACGGTGGTTCTGAGCAATGAGAGCCAGGAAGATGCTGTATATGAGAAAAACGACGGCTATCTGCCTGAGAAGATTCTGACGCATGAGTCAGTTGCTTACTGGGACTATTATCTGACCAATTACGATGAAAACGGAAATGCCCGCATTTCTCCGAAAAAGACTACTTATAACTTGAATGAGGAGAAGCAGACTCAACCGAGCTATTCGCCGGATGCGGTTCTTCCAAAAAATGGAAAAGCAGCCGTTACCATTCTGTTTAACTATAATACAGATGAGGAAAAAGAGTGGTTTGACGGCATCCGCAAACTGGAACTGGTTGAATACAATGAGCAGAAGAACACAATCAATTCGAGTCTCGTATTTGACAGTGAAAAGAATGTGGCGCACGGACAGGGACGCGTTGGACAGCTGACTATCCAGACAGGACAGAGCAATTTCTACAATAATGGACGTTATTATGTGCGGGTTGTATCGTCGGTAGGCGGTTCCGCGCTCGTCCCGATTCATGTCGTCAATGAGACAGTACCGACGCTGGAGCTTAAGGAAACACCGCAGTCCGGTAAGAATCTCCATTTTGCAGTCAGCGATCTGGTATACGCAATTGAGACACCGATCGAGCGTGTGACCCTGGAAGATCCGAACGGAACAGTAAGCGACCTTCAGATGATCAATGACTGGTATCTCTACAGCCAGGATTTATTTGTTCTGTACAATGATAATACAGACCATCTGCCATACAAGGGCAATTACAAGATCACGGTATATGCAAATGGTTTCCGGTCATTCTCCAAGAGCTTCAAGGTGACAACGGGCGCAGAGCCGGTAAAAGAGAAGGAACAGACCAATGGTCAGAAAATGGCGGCATACGGATTCGACGGTATCAGCACCGCATCGACCGGTTCCAGCGGAAGTGGAAGCTCCAGCGGCAGCAGCTCAGGAAGCTCTGCAATCTCTGCAAACCTGATTTTTGATTCCGATTTGCTTGTAAATGCACATCTCCTTGAACAGACCAAGATGGAAAATGATGCGTCCAAGGCAGTGATGGAGTGGTGGTACAATGCGATTCCGGATGCAGTCTTTGATACTGGAGATGATGATTTCTTCAGATGGACAGACTACGTAAATAAGAGCGAGAATCAGAAATACGAAGAGAACAGAATGCTTCCATTTGCAGATTACCGTGAAAATGGAGCACTGGATCCGAACCATCCGGCAACGGCAAAAGAAGTTCTTGAAGATGGTCTGCTCGGCGATATCCAGTACAATGGAAACTTCTCCCGTCAGGATGCACCGGCGATTACAGTTGTACAGAACAAAGAGGGCGAGCCGGTAGTCCTGCGGACAGAGGATACAGAGTATATCGAGGCGGTTCAGAGTATCGTTGTCAACGGAAACTGGCAGGCACTCAGCAAGGACAAATATTCCATCGATAAAGAAGCTGGCACCATTACCATAGAGGCGGATGTATTCAAGGCTGGTGAGGAGTATAAGCTGACTGTCGATGCAACGGGATATAAGAGCCAGAGTATCGCATTTACATACGATAAGGTGCTGGAAAACGATTTATCGCTGATCGTTGATTATGCGGATGATAAAGAGGCGTTTGCAGCTGAGAAAAAAGAAGATTCTAATAAGACTTATTATTTTGCAGATGCTGAATTTACCGTTAATGGCAGCAAGGGAGATTTCCTGAAGAACCTGAAATCTGTTACCCTGCTTTCTGACGAGGAAGATGCGGTTGAGAGAAATATCTACACGAAGGGCGTGTCCAGCAGCAACGATGTTTACTATGAAGTATCCGGGGATGGCAAGAAGTTGATTCTCCATCAGGTTCAGCCGGGAAGCTATAAGCTGACTCTTCGTTCGAATTATTACACGGAGGCGCTGAGATGTGAATTTGTGGTTGAGAAGGAAGAGGAAGAAATTCAGGAAGAGATGGCAGCTCCAGAAGTAGTGGAGTTCAGCAAACATAAAGCCAGCTGGTCATTTGATCCGGATTTTGGACGTGCTTCTTTTAAAGCTTCAAAGGGAACGAGTGTAAAAGATTACCTGGCTAAGATTACGTCCGTGAAGGTTGGAAATAAAGAGTATACGAAAGTTTCTTACAGCCTTAGTTCGTATAACCCTACATGGAAGATGACAGATGCAGATGATCCATATAACAATGTACAGGAGTTTGATTGCATCGATTTCACTTTAGACGGTTTCAGCACCGAAGAAAGCACCGACGTAACGATCCAGGCAGAAGGATACAAAGAGCTTACCTTTACAGTTACAAAGGATATGAAGTTAGCGGGTAACGAAGAGAAACTGCTTCCAGCACCGGAACTGACAGGCAGCACTACGGTTGATGAGGGAGAACCGCTGGTTCTGACTGGTGATGAAGAGTATCTGAAAACAATTGAGTCTGTAAAAGTAACTGGCAATGATGCGGAGGAAGATGTTGCGCTTAGATTTGCAGTAAATGGTACAACATTGACAATTCAGACAAGCGCACTGGATAGTGGTCTGAATGAGGTTGTGATCGAAGCAAAAGGTTACAAGAATCAGTCGATCACGGTTACAGTTGAGAGCAAGAAAGCAGATACAGAAATTGAGGTTTCCAGTGTTGTAAAAGAGAGTGGTTGGACAGGAGATTATTTACTGATTCGCTTCAATGGAGTTGAGGGAGAAAAGTTAAAAACCTTCTTAAAGGAGATTGATTCGGTTGCGGTAAATGGAACAGAGTATAGCAAGGCATCCGTTTCCTCGTTCCTTGGAAGTGGTGAGTTTGCACCGCATGCAACGGATACATCTTATAGCAATGATAATTATGATTGTTTAAAGGTTTCAGCGTCCGGATTGAGTGAAGAAGAGGATAATGAAATTCTTATCTACACTAAGAATAACGGAACGATTGAGTGCAAACTTGATAAAAACTGGAAATTAATCAAGGAATCCAAAACGCTTCTTGCCGACGAAGTCCTCCCAAGCGAGATCGTTACCACCCCAACCGAGGGAGTAACCACACCGGAGCAAACACCGGCAGAGGACGCGACACCGGAAGAGCCGAAGACGAATGACGAAAACAAGGCAGATGTACCGGATGGCGATAAGAAGAACGAGACAGACGATGCGAACAAGGCACCGGAAGTAGACGAGGACAAGAAAGAGGATTCGGACGAGTCCAAGGATACTTCGGATGAGAAGAAAGATGAAACTTCGGATAAAGGCGATGCTGACAAGGATGATTCGAAAGATGAGTCCGGCGAAACTGGTGACGATTCCAAGAAGAATGAAACGGACGAATCTAAGGACAATGATTCCAAGAAGGATGAGACCGGTGATGTAAAAGATGATACTTCTGATAAGGAAGAATCTGACGGCGGTAAAGGCGATGCTTCTGAGAAAGAAGAGTCTGTTTCCGAAGAAGAGTAGTTTTATTTAAAGGAGTAAAAATTGAAACAGAAGTGGTGGATTTTATTAACCCTGCTGCTGTGTGGCTGCGGTGCTTCATCGCAGCCGGATCAAACGGGGGCGGTCCAGAATGACCGTCCTCGTTTATCTGCGTCTATGGAAGAGACGGCAGAAAATGTGGAAGCAGTAGAAAAAAACAAAAATTTAGAGAAAAATCCCTCAAATTCAAACCAGAATCCGGGAGAAGGGCAGAATTGGACAGTGTTTGCGATGGATACTGTGATGCAGTTTGACGCCTACGGCGGAAGTGCAAATTTGCAGGAAAAAGTGAAACGGCGGGTGGAAGAGCTGGAAGGGGAGTTTTCGACAACGCAGGAAAATAGCGATATTTTTCATCTGAACCAGGAGAAAACAGCGGAACTTTCAGCGGATACGCGTTATCTGATGCAGGAGGCGCTGGCACTGGGAGCGGAAACAGATGGTGCGCTCGATATTTCGATTTACCCGGTTGTGCAAAGCTGGGGATTTACAACGGGAAATTACCGGGTCCCCAGTGAGAGCGAGCGGGAAAGCCTGCTTAAATCGGTCGATTATCGTCTGGTCGGTTTAGAAGCAGATACGGCGTCGATCGAGCCGGGAATGATGGTGGATCTAGGCGGTGTCGGAAAGGGATTTACCGGAGATGAGGTGGTAAAGACTATGAAGGAGGAGGGCGTGACGAGCGCACTGTTCAGTCTTGGAGGCAATATCCAGACGATCGGAACAAAACCGGATGGCGAGAAATGGTATGTCGGCATCAAGGATCCGGAGAGCGACGGCTATCTGGGCGGAGTCAGGGTGCAGGATGAGACGGTCATTACCTCCGGCGGCTATGAGCGCTATTTCACGGATGATGACGGAACAATTTACTGGCATATCATGGATCCGTCCACTGGGGCGCCGGCGCATAGCGGGCTGATTTCTGTGACAATCATCGGACCTTGCGGACTGCGCTGCGATGGGCTTTCGACCGCCCTGTTTGTCATGGGACGGGAAAAGGCAGCAGCACATTGGGCGGCGTATCAGGACTATGAGGCAGTCCTGGTTGACGAGAGCGGCACGATCTGGCTGACGCCGGGCTTAAAAGACCGATTTATTCCGGTGGATCAGGGTGAGACGCGGGAGATTCGTGTGTTTTCATTGACGAAGTGATAAATTCCATTTACAATGGCGGTAAATCGACAGATTTGCTGTTTTTTCAAATGAAAGCAAAGAAAGCAAGCATATAAGGACAATGAAAATGAATCAAAATAGTGTAAATGACAGGAATGTAACAATGCAGGAACAGGATTTTCAGAAGCATCTGCTTCGCTTCGAACGTACCCTTTCCACCCTTGAGGGCTACGAGGGCTGGATGATAGGCACAACTACACTTCATCTGGACTGGCAGCCCAAACAGGGGGAGAATGAGTTTTGCCATACCAAATTAACTCCAGAAATCATCAAAAAAGGCCGCTCGGCAATCCGGGTCCGCATAGCGGTAGCGGAGGAGGAAAAGGAACGGGAAAATGAGGAGATGGAAGTGCTGCTGGTAAAACCGCGCCAGAGCGTCCTTGTCCCGGAAAAAGAGAAAATGCCGCTCATGAAAGCAATTACGGAACTGGGAAGTGAGGATGATGATACGCTGGCATTTAGCCGCAGCCAGATGGAAGAATATCTCCGGGAGGCGGCAGATACCAATCCGATCCATCAGGGAGAAGCGGCAGTTCTGCCGGGGTTTCTTGTTATGAATGCCTGCCTGCTTCGTCTGTGGAAGAAGGGCTGGATGAAGGGACAGACCGCTCTGGAAGTACGTTTTCTTGCCCCACTTCGTCCTGATGAGGAGGTATATCTGTCGGATTCGGGGCAGGAGGGAAGAAATGCGGTGTATCTGAGAACGAAGCAAGAGGGAAAGGAAATTCTTTCGATTACAGAAAAATAGGGATGCCGATGATAAAGTGGGTGCAGAGGAGCTATGGATGCATATGTAAACCATTTATAAAAACAAGGTTGACAATCCTCTGAAATTCCGATATACTCTTTTCTAGCAAAGATTCTCTGTGTGTGATTCATAGGAAAATGCATTACACGGCTTAGAATTTTATCACTGAGGAGGTATATATAATGAGTTCAGAGACAAGTGCAGTGAACGTACACGGCGCATGGAGCGCGAAGCGGCTTACACTTTTGGCGATGATGCTGGCTCTTATCAGTGTGTCTTCGTATATCGCGATTCCGCTTCCGTTTTCGGATGCAAAGATCACAGCGCAGACGATGATTGTCAACCTGATCGGTCTGCTGATTGCACCACAGGATACCATTTTAGTTATGGCGAGCTGGCTGCTGTTAGGCTTATGCGGCGTGCCGGTATTCAGCGGCGGAAGCGCAGGACCGGGAAAACTGCTTGGACCGAGCGGCGGTTACTATATCGGATTTCTGGTTGTAGCGTTCCTGATTTCCCTGTTCTGCCGGAAATGGAAAAATGTTGCATTCCAGACAGCGTTCCTGATTGTAGTTGGTATTCCGGTGATTTACGCATTCGGTGCAGGCTGGATGAAACACGTGACCGGACAGCCGTGGGGTGCAGTTATCGTGCAGTCGATAATTCCGTTTATTCCGCTGGACATCGTTAAGTGTGTGGCAGCGGTAGCACTTGGAAAGGCGCTGAAGCGGACGGGCTTATTTGGAAATTAGATAGAAAATAAAGATGGGATGTGGTAGTGAACAGAATCAGCCTTTTAGTGCAGAAATGCAGCCAGGAGGCATGAGGAGTCCGTTGCCGCATCCCTTTAATTTTAATTAGGAATAGAAGAAAAACAGGAGAAAAGTATGAATCACGTATATATTCTGGGCGGTTTGCGCAGTTACATCGGGGTGAAAGATGGAATGTACCGTCATATCCCGGCGGAAAAGCTGGGGGCGGAGGTGCTGCGGGAGGTGGTTTCGCGATTTGAGCTTCCAACCGATGCGATCGACTATATAATAGGAGGAAATGCGGTCGGGGGAGGCGGCAATATCACGCGTCTGGCGGCACTTTCGGCAGGGTTTCCAGAGCGGATTCCGGCGGTTACTTTGGATCTGCAGTGCGGGTCGGCGCTGGAGGCGATCAGCGCGGCAGCAGCCAAGATTGAGAGCGGGATGGCGGATCTGGTCATTGCCGGGGGAATGGAGAGTTCTTCGGTACAGCCGTACCGCATGATGTCCCCGAACCATCCGGAGTATGACGGTGGAAAGGTGTATACGGTTGCACAGTTTGTGCCGGGAAAGCGCGGCGAGCAGGTTATGTTAGAGGGCGCGGAGGAGACTGCGATCCGGGAAAATGTCTCTAAGGAAGAGATGGACACCTGGGTGCTCCGGAGCCATAAGAGGGCGGCGCAGGCGCGCAAAGAGGGAATATTGGAGGATATAACGGTTTCCATCGACGGCAGCAGCCGGGATGAGGGAATCCGTCCGACAATGAGCCAGCGTCTGATCGACCGCCTGCCGTATCTGCTTCCAAATGGCACGAAAATCACGGCGGCAAATGCGTGCTTGATGCACGATGGTGCGGCATTTGTGGTACTTTGTTCGGAACGGTTTTTGCGGGAACAGGGACGGAAAGCAGAATGCCGTTTCCGGTTTGGTACAGCGATCGGGGAAGATCCGATGATGAGCCCAAAATCAGCCGTCAGCGCTGCTAAGGCGATACTTGCAAAAACGGGGCATTCTTATCAGGAGATCGATGCTTTTGAGGTCAATGAAGCGTTTGCCGTTATTGATGTTCTATTTGAACGTGCATTTCCGGGGATTGAAGACCGTTATAATATCTGGGGCGGGGCACTTGCCTATGGGCATCCATATGGAGTCTCCGGCGCAATGATTCTGCTGCATCTGATGAAAGCACTGGAACATAAAAATGGGCATTTGGGAATGTGCTGCGTGGCAGCCGCCGGAGGGATCGGAAGCAGTATTCTGGTGGAGAAAGTAATGAAGTAGATGAAGACAGTGCTTGAATGATATAAAAAGTAAATGTGGTAAATTTAAAAGCTCAAATTTGGTAAAAAGTTCTATAATAAAAATAAGTAAAAGACAGGAATTAATCATGAAAGAAATACAGACACAACGTATAAATACATATCTGGATGCGCTCCGGGCATACCCGCCAGAGTGGGAAGCCCTGATCACGGAGAAAGAGCGCTATACGTTCGGGGAGCTCATCGAGGCGGCAGAACGTGTAAGGAAACATCCGAAAGAGATAGAAGAAAAACAGGGAAAACGTCACATCCACTGGATCCAGGAACCGACGATCGCGCATCAGCTTATTCAGTTTCTGGCATATGGAGACGGAAATACGGTTCCGGTGATTGCACCGTCCGATGTAAAAATTTCCGATGAATTGCGTGACGTGACACCTCCGGAAGGGGCATATATGGGTGTGATGACGTCGGGAACCTCTGGTCGTCAGAAAGTATTGTTCCGCTCCTTTGAAAGCTGGCACGATTTTTTTAAGCTTCAGAATAAAATTTTCAAAATGGGAGAGGGAAGCATTACGTTTATGCAGGGGAGCCTGGCGTTTACGGGCAACCTGAACCTTTATATGGCGCAGCTTGCGTCCGGCGGAAGCGTCGTTGCGGCGGATTCCTTTGATCCGCGCCTCTGGAAGCGGATGATCGAGGCAGAACAGGCGACCTGCGTCTATCTGATTCCTGTCAAGCTGCGGGCGCTGCGGCGTATCTATGAGCGGGAACAGGCGGTCAATTACCGGATTATTTCTTTTGTCAGCGGCTCCCAGAGTATGGGCGGTGCGGAGGCAGTGCAGTTTAAAAAGGCATTTCCCGAAGCGGAGATTACATTGTATTATGGCGCCAGCGAGCTGAACTATATTACCTATATCCGTGGAAGTGAGATGAAAGAAGATACGACGCTGGTTGGCCGTGCATTTCCAGAGGTGGATGTCTGGATTGAAAACGACCATTTCCATGTAAAAACGCGGTATGGAATTCTTGGAATTGGAAATGACGCGGTGATTGGGGACTGCGGTCACACAGATGCAGAGGGACTCTTCTATTTTGATGGGCGGGATGATGATATCTGCAACATAAATGGGAGAAAAGTGTCATCCCTCCGGGTCGAAGAAGCGGTGCGGACATTTCCGGGAGTGGCAGAGACGGCAGTGAAGGCAGTCCATGAGCATGGGCGCGATTATCTGAAAGTGTGGATTGTGTGGGAGAAAGAAGCTGAAAGGGAAGAAATTGCCGGAAGTGACAGCGAAAAAAGTGGTTGTACCAATATGGCAATTCGGGAATTTTTGGCGGAAAGACTGGCAGATTA
>ENA-ORTV01003886-ORTV01003886.1-human-gut-metagenome-genome-assembly--contig:-NODE-3886-length-11930-cov-2.104674_pt1 | contig 11930 bp, 4 predicted proteins | sample MGYA00241915_ERZ509194 | MGnify/ENA primary metagenome ERZ509194 (study PRJEB26280, sample SAMEA2338810) | human gut metagenome | biome: human gut; feature: human-associated habitat; material: faeces... | reverse complement strand
GTGATGAGCAGTAATATGATTACAAGCTTCAGGTCAAAAAAATATGGACGGATGCCGAGGATAACATGAAGGTTCCCGTTACCGTATATCTGAAGTCAGGTGAGAATGTTCTTGACCCCGTCACTCTGAACGAGGAAAACGGCTGGACAGCAGAATTTACCGGTCTGGCTGATCCGAAAACACTGAAGCCGCTCTCTTATGCGGTCGTTGAAAATCCGATTCCGAAGGACTTTACGCCGAACTATGCACCGGCGGAAATTGATAAGGACACACGGACGATCTCCATTACACTGGATAACAGGTATACGCCCTCTGCCGCAAGCGGCAGCCTGACTATCAGCAAAAAGGTTGCCGGCACAGGAACACCCGATGCGGATACCCTGTTTGAGTTCACTGTTACAAAGGATGATGCTGCGGCTGTCGGTCAGTACAGCGTGGATGGCGGCGAAACACAGGCAATTCCGGCAGATGGCAAAATCAGCCTCAAGGCCGGACAGAGTGCGGTTCTCACCGGTTTAGAGCCGGGCGAGTATACCGTAACGGAAACCTCCCCGACACAGGCAAACTATAAATCTACTTCCTTCTCTGTGAACGGCGGTGCCGTGCAAAGTGGTCTTTCTGCAACGGTGAGTGTAACGGATGCTGCATCGGTGGCGTTCACCAATACTTATGAAAGTAGTCATGGCGGAGGCGGCTCACATCATGACAATTACGGAAACCTAACTGTTTCAAAAACAGTGACCGGTAATGCAGGAGATGTGAACCATGAATTTACATTTACTGTTAAATTAGATCGCACTGTGAGTGGTCAATACGGAGATATGCGCTTTGATAAAGGCGTTGCTGTCATTAAGCTGAAGCATGGCGAAAGCAGCACAGCAAAGAGATTGCCTGAAGGGATTCGCTATTCGGTAACAGAAAGTGATAATGAAGGATATACAGTGAGCGCAGTTGGAGACAATGGGAGCATCCGTAGTGGGAAAACGGCTGTGGCAGCCTTTACCAATAACAAAGATGTCACACCGGTGACACCGGATACCCCGAAGACACCGGATAAACCAAACACACCGGATAAACCGAACACTCCAACAACATCTGATACTCCTAATACACCTAATACACCGGATAATCCTACCACTTCGACAACGCCGAATAAGCAGCCTACGACAAAACCGGTAGATGCAGTACCTCAAACCGGTGACGAAAGCACTGTCGGCTTATGGTTTGGTCTTATGATTCTCTCGTTTATAGCATTTATGGGTGTTTGTATTTGTGGAAAAAAACACTGCTATACAGGTAATCCTACGCGGAAACAAAAGCATGAATAAGATAGAATCAAATGGTAAACCGAAAAAAGAAGGACGATTGCATAAACTCAAAGTAACAAAAATACAGATGCTCTGTTTAATGATTTAACATAAGTAATTCGATGAAACCTGTAAAGACAAACACTGCCAATATATATTCTTGTTAAAGTCAGGGGGGTGGAGTTGCGGAGCAACTTCATCCCCTTTTACTGTTAAGGGAGAAAAAAGTATGCGATATAATGTTCATAAAATAAAGCATCGGAATCATATTTTATCTATTACGAAAATCGTATTGTTCCTATTATTCATCTTTTCATTTGTTATGCTTGCAACTCAGATTTTAAAGGTAAGGCATGAACAGAATGCTTTTTTAAGTTTAGCTACCCTCGTATCAGAAACAGAGCAAGACTTTTTGCTAAATAAAACTAACGACAATATGTACAAACAAGCAGCTGCAGAAGATCGAGAACAGCCATTGCAACAATACGAAGATATTTATGAAATGAACCGAGACTTTGTGGGTTGGTTAAGAATCCCAAATACAAATATAGATTATCCTGTTATGTTCACACCGAATGACCCGGAATATTATCTTCACCGTGCATTTGATAATACCAACTCTCATTGCGGAACCCCTTTTATTGGGGAAAATGGTAATATAGACAGCGATTGCTTCATTATCTATGGACACAATATGAAGAATGATACTATGCTCGGTACGCTTGACCATTATGCAGATATAGATTTTTGGAAAGCGAACAGAACATTCTCTTTTAACACACTATACGAATATCGGGAATATGAAGTATTTGCAGCGGTAAAGACAAGTATTCTGCATACCGATGAAGAAGGTTTACGCTATTATAATTATGCCGGGGAACTTTCGGAAGCTGATTATAAGAAATTTGAAGATTGGCTGATTGCTAACTCTATTTATGATACAGAAATTCATCCTGTTTATGGGGAACAGATCTTAATCCTTTCAACATGTAGTTATCATACTGATAACGGACGATTTCTTGTGGCAGCAAGACGAATTAAATAATCAAACCAATCGGAATATCAGCAATAAGTGAATAATGCAATCTAAAGGCGAGCAACCGTAAAAAGTTGGTCGTTTTTATTTGGTTATTACATAACCGAAAAGGGGTGCGGGCAAATAGCCCACACCCTTAAAGGTGAGTCTGTTTCCTTTTCGATGATTTGCAGTCGTTTCGGATTGCTCCGACTTATCAGTCCGCCTGTGTCGGCTTAGCCTTCTCAACGAAGCGATGGAGCATGGCGGCAATCTCCGCGCGGGTCGCCGTACCCTGTGGATCAAGCAGATTTTCGGATTTTCCCTTTATCAATCCGTTGCCGACTGCCCATTGCATTACTGTTTTTGCGTAATCCGTGATCTTGTCCGCGTCTTCGAACTTGTCAAGATTTCCCGTAATAGTCAGCTTGTAGCCCTTGTAGTCCGCGTAGCGGTAGAAGATGGCGGTAAGCTGTTCACGGGTAACGGGGTCGTCCGGACCGAATTTGTCTTTGCTGTAGCCTGCAAAGATGCCATTCGCTGTCGTCCATGTGATTGCGTCGGCGTACCACATTCCGGCTTCCACATCGGTAAAGCTGCTGTTGCCCTTCGGTGCGGGGCTGCCCGCCATGCGCCAAAGAATGGTCGCCATCATCCCGCGCGTCGCCGTCCCGTGCGGACGGAATTGAGCGTTGCCCGTGCCGATCATCAGCCCATTTTCATAGGCGAACATCACATCGCCATAGAACCAATCCTTTTCGGAAACATCGGTAAAGGGATTCGCGCCTGTGCCGCTATTGCGCAGAATCGTCAGCGTGTAAGTTTTAGCACCGATTCCCACGACAATGTTGGTTGTGCCGCTCTTGGGGATGGCAACGGTTGCGCTGCCGCCGGTGGACAGAGCCTGTCCGTTGATGCTCACGGGCTCGCCGTTTCCAGACACCGCTGTGACCAGCGTAGATGTTGCTCCGCTATCATTTTGCAGCGTATAGGTATAGTTCGTTCCGTTGGCGGTAAAATCGCCGAGCCCCACTGCCAGACCTTCAAAGGTCAGAAGGTCATTACCGGGCACTGCGGCTCGCACCACTACGCGGGTGCCAAGCTTGGAGAAGGTGACGGTTTCCGTCTGGAAGGTTTCCCCGGAGATGGCACCGCCAATACTGGTCTTTTTCGTTTCCAGAACGGTCCCGGCAGCATCCAGCAGCGTGGCCACCAGCACTGTGCCAGTCTGAGACTGCAGGGAGTTGTTGCGCAGGGTAATGGCGGCGGTGCTGTGACCGTTGCCGTCGTTCCCCTGTGTCACATCCATCGTCAGCCGCTCTCCGGTGCGGGCCAGTGCGCCGGTCATATGGACGCTGGCCTCGCTGTCACTGCCGTCATACTCCGGCAGGCGCTGATTGCTTCCCGATCCACCGATCTGGCCTTCCGCCCACGCCTCGGCGTACAGATAGGTACCCACATTGGGGATCTCGGTTTTGCCAATGGATGTCATATACTCGCCCAGATCATAGGTCAGGTCCAGTGTAAAGGTTCCCTGATCGATGCGGGCGAGGGCGCTGTCTTCGGAAATGGTGATTTCATTATCGCGAACCGATACGCCGTTTGTGGCGCAGGCTACCACTGCAGGCTTGGTATGCAGATCATCCGCATAGAACGCAAGCTTCACCTTGCGGTTCTTTCCGCTGGCCAGCGTGGCGGCAGAGGAATTATAGAGGGTCATGCGCACCGTGCGCTTGCCGGCGCTCTCCGCAATCACTTCCATTTGCGAGATGCCAATGTCGGGATAATCCAGATACACTTTGCCTTCTTCGTTGATGCCGTCGGCGGTGATGGTATAGCGCGGGTCGGTCACGTGGTCCTCCACATGGTGCCAGACGGTAAGGGCGGTGCTTTCATTGGGCAGCAGTTTTTCCGTAAGGGTGGCGGTTTCCCCGCTGCCAAGGCTGACCGTTAGGTTTGTCACATCGTTCAGCCCGGTGTTGCGGATGGTAAAGCGAATGGGTGTCAGGCTGTTCAGCGCCAGCGTTGCATAATCCACGCCGATCTGTTCCACTGCCACCGCATCGGTGACAAAATCAGAGGTAGCGGTATAGAGGATCGTTTGCTCACCCGGAACGGTCACGTTGCCGATTACCTGCGGGTTTTCATCGTCATAGAAGGTGGCCTGAATGACAGCCTGCACCTGATTGCTGCCGCTGACATAGGCATCAAAGTGGTCAGCCAGCGTGCGATCCGGCAGCTCTGCCAGTTCCAATGGTGCGGAGAGCGTGTAGGTATTTTCGGCATAGCGCAGCTTGGCCGCCTTCAAAATGCCGTGATCTACCGCGCCCTTGTCGCCATTGACAGTCTCATTCCAGACGATGGTAAGATCATTGCGGCTGCGATGATCCCCGCTGAGGGAAGCGAAGCGGAAGTCTCCGCCCACGACGGCGTTGCCGCTGCTGGTCAGGGCAGACAAAGAGCCGGGGAAACTGTTGGACATGGTGCCGCTGCCGTCCACAGCCAACAGCTGAATATCGCTGCTGCCGTCTCGGACACTATGCCAACCGATGACAAATCGGTCATCCACGCTGCCGAAGTTGGCTGCAACGACCTGGGGGTTTTCGTCAAGATTGCTGTCACAGGTCGCCAGCATGGCTGTACCGGGAGTTCCGTCAGCAGCCACGGTACAATAGGCGATCTCGTAGGCGGAGATATCTCCGGCTCCGCTGCGGTCCAGCGAGTAAACCGCCATAGCGGTTCCGTCGGGCAGCATGGCCGCCTGCAACGCCTTCACGCGGCCAGTAGCACCGTTATAAAGCATTTTTGCCTCGCTCCAGGTGCCCTTAGTGCTGTCATAGCAGCTGTACATGATACAATCTCTGGTAGTGAAGTTCAGCAGGTTGTTGCTGCCCGAAGTACTCACGGGATCGGGGGTGTAGACGCTGCGCCAGAACACGATGGCCTTGCCGTCGCCGCCCACTGCCGTGGCTGGGGCCAGATCCGGCGTGCCGTCGTTGGTTAGGCGGGTGGAAGTCCAGGTTGTGCCGTTATAGACGGACACTACGATCTCCGTGCTGTTCATCAGCAGGTTTTGCTCTTCCAATGTCACGGGATCACCGGCATTTTTACCCGGTAGCTCGGTGCCCATGCGAACCCAAGCCGCCGCCGCGAAGCTGCCAGTGCCGGACAAAGAAACGCTCGTGTCGCCGTAGCCGGGGAACTCTGTGGGAGCGTCAATTTCACTGGAGGGAGTATAGACGCCGCCATTGAGGGTGGAGAAATGCGCCCGGCTGTCGTAAATACTGCTGCTGTTGCCGTCGTTGATGTAGGCCAATACCTTCCCGTCATCGCTGAGCTGTGGATAGGATGTGGGGTTGGCATTGGTCTGGATGTTTTCCAGCCCACTGGTGGAGTTCAGAGAGAACAGCATCATCCGCTGCTGGGGCTGGCCCCAGGTACGGGCATATTGCTCCAGATAGTCCCGGCTTTGGAGCGTTGCACTGCCAGAAGCCACCTGCATTCCGCTCTGAGCCGCCGCCATCCGCAGCGAGGCAAGGCTCAGCCCACTGGTGGCGTTATTCCAGTATTCGTCGATTGCTGCCCAGTCATTAAAAGTCTTGGTGGCTCCAAAGGTTCCGGAGGCGATCACCGCCTCGTAGGAGATAAACAGGAAGGTTGCCACAAATTTGATTCCCACTTCGCTTTGGATCCCCAGGGCCTGACCGTTGATCTGGCGCTTTGTCTCGTCGGCAAGATAGGTGCGGGAAAGGAACTTATTCTGACTGTCCACATCCAAATTGCCGAATAGGCCGATCTTCAGCGCCACGACCGAATAGTCAAAGCCAATGCCGCCAAACGCGTGGACATAGGCGTTGATACGCAGCGTGGTCAAAAAGTCATTCACTGCCGTGGCCGTGGGATCGCTCCAGGCAAGCTCTGTGCCCTGTCCCTGCTGGCCGTAGCGCACTGCGGTACGGAAATCCAGCTGAATGGCACCACCCAGCTCAAAGGTTGCTGTCAACGGTACGGGGCCAGCCATGGCGTTCACGCTGAAGGAGAAGCCCACGCCAACGCCGGCGGTAAAGCCGCCGCCTACGGTGAAAACCTCCCACTCCTTTTTTTCGGCGTTATAGCGGATCTCCGCTTCGTAAAAGCCCTCCAACTGCAAGTTGAGATCCGTGCTGGTGACATTGTCGGCCAAGGAGTTGGCTTTGTATTCCCCCTTGGGATCATAGGTGCCCTTGGCCATCTGGCTCAGGTCCCCGGTACCAGGCACGCCCACCTCCAGGTTCTGCGTCAGCACATTCGCACCCAACGCCACGCCGTCCTCGGAATAGTCCATGTCCTCCATCTCCAGCGTGTTGTACCCGGCCCAAATCATGGCACGGAACACGGAGGGATCTTCGCTGGGGGTGATAATCATTTTGAACACGGAACTGTTCACCGGACCGCTCAGATCATCCAGCCGTCCGGTCAGCACCTTGAGAATGTTACTGTCGCCCACTTCGCCAAAGCCGACTTCCTTCACTATACTGGAGGCTGTCATCGTCGTCAGAATACCGGTGACGCGGTCATCCTCTGTCACCTTGGGCACTCGGGTCAGATCAATGACCCGGAAGGGCATTATTTTCTCCTGCAGCAGGCTGCCGTTCAGGCTCAGCTGCGTTTTCATACCCACATCCTTGCCGTCGGCGATCCATCCAGAGGTGGTCATGGTGGCCTCGGTGAGGGTCAGATCGTTTTCCGCTACAGGGATGGATGAGAAGGGATACTGCTTGGTACTGCTGCTCTGGGCGGCAGGAAGAACGCCGTATTCGTCCGCCAGCTTGAGACTGTAATTCTTCGCGTTGGCAATCTTCTCGCCCCAGAGGAACATGGTGGTGTGCAGGCTTGCTGTTTTAAAGCTGCTGTTAGGGCCGATCTTCCCGGTCGAGCTGCGGACATCCACCTTCTGACCGTTGGCAAGACCGTAATCAACGCTTTGCGCCACAATGAAGGGCTTGTTTGCCTCCCCCGCCGGCACGCGCTCCAGAGAGACAACGCCCTCTGCGGTGCGCATTACATCGTCCACGCCCAGCTTGCCGTTGACGGTCAGCAGCAGCGGATAGTACTTGTCGCCGTCAATTGCGCTGATCTCCAGAATGTACTCCAGTTGATCCAGAGCGGAAAGCGCCGTGGTGCTGCTCTCGCCCTTTTCGGCCGACCAGAACTGGGTGGAATCCAGATAGACGGTTATAGTTCCCGCCGCATCCGTGGTATAGGTGTCGCCGGTGATGCCGCTGACAAGTGCTCCTGCCCTGGAGCCCAGCAGAGCTGTCTGGCAGTAGCCTCCGTTTTTATAAACGCCGCCGCGAACGGTCACCGTCTTGTCCGCCAGCGGATCGCCGCCCGGCGTGATGAGCGTCACAGATGCCCGGGCGACTCGCCGAAGGCTGAAGGTATTCAAGGGATAAAGCTGCAGCTTTGTGGCATCCCGCTCGCCGGAACGCAGATTTTCTTTATAGATGGTGCCCAGATAAATATCCCCACCGGAGCCGGACCGCAGAGACACCTCACTGGCGATTCCGTTGGGTTCGTAAAGCGCCAGCACGCCTTCCCTGTTGGTCGTGACCGTTTTGGGCACACCTTTGCCGTCGGTGTATTGCAGCGTAGTTTCCGCCGCAGGCGTCAGCTGGAAGAGATAGAACTTATTTTGCAGCGTCTCCGCTGTCACCTGTACGGCGGCGCTCATGCCCGTGGCGGCATGGGTCGCCGTGACGGTTGCGGTGCCGTTGGCCCGGCCGGACAGCGCCATTTTGGTTTCGGGAAGGTAGGAATCAAAGGAGAAGTTTCTGATGTCCTCATACAGTCCGCCCTGCTTGTAGTTGACGGAAATGGCATTGTTGTCGGAGGCCCACTGGATGCCGTCTTTAAAGGAGTTCCATCCGTACTCGTCATAGTTGATGCCTATGTACTCGATCAGCCCCAGCTCCTGGCGCAGCTGCAAAATTTTAGCTGTATCGGTAGGCAGGGGGCCGCTGACCTTGGAGGTATTGTCCATGGTCAGCTTAGAAATCGTTTCTCCTTTGTCGTTCTGCACCTTCAGTGCGTCGGCATCGTAGACATACAGGGGGAAGGAGTCGGTGCTGGGAGATTCCTCACCAGGGTTCTCCACGCTCAAAACCACCTGATAGGTGTCCTTCAGATTGCCGTCTTTCACACTCCATAGTGACAGGGAGTAACTTCCGGAGGTGCCGGATAGGCGCTCACTGTCCACCACTTTGGTGGTGGTGTTGTCCTCTGTGACCCGGGTAATGGTCAGCGTGGGCTGCTGAGGGGCGCCCTCAGAGGCGTTTACCACCGACCAGTCGATATTGACGGCGCCGTCGGTATCCTTGAGGTAAATGCTCCGGGGCGGTGTCAGCTTGGCCGTGGCAGGCGGTGCCTGCACGATGATCCAGGCAAGTGCCGACAGGCGGATGTCCTCACTCTCGGCCTTGGGGTGCGGCATGGAGACCCGCACCGTGTAGGCAGGGGTATTGCCGTTGGAGAGCTTGGAGAGCACTTTCTCCGGGATCCGCACGCTGTTTTTATCCTTGCCGGCGGTATAAGTTGCAACGGGCTTGAGTCCGCTCAGCGCCGCCTCATTCGTGTAGTTGCCCTCATACAGGTCAATCCTGTAATTGAACTCTTTGTTCGGTGCCATCAGCGCGGCGTTGGAGCTCCACAGCACGGTGGCGGGCTGATTTACCCGCGTCACGATGGACGCGCTGCCGGGAATCACCAGTGCCAGGGAATTGCCTGCCGTCACGGTGTAGGGCTTTGACTCGCCCGTCACATCATCGGCAGTGTCCACAGTCCCGTTGTCCGCCGTAAAGGTAAAGGTGACGGCTCCCACCTTGGTTCCTGTGGTGGCAACAACGCCGGTATCCTCGTTGATGGTGGCAATGAGCGTGTCACTGCTGCTCCATTTGCCGGTGGTGTAGGTGGCCTGCTCACCGTTTTCCCCCAAAACCTCGGCCTGAAGCGTGGGGCGGGCGGCTTCGGCGAGGGAAATCGTATAGTCGGCGTCATTCGCTTCCGGGACGATGGTCACCGTGTGCGCGGAAACTTTCCTTTGCACCGTGAACTGCCGGGTCAGGGGAAGAACATTCACCCAGTTAGAGTTAGACTCGTCTCGCTCGCCCTCGTTGGCCTGCAGCGTCACCGTGTAGGTGCGGTCGAAATCAGAGGGTGGTGCGATTGCGTAGTCGCTGACGGTGAAGGCTTCCTTCTCTGTGTCCAGATAGACCTGCAGATGGATTGGTTCAACCGCGGAGTCGTACCTCAGCTCGAGGCGGAAAGGGGCTTCCTTCGGGTCTGTTCCTTCCGGGGTGTGATAACTGTTGTATACGGTCTTGTAGGCCTGCTCCATGTTGGCCTGCATCTTGAACGATGCCTTGCCGTTGGCGTAGTCGGCGGTCAGTGCGGTGGGGGCGTTGCGCATCAAGACGCTCCTCAGCGCAACGCCGGTAATCGAGTCGCTCTGATAGGGCGTGGTATCCAGCTCATGGCCGAAAACATCTTCCACACCGGTCATACCATTGACGGTGACCGTGGTGTCATCCGCATCCTGCACTGGGTACCAGAGCATTGCCGTGACGCCGTAGTCGTTCATGGAAAGCGCAGCGGCGGTATACTCTTCGCCATTGATGGTCACGCGGGCGCCTCTAAGATCCACGAACTCGCTAAAGGTAACTGTGATGGGCACGTGCTGTCCGCTGGCATAGGTTCCCGCCGGGGCCGTGACGCTTTGAATGATGGGCTTGTCCGTGTCCACCAGCTTGGCGGAGACGTTGCTGGTATTGACGGTGGCGGAGGAGTTATTGTATCCGCCAAATACCTTATCAAAGTCTAGATACAGTCGGAAGGGCAGATAGTACCGCTGATCCACTCTGTTTTGCGTGGTAGACTGCAGGGAGATGCTGACCGTACTGCCCTTGTTGATCGTACAGTTCAGCGCTTTTGTTCTGTTGTTGCTGAGCTCCAGAGATTTTCCATTGAACTTGTACTCCGTCAGATAGAACGGGGCATAGGGCTGGTTTTTATACCAGCCATACGGCGCATCGCCAGTATAGGCAGCTTTTTCGGTACTCCAGTTAAACTCGATGCTGGCGTCGATTTGGTATGGCTGATAAAATGGGTCGGAGCCGGCGGGAAGCACCGAGTTGCGAGCGCCATCCAGAATTCTGATGGTATCGCTTAGTTCAACGAAGTCCGGATTTTCGGCACCGCCGCCGACAGTGTATTTATCTGCCAGCAAAGGAATATACATATCCCCCTGTATTGTGGCTGTACTTTCGTATCTTTCCTCATAGTTCGGCGCGGTCATTACTGTTTGTATTGCGGGGACGCCAACCGTCTTGATTAGCTTGAGCTGACAGTGGTCGGCATAACCGGCGCCGTCATAGAACACCAGATTTTCCGCATCGTAAAATTCAATCATCCCCAGCAGGTCGCCATAGGAATAAGAATCCTTGAGCCAGTCTGGGTTCCCTCCTTTGGTTGTAACCTTGACAGTGATTTTTTGATTACTTAAACTGAAAGTCGAGCCTACGTCATAGGTCAGCTTGTAGGACCCGTCGCTTTGCTCGACGACCTCACTCGTCTCGCCTATCGAGACCTCCACACCGGTGATATACTCGCTGAGCTGGCCTTTTTGAATGCGGTAGGAAAAGCCGACCGGTTTTCCGCCGTATACAGTAAAATCCCCGGATTTGCAGCTGTTGTTTACGAGATCCTCCAGCGTTAGGCTCATCATGCCGCTCATATCCACCGTCTCAACGCCCTCAGGCTTTGTGGCAGAGGCGGAATACTGCAAACTGATGCCCTGCAGCTCCAGCTGCTCCATCAGGCTATTGAGATTCTCCAGAGCTTCCCCGGTAAACTCCCTGCCGGAGAAATAGGTGTCCTTGATCCGCTGCAGCTCCTGTTCGATTTGGATCATGGTCTTCAAATCGCCCAGCGCCACCGGAGTCCCATCCACGTCGGCTATGCGGGTGAGATCCGTGGCGGGATTTTCCAGCAGCTCCATGACAGCCGCCAGTGTCAACACCTGGCCGTCCAGCGTGATGGTTTGATCCACCTTGAAATTGCCGTCTTCATCCAGCAGCCCCAAAGCGTTCAGCATGGAAAGCACCTGGTCGCTGCTATCGCCGGTCAGGGCAGAGACCTGCTCCAAAATCGCCTGATTTTCCTTGGGTGTGTTGCCCAGCGAATCGCTCACCGCTGCAAACGCCGTAGTTGGCAGCAGCGTGAGCGTCATGCACAGGCTCAGCAGCGCCGCTAAAAATCTTTTCTTCATGCTTCCTCATCCTCCTTAGTTCGTTCCTCCTGTTTATTGTTTTTCTTTCTCAATCGTGTGCAAAACACGGTAACGACCACCGCCTGCATCATCACCGCGAACAGCAGCATACACGCTGCGCTCAGCCCATATATGCCGCGCCGCTGCCTCCGGCGGGTGTTTTCCCGCACCCGCTGCTTGACGAGTGCGACCCGTCTTGCGGTATCGTACATATCGTTTGAACCTCCTCTCTGGATTTTTTGAAATGCGGCTTAAAAACCCCTTCACTTATATAGGTACAAAAAATCGAAAAAACTCTCACCCA
>ENA-ORTV01003882-ORTV01003882.1-human-gut-metagenome-genome-assembly--contig:-NODE-3882-length-11938-cov-4.759825_pt1 | contig 11938 bp, 7 predicted proteins | sample MGYA00241915_ERZ509194 | MGnify/ENA primary metagenome ERZ509194 (study PRJEB26280, sample SAMEA2338810) | human gut metagenome | biome: human gut; feature: human-associated habitat; material: faeces... | reverse complement strand
AAGCTCCCCACTATCACAGAAAGAGAACGTTGAAACAGTTATGTGATCAATAAGCTTTCAAAAAGCTGTAAACGAATGATTTAAAAACGAATATGTTTTTTAGACGTTCGTTTGATAAACGCAAAGATATGGCAGTTTTTTGTATTGGCAAAATGTTTGATAGAAATTCTTTGAAGTTTATAGTCAATAGAATATATAATAGTCTGTATGTCAACAAATAAACCATTATAATAACCTCTGTTAATCTTTACTTATTTCCATATATTTCTACTGGATGCGATTTGCATTTGAAAAGTGTTTATTAAACGAACGTCTAAAAAACACTTTCAGGCATACTCTTCCCCATTCCTTTTTGTATCCACAGAGTAAAAACAAGACAACTCCCACCGAAGTTAACATCATGGGGAATAGCAAGTTAACATCACTATGCACAATAAGTTAACATCATCAGAAGCTATAAGTTAACATCAGTGCGCCTGTATATTAACATCAAAGAAACAAGGATGCTGTAACTCCGATTGACACCCTCATGATATAAAAGAGAATATATTCTCTATTGCCTATCTCCAAGCATACCTCTCAATTCACGGCAAAGCAGTTCTTTCACCTCATCCATCGGCACTTCCCGTCCCAATTCTTTTTGGAGCGAAGTCACCCCTTTATCTATAAACCCGCAAGGATTGATATAGCTGAAATAGCGTAAATCCGTATTTACATTGAGCGCCAGACCATGCATCGTAACATAATGGCTGCTACGTACACCGATAGCGCAGATTTTACGGGCACGCGGTGAATCTCCATCCAACCATACGCCGGTAGCTTTCTCCACGCGTCCGGCAGTTATCCCGTAAGAAGCGCAAACACGAATTACGGCTTCTTCCAGCAAATGCACATATTCTTTCAAGCCCAAAGAGAACTCTTCCAGATTCAAGATAGGATAACAAACAAGTTGTCCCGGCCCATGATAGGTAATATCACCACCCCGGTCTATATGATACAGCGACGCCCCTATTTTATGCAACTGTTCTTCACTCAGCAACATATTTCCTTCCTTGCCACTGCGTCCCAACGTATATACATGCGGATGCTCACAGAGAACAATATGATTTACATACTCCCCACCTGCTTGTTTGGCTTGTACAAGCGTATCGAAACACTCCGTCTGTCTGTCCCATGCCGCGGCATAGGGAACAGTTTTCCAATCTGATATTTCCAGTCTCATAAAACAAATATACTACTTTTTCTTTATTTCCGCACCATTACCCTCAAATCACCGATTATACCCAATTTAATCACCGGTCATCCATCACCAATCATAATTCATTAACATTCACCCCTAATCACTAATCACTAATCACTAACCACTAATCACTCATTAAATACCCCTTATTCTGCCGCAACCTCTCATTCATTTTCAGCACATTGCCCGGAATAGGAAACACGGTGGTGTATCCACTCTCCTCGCCCGCCAGTTGCGGACGGTCGCTGTACGCACGGGTAAATCGTCCGAAACGCACAAGGTCCTGCCGCCGCCATCCTTCCCATGCAAACTCCAATAATCTTTCGTCCAGCAGGTTCTCCAACGTTGCCGGACGTGCAACAGCTCCCACTCGGCTGCGTACCTGCGCCAATTCCGCATCCCCGTTTTCCCCGTTGCGAACTTTCGCTTCACTCTTCATCAACAGCACATCCGCATAACGGAACAGAACGATATCGTTCTCCATTAATTTACCGTCCTTGGTTGCGTCCGTATCAATGGCATATTTCTTCATGCGTGCGCCTGCCGTTTTTTCATAAGGCATATCCGATATATCCACCGCCACTTCCCAAGGATGATACTCCAATACGGTTCCATCGTCCAGCCTGATTAACTCCCCTTTCAAATCGTACATCACACCGGCAAAATAACACTTATCAAAACGAGGGTCTGCCTCGGCCGTATCGTACCCGAACACACGTAACGCGTCTTTCGTAGCGCTCGACCCGTTCTCGCCACTCAGCCCGTAGGCTTTGGCATGATTATAGTGCCGCGAACGAAACAGATACTGCATCTGATTGGTATATAAAGTCTTATTCATCGGAATAGTGAAGATATTCTCTACCGAGGATTCATTATATACGGCGAAATTCGTTTCGTACAGGGGTTCCAGCGCATACCCCATCGCAGTAATCCGGTCACAATAAGTCACTGTCGCCTGCCACGCATTCTGTTGCCGCCCGTCTATGGTAAAGCTTATAGTTCCGCCGTCGGGACGCACACCGTCCGTCCAGTCATTATCCGTATACACTTCCGCGTTAAGAGCCAGCTTGGCAAGCAAGAAATAAGCTACCGGACGGGTGATGCGTCCGTAATAGTCGCCCGGCCGGTTACTGCGGCTTTCCGCCAATAGCGGAGCCGCTTCCTGCAGTTCTTTCACAACAAAATCAAAAACCGTTTTCCGTTCACTCTGCACAATATCGCTCATAGATGCGGAAGAAGAGAGTACGAGCGGCACTCTGCCGAATAAATCCAGCAGATAATAATAGTACATGGCACGCATAGCACGCACCTCGGCCAAATAGGCCGGCAGTTCGGGGTCATCGTGAGTTTCCCCGAACTTTTGGATTTGCTCTACCGACTTATTGCTCAGCATCACCACTTTATACAGATACTCCCACGTAGCCTGAACGGCATCATTGCTCACTCCCCACTTATGCAGATACAATCCCTGCCAGAAGCCGCCGTCGTACCAGTCACCGCCCCGGGTGGGCATGATGGCCTCATCGGTGGTAAACGTATTCAGGTCGTAAACACCCCGTCCCGTACCTTGCAATCCCTGACTGTCGGCATAACCGCCCACGTAGTTATACAGAGACGCCACCGCATTGAGATATACGTCCGACAGCGTACGGTACGCATCCGCATGGTCTGTTCCGTCGCGAGGGTCTTCACGCAAAAAGCCGTTACAGGCAGTAAACAAAGGCAGACAGCACACCGCCGCCAACCAATATACTATACGATACTTCTTCATATCCTTATTCCTTTAGAAATTAATACTCAATCCCAATGTATAGGTTCGGGCAAGCGGATAGTTCCGTTTGTCGTCCAATCCCAAAGTGCCGTTCACCGTAGCGCTGTTTATCATCGGCGAAAGCCCCGAATAGCCGGTGATGGTGGCAAGGTTGTTCACCGTAAAGGTCAGACGCAAGTTCTGAACATACCTCTTCGTACCCCGCAACGGAACATTCCAGCCTGCCGTTACATAGTCGAAGTTCACATAATCGCCCCTTTCCAGCCAGTAGTCGGTTGCGGTCTGGTCTTTGATATTGACTTGCGGAGCGCCTTTCATCACGTTATAGTCGGGAAAGATACCCATATTCATATACGTAAGTGAAGTGCCGTTGTATATCTTATGCCCGAACGCCCCGTTTATCTGTACCGACAAATCGAAATCCTTGTAGCGGAAACTGATATTGGAGCCTACCGTTGCTTTGGGCACAGCCTGCCCGGCAATGTAGCGGTCTTCGCCGTCTTCCAGACTGATACCGTTTCCGTTCAAATCGGCTACACCGTATTTGTATCCGCCGTTTCCGTCCGACACCAGCCCCGTGCTATGAGGAAGATAGAACACGCCGAGCGGTTGCCCCACAATCTGGTAGGCTATATGATTATACCCGCCATGAAAACCCGCGCCGTCCAGGCTGGAGATGCTCTTGTATTCGGCGGCCGCAATGCGTTCGCCATTGTAAACGCCGCTCAACGAAAGCAGTTTGTTCTGTTGGAAAGACACGTTCGCATTAATGTTCAGCTCCATATCTTTCGTTTTCAGGGGAGTAACCCCTACCGCGATTTCTACGCCGCTGTTGCGCATCGAGCCGATATTTGCCACCAGCGTATTATAAGTAAACGGCGGCACGCTGACATTATACATATACAGCATGTCGGTAGTCTTGGAGAGGTAATAATTCACCGAGAACAGCAGCCGGTTGGCAAACAGCGCCAAATCAAAACCGGCATTGAAGTTATGCTTCACTTCCCATTTCAAATCGGGATTCGTATTTCTCAATTCGCTCAAGGACACCACAGGAGCGCTGCCCACAGGTACTACCCCGTTGGGCTGCGCCAGACGCAAGGTCGTGTACGAGTTTATCCCGCTCTGATTACCCGCCAGACCGTAGCCCACACGTACTTTCAGATTATTGACCAGCGGAAACCGCTTCATGAAATCCTCTTCCGTCACATTCCAGGCCGCCGATACCGAAGGGAAAAAGCCCCATTTATGATTGTCGCCGAATTTGGAAGAGGCGTCCGCACGGGCATTCACCGTCAGCACATAGCGGTCGGCATAGGTGTAGTTGGCACGTCCCATGAAAGAAAGCAAACGGGTACGCTCGTAATAAGAGTTCGTCCCTTCCCACGGGCGCAGCGCGCCCGCCTGCAAATTATCAAAGCCGAATAAATCGGAACTGAAATTGGTGACCGTCGTATAGAAGCCGGAAAACTTCTCTTCCTGCACTTCCGCCAGCGCCAACGCATCAATGAAGTGACGCTTCAAGCGTTTCCGGTAGGTCAGCATGGCATTGCCCACCAACGACTCCGACTTGCGCACGCCTCTATACGCCTGTCCGTGCGCCCATACGCTGGTAGGCAGATATTGGGAGTTCTCCACCATATTATACGAGTACGAACCGAACAGCCGCATCTTCAGGTCAGGCGTGAAGTTCAGCAACAGCTTGGCATGCGTGCTGATACGCGAAACGGACTCTTTATCCTTCACTTCCATCCATGCCAGCGGATTGGTTATCTGGCTGGCGTTCGTCACGCCGTCCCAAGAGCCGTCCCCGTTTTTATGATTGGGAAAGGTAGGATTAAAGGCAGCCGCCGAATAGAAAGTCTTTTGCTCGTCCACCAAATTGCGGTTGTTCTGCACCGAACCGAACATGCCGACATCGCACCGGATGAAACCGTCGAACAGGCTCTGCGTCATATTCATATTCGATGTAAAATTCCTCATGTTTTCGTTGACAATCACCCCTTCCCGGCTCATATAGCCCAATGACACACGATAGCTCGACTCATCCCGTCCGCCGTAAAAAGCGATATGATGGTCTTGTTGAAATCCCGTCTGCTGTATCTCTTTCCGGAAGTCGGTATTGTTCCCCTTGTCGATAATGGAAACGCCCGTCCGCTCCGCCACCTTGCGGAATTCATCCGCCGACAGCATTTTCAGGCTCTTATAGACAGATGCCACGCCAAAACTACCGTTATAGCTTACCCTCGTTTTGCCCTTCACTCCTTTCTTGGTCGTTATCTCGATGACGCCGGATGCACCCCGCGAACCGTACTGCGCCGTTTCGGAAGCATCCTTCAGGATAGTGAAGCTCTCTATGTCCGTAGGATAAACGGACGTAAGCATCGAAATATCGCCGAATACGCCGTCGATGATAATCAGCGGGTCGTTGCCGCTGGTCAGCGAGGTAGTGCCGCGCAGGCGTACGGCATCCAAAGCGGCCGTACCGTTGGCAGCGCGCTGTATGGTAAGGCCGGGCACTTTGCCGTAGATGGCTTCCAGCGGATTGGTTATCTGGTCTGCTTTCAGCTGTTTGCCGGTGAAACTCTCCACAAGGGAAGATATATTACGGGTATGCCCCACGGTATATCCTATGGTGAGCAATGAGTCGGGAACACCTGCCGACACATCCTGCGCATGCGCGTACGACACCGGCCACGCGGCGCATATAAATCCGAGGAAGAAAAGTTTGCGGTATTGTTTCATAGTTCTATCTGTTATAAGATTAACACTCTTAACTTTAATAACAATTAAAATTAAAAAAATCCCTGTCCGATTGCAAGTTTTTCGATACTTTTCAGCAAAAAAGCGTAACTTTGTGCAGACCAAAAACGACAACACTTATGGAATTCCCCCAAGTCGATCTCCCCGTAGACCTGATTGCATGGACGGATGTAACAGAAGATATTCTGAACATATACAAGCAATCATGCCGCCTGAAGGCATGTATCTTCGCATTGTGCACCGAAGGTTCCATTACGGTATCCATCAACCTGATGGACACCGAAATCAAACAAGGCGACTTTGTGACACTCCTTCCCGGCACCATCATCCAGTTTCACGGACAGAAAGAAAAGGTGCGGATAGGTTTTGCCGGGTTCTCCGAGCATTGTCTCAACGGAGTCAACATCATCCAATCCACCATGAGCTCGTACTCCAAGATTATAGAAGCTCCCGTGATACCGCTCAACGAAACCGTCGCCTCTTACTTCAGGGACTACTTCGCATTGCTGGCACGCGTTTCCACCGGACCGTACATGCCCAAAACGCGAATGGCGCAGAACGTGCTGGATACGCTTCTCTACGGCGTCAACGAGTTATACAGCAACCGTCCGGACTCCCAAAACAGGATTAAAAGCCGGAAAGAGGAAATCTGTCGTGAGTTCATACAGCTGGTTATCGAAAACTACACCACCGAACGCCGCGCGCAGTTCTATGCCGAAAAGCTGGGCATATCCCTGCAACACCTCAGCACCACCATCAAACTGGTGACCGGGAAAAACGTGCTGGACATCATTGCGCATGTCGTCATCATCGACATAAAAGCCAAACTGAAATCCACCGACATGACCATTCAGGAAATCGCCTACTCGCTGAACTTCCCCAGCGCCTCGTTCTTCGGCAAGTACTTCAAGAGGCACATGGGAATGAGCCCGCTGGAATACAGGAACAGCTGACCTACCCTCTCATCAGCGTTACGCAGGAGAGCACTATGGCTATTGCGGCCAGCATGGGCGTCAACAGTATTCCGTACACCGGATAAAGGATGCCCGCGGCTATCAATACGCCTGCCAGATGATAGATTATCACCCAGAACGAGTTCTGGCGCATCAGCCGGAGCGTATGGCGCGACAGGCCGAACAACTTGGGCAGCGACTGCAAATCGGAAGATTTCATCACTATCATGGCTTCATCCGTCAGCGTATCGTCGGCATAGCCGCCCATGGCGATACTGACATCCGCACCCGCCAGCGCCTGCACGTCATTGATACCGTCGCCCACCATAACGACCGTCTTTCCCTGCAACCGGAGCTCGCGGATAAAAGTTTCCTTGTCGTCCGGCAGGGCATCGGACAGATAGCGGATGATACCCAGCTTCCCCGCTATGGTCGAAGCGGTACGTTCGCCGTCGCCCGTCAGCAGACAAATATCGAGTTCCTGCCCTCTGAGCTCTTTCACCACACCGAGCGCAGTGACTTTCAACTGGTCTTTAACGGCAATTATGGCGAGCAGCTCACCCTCACGACCGAAGTAAACGATGCTGTTTCCCTCGGACTCATACTCCACCAGCATATCGCCCAGCACGTCGGACAGGTAAACCTGATAATCCTTCAACAGCTTATGGCTGCCCACCCAATACTCCATACCCTTATAGGCGGCTTTCATCCCTTTTCCTTTCAGAATCTCGCAGCCGTCCAAACGGGCGGGCGTAATCTGCTCTTCCCGCAGGGCGGCGGTGATGGCGGCCGCCAGCGAATTGGACGAGTTCATTTCCACAGCCAGCAGCACCATCTTAAAATATTCTTCCTGGTACTGCGCCCACAACCAGGCTGTAACGGTGGGATGTCCCTCGGTCAGCGTCCCGGTCTTGTCAAAGACCACCACATCGGCCTTGTTCAGCCGTTCCAAAGCGAGGGAGTCCTTTATCCAGATATGCATATCGGCGGCTCTGCCTATCCCGCGCATCAGCGCGACGGGTGTTATCAAGCCCAACGCGCACGGACAAGCGACAATGAAAATGGAAATAACCGAATAGAGCGCATGCGGCACGGCTTCCACACCGCCGAACAATATCCAGATAAAAAACACGGCAACCGCCGTTCCCGTCAGCACGGGAAAGATGATATTGGCTATGCGGTCTTCACCATGCAGTTCTTCGGGCAGGAACCGGAACACTTTACCGGTCAGCCCCACTGCGACAATCAGTACGGTCACTTCGTAATAAACGTGCGGTTGAAGTCCCGCGTCATGCCAGTAGTCCGGAAAGAACGTGTTGAACAAGCTGAAAAGAAAAGCCACGGAAGCGCTGAAAGCAATCAGCGTGTCCATGGTGACGCGTCCCTCACGGAGCCGTTTCCAGGCATCCGTATAAAAAGATGTTCCCAGAAACAGCAGCGCAAGCGCGGCCAGCGGCAATTGTATCTCGCTGCCATAGGACACATAATTACCGAATATGGAAAGCAGCAACAACGGAACGGCCAGCAGCCACGCGCCGACAGCCTGCATCTTCAGACTGCGATACTGCCTGTTGCGTTCTTCCATGTTACATCTTTCCATACTATCGGCATATTCCGCGCAGTGTAATTCCTGCGCGGGACATACCTTCTTCAATATATTGCTCATTCCATTCTATATTTTAGGGGGTTGTTACTCTGAATCCACTAAAGCAACAACCGGAATGAGCCGTTTGTTCAATTACTTCTTATCGCCCTGCTTGCTCTCTTTCACAAACTCGGCTTCGTAATGGAACTTTCTGAAACCCTCTTTCAGTTTTTCAATATCGGTCTTGTCGGCATCGTACGTGATGGTCACCGTTTTGGTCTTCAAGTCCGTATCGAACTTTTTCAGCCCTTTCTCGAAACGGATATTGCTGTTTATCTTTTTCACACAGTTCTCGCACGTCATCTGTGACACTTTGAACACTACGGTGCGCAGGTCTTTGGCCACGGCTGTCGTTGCGCTCAGCAATACGGCCGCAAGGGCGATGCAAATCTTTCTTGTTTTCATGATGTTTTCTTTTAATTAGTTTTCACTGTTCATATCTCTTTGATTAACCGCTATATCCGTGGAATATTGAAGCGTACGCCTACATACGCCTTTGCCCCATGCATCGGCCCCCACACCATGGTGGCATCGAAATTGCTTCCCCACGGATCGGAAGCGTCGATAATGGGATTCTTCTGCTTGAAGTTGGTAAGGTTTTCCCCGCCGACATAGACAGACCAGTTGCGGAAGTAGCGGGTGACCTGTGCGCTTAGCTGCTCAAAGCCATTATAGCGGTGTTCCCACGACCACGCGCCGTCTCCCTGTTCGTAAGGGGTCGGCATACGGCCGCCACCGTTCAGCTGCAAGGTCGCGTCGAACTGCCACAAGCCCAGCGGAGTCTGATACGAAGCGGTAAGCAGTCCTTTGTACTTGCCGGTAAGCGGCTTTTCCCGCAACTGCCCGTCGTAGGTGGTCTTGGCATCCGTCCAGCGATAGGCTGCCGTGAGGGTGAATCCCGGGAAGAACGGATAAGTGGCTTCCACCTGGAACACCTGCGAATACGACCGCCCGCCGAGGTTGTAGAACAAAACGGCATGCGGGTCGGTATCCATATCCACCACTACCTGCTTGAGGAAGTCCGTGTAGTAATACTCCGCATTCAGGTTCAGCGTTTTGCCGAACAAGGGGACGTAAAAGGAAGCGCTCGCTCCGTAGTTCCAAGCCTCATCCTGGTCGAGGTTACGGGCGATGTCTATACGGCGGCTGCTTGCCAAAAGGTAATTGTTCTCGGCAAGGACATGATTGGTGCGATACCCTTTTCCGGCGGAAAGGCGGAAGTGCGCGTATTCGTTGGGATTGTACTTTACGTGGAAACGGGGCGTGACAAAGTAACCGTACTCGCTGCTGCGGTCACCGCGAATACCGCCCATAAGGATAAGTTTATCATCCAGATTATAGGTGTACTGCACATACGCTCCCGGAACGGCTTCCTTTACGAACCGCCTCGTAAGAGGTTGCTCCGCATCGTTCGTCAGCCGATAATGCTGATTGTAGGAATCGTAGTTGAAACTCAGTCCCGCAGACAGGCTGTGACGCTTGCCGAGTTCCGTCTCGAACAAAAGGGACGCGTAGGCGTTGTGCTGGTCTACATCGTACAGCTTACGTCCGTACACGGCATCCTGCTTGTGCAGAGAGCCGGAAAGGATGAGCGCCAGATTGGTATTCTTCTCCTTATCGAAGATATAAGCGTTTTTGGTGAACGCCTCGTAACGGTCGGTTCCGATGGATATTTTGTAGGGGTCGGCCGAATGGCTGCCGCCATGGCTCACCTGCCCGCTGTTGCGGTCTTCGGACAAGGCTTTGATGCCTGCCTGGAAAACGTAACGGTCGCCCATATACGCCCAGCGGTTCCATACGTTGTACTGCTTCACCTGCGGAATATCGGCAAAGCCGTCATCGTTGCTGTCGTGGGCTTTGGTTTCGTTTTCGTAATGCGCCAGCAAAGAGGTGCTCCAACGCTTGGAGAGTTTCACCGTGGCGTCCGCATTGGCTTCGTAACGGTTGGTGGTGCTGCCGAAAAGATTGACGGAGAGCCAGTCGGCTTCGGGCAATTGCGGCTTCTTGAACTCCACATTGATTTGCCCGGTGATGGCCTCGTAACCGTTTTTGACGGATGCGCTGCCCTTGCTCACCTGTATGCTTTGCATCCACGGGCCGGGTACATAGCCCAGCCCGTACGGAGCGGCCACTCCCCGAAAGTTGGGAATGTTTTCCGTCATCATCTGTACGTAAGTGCCGGACAATCCCAACAGCTTGATTTGCTTGGCGCCCGTAGCGGCATCGGAATAGGTCACGTCCACCGAGGGGTTGGTTACGAAACTCTCTCCGAGGTTGCAACAGGCGGCGCGGGTCAGTTCGGCGCTGCTTATCATATCCTCGTTCATCACGCTGCCCCGCAGTTTCATGGTTCCGAGCTTACGGCTGACAACATTGACTTCGCTCAGTTCCACCCCTTCGCGAAGAACTATGTCGAGCGTTTCATCACGTCCGTTCACATGTATCGTATCGTTCTCGAAACCGATGAAGCTGACTACCAGCATGTGCTTACCGGCAGGCTTTGCGAGGGAGAAGCTCCCGTCGGCAGAGGTGGTGGCGCCTTGTGTCGTTCCCATCCAGAAAAGGTTGGCTCCGGCAACCGGTTCACCGAGATTATCTTTTACCGTTCCCTTTACCTGCGCCCGCAAAGTGATAAAGGGGAAGAACAGCAACATTAACCATATATATTTCATATCTGATTCTTTCTTATTTTGAAATGTGACAATAAAACAAATAAACGGTTATCCGGCATGGCGCCCGTAAATGATAATAAAGGCGTCATTGCGGATAATCATAGCAATTATTCGCCTCACTGGATGGAAATATCCGTCTTACGAGATGGGAATACCAATCCCGTGAGGTGAAACGATTCGTTCCGCGGGATGAAACTGTTTGTTCCATGGGATGAAACGTATCGTTCCCCGGCAGGGAACAACATGTTTCACGGTGAGGAACAGACCGTTCCCCGGCAGGAAACAAACGCCGTCCCGCAAGGATGTCTCTCTAAATAAGCAGTATGGAATAAAGCGCCAGATAATGCCTGGAACCGCAATATCTCGGCGGTGAATAGACTTGCGTTCCGGTCACCGGCAGTTCCACCGGCAACAGGCAACCGAACTGCGGCAACTGCTCGCAGTACAGCGTGCATACGGGTACTGTCGAAGACGCTTCCTGCACATGCTTCACCACATCCACTTTGTAGTGAACGGTGGTACAGCCCGTATCTTTACAGGTTTCCTGCGACGCGTAGTGCGCCTTCTCACATTCCGAACAACCGGACGTGCAGCAACGTTGCTCCATCCGGCATCCCGAACAGCAATAATGGATAATGGAAACTCCCGCCCCACTTATGATAATAAGTGAGGACATCAATATGGCGAATATGTAACGGAGCCTCTTCATAGACGGCGGCAAAGATAGAAAGTTTTAACCGTTCGCAGGAATTAATTTTTCCTTTTTTATGTGTGGAGTTCGTTAATAAGTTCTATATTTGTCGATAAAGATTCCTGAATGAAATGTTGATTTATAAACGAAACTCGATATGAAAAAGCAAACTGTCAGCCTACTTGTCCTTCTGCTTGCGGCAA
>ENA-ORTV01003879-ORTV01003879.1-human-gut-metagenome-genome-assembly--contig:-NODE-3879-length-11940-cov-4.321414_pt1 | contig 11940 bp, 7 predicted proteins | sample MGYA00241915_ERZ509194 | MGnify/ENA primary metagenome ERZ509194 (study PRJEB26280, sample SAMEA2338810) | human gut metagenome | biome: human gut; feature: human-associated habitat; material: faeces... | reverse complement strand
ACTGCCGGGCTTGCCCGTTTCGAGCCGGAACAGCGGCCGGATATGCTGCACGTCGAACATCATGGCGCCGTTGGCGATGCCTTCGGCGTTCGACGCATAATACTTGATATTGGCGTAATGGGTCGTGATAACGCCGTAGCACCCCTTGGCCAGCAGGCGTTCGAGGATGGCTTCGGCGATGGCGCCGCCGATGACCGGCTCGGTACCCGACCCGAACTCGTCGATCAGCACCAGCGTCGACGACGAAGCCCCCGCGAGCATGTTCTTCATGTTGAGCAGGTGCGACGAATAGGTAGACAGGTCGTCGTCGATCGACTGCTCGTCGCCGATGTCGATGAAGATCGAACGGAACACGGGCAGTTCCGAAACCTCCGATGCCGGAACGGGGAACCCGCACTGGAACATATACTGCACGAGGCCGGTGGTCTTGAGGCAGACCGACTTGCCACCTGCATTGGGCCCCGAAATGACAAGGATATGCTTGCGGCGGTCGAGCTGCATGTCGAGCGGTACGACCTCGCGCCCCTGCGCCCGCAGGGTTTGCTGCAGGAGCGGGTGGCGGGCATTCTTCAGCACCAGCCGGTCGTCGTCCGAGATGATCGGTTTCACGCAGCCGTTCTGCGATGCCCAGCGTCCCTTGGCACGCAGCATGTCGATCTCGGCCAGGTAGTCGCCCGACGCGGCGATCAGCCCGGCATCGGGGCGCACCGAATCGGTGAACTCCGAGAGGATGCGGACGATCTCGCGCCGCTCGGCATATTCCAGTTCGCGCAGCTCGTTGTTGATCTCCACGACCTCGACCGGTTCGACGTAGAACGTACGCCCCGTGGCCGATTCGTCGTGGATGAAGCCCTGCAGCTTGCGTTTATTGGCCGCGGCAACCGGGATCACGGCCTTCCCTTCGCGGATCGATATCTGGGCGTCGGCATCGACGATACCGGCCCCTTTGGCGGCGGCGAGCACCGCCTGCAACCGCTTGGCGGCCTGCCCTTCGCGTTCGCGGATGGCGCGCCGAATCTCCAGCAGGGCCGGCGAAGCATTGTCCCGGATATTGCCGAAACGATCGACGATGGCGTCGATCCGCTGCACGATCCCGGGGAATGCCTCGACGCCGCGGCTGCGGGCATACAGCGCCGGATATTGCCCTTCGCGGGCGAGGATGAACGCAACGACGCTGCCGACGAGGCTCAGCGCCCGGTGCAGGGTCACCACCTCCCCCACGTCGAGGAACGTCCCTTCGACACGCAGTTTGGCAACGACATGGTCGACGTCGGGATATTCCCCGCCGGGAAAATCGTGCTCCATGTCGAGCAGCAGGCGCATCTGGTCGGCAAGTTCCAGCCTCCGCCCGATCTCGCGCGCCGAGGTCGAGAAAGTCTCTTCGGCGAGCTTCCCGCGGGCGGCACGCATGGTGCAAAGCGCTGCAACCTGTTCCCGAAGCCGGTCGAAGCCGATCTTCTGCTCGAAGTTTGCAGGATAAATCATCTTTATGTCGGATTGAACGGCTACTGCAGCCGCCTGAGCGAATCGCGCTCAGCCTTGGCAGCAGCCTTGGCGGCCTTCTTGTCGGCACGCTCCTTCATCTTTTCGGGGTTGCGCCCGAAAAGCGAGAGGTGGACGTAACGGCCGGGGTATTGTTTGACATCGGCCAGCAGCGCCGCGAGGTTGTCGCTGGCCTTTTCGAGCGAATCGTACAGTTCGGGGTCGCTGATGAGCTTGCCGATCGTGCCTTCGCCCTGCGCGATACGCGCCACGAGGTCGTCGAGGTGCTCCACGGCTTGCGAAAGTTTGCGGGCGAACTGCTCCTCGGTGAGCTGCGAGGTGAAACGATCCACGTCGCCGATGATGCTGTCCACGCGCCCAGCATTCTCGCCGAGCATGTCGGAGAATTTCGAAAGGTTGTCCAGCGCGCTCTTCAGGCTGTTTTTCTCCGCAGAGAGTATCTCGGCCATGTCGCCCGTCACGGAGTTCAGGTTGCCGAGCGTCCCGGCGATGTTGTCCGCATTGGTTTCCATCAGGCCGTTCAGGTTTTCGAGCGTGCGCGAAAGGTCGGTGGTGAGCTGCGAAACCTTCTGCTTGAAGAAATCCAGCTCGGAGCCGGCCATGTCCATCAGATCGCGGTCGCGGCTCGAACGCAGCGTATCGCCCTTCTGGAGGTAGGTGTCGGCCGTGCCGTAGGTGATTTCGATCGCCTTGGCACCCATCAGCCCGTTGCTGAAGATCTTGGCCTCGGAATCGGTCGGGATGCGGTACTGGCGCTTGATGGTGAACTGCAACACGACCTTGTCGCTGCGCGCGGGGTCGAACGAAAGCCGTGTCACGGAGCCGATCTTCACGCCCTTCATCATGATCGGCGACGCGTTCTGCACGCCGTTGATCTGGTCGTAGGCGGCATAATACTCGACGTTCCGGCTGAAAATGTCGAAACCTTTCAGAAACCGAATTCCGGCCCAGGCAACGCCGATCATCGCCACGGCGAATATTCCGATCTTAACTTCCCTTTTCATATTTCGCTTGTTTTTATTTCACAATTTGCGTACCCCGGCAGCACACGACGAAGGCGTCGGGGAAAACCTTGCGCACTTCGGCCAGCCGTTTCTGGGCGGCGGCACGGGTATCGTACTCGCCGACGCAATATTTATAGCGGAACCGCCCCTCGGCGGTATACTGTTTCACCTTGTTGCGGTAGGCTTTGAAACGTGCGGACGAGGTCGGCACGGTCTGCGCGCTGGCCAGCACCTGCACGGTATAACGCAGCGGCCGGGCGGCTTGTTTGGGGGCATCCCCGGCCTTGGCCGGTTTCCGCGGTTCCGGTTTCTGCGCCCCGGACTTGCCCGCAGCCTTCTCCGGCTCCCCTTTTTCCGGGGTGACGGTCTTCGCGGCAGGCGCATCGGATGCCTTGTCCTGCTCCGCAGGGCGCACGGGCTCCTTCCCGATGACGACCTGCGTTTCGGGCTCTTTACCGGGCTTCGGGGCTGCCGCGGCCTCCTCTTCGGCGCGGCGCGTTTCGAGCACATAGGCCGAATAATCCCTCACGCCTTCGTAAATCGAGCGGGCGATCTCGTCCTGCCCCTTTTCCGACTTCATATAGGCCATCTCCTGGGCGTTGGACATAAAACCGATCTCGGTCAGCACGCCCGGCATGTCGGTGGCATAGAGCACGCGCAGCAGCTGGGGTTTGATGCCCCGCGAATGGCGCCCGGCCTTCAGGTAATTATTCTGAATACAGCGCGCCAGCGCCATGCTGTACTCGCCGTAGGTGAATTGCAGGTTCTGGATATAGGCCCGCACGATGGCCGCCGTCCGCTCGTCCGACATGTCGATCAGGTCTTCGCGGTTGTTCTCGAACAGGGCGTTCTCGTTGTAACGCTGCTCCTTGGGACTTTCGCCCATGATGAGCGTCTCGACACCCCGTGCCGCCGAGGATTTCGCGGCATTGACGTGGATCGAAACGAAGAGGTCGCCGCCGGCCTTGTTGGCGATGTCGGCACGCGCCTGGAGGTCGGTTGCCAGATCGGTGCCCAGCGCCTTGTCCGTCTTGCGGGTATAGACCACCTTCACGCCCGGCATCCCCTCCTCGATGAGCTTCCCGAGTTTGAGCGCCACCTTCAGCGTGAGGTCTTTCTCGTAGACATTGCCGTAGTGCGCCCCGGGGAATTTCCCGCCGTGTCCGGCATCGATGACCACAACTTCGACCCCGTGCGCAATATTCCCGGCCGTGGCACCGTTCGTTAGAACGGTAACGGCCGCAAACGCGAATAACAGGAACAGTCGTGTGCGCATATTTAATGGAGCCAAATGTGAGCTTTCTGTAATTTTTTACCTATCTTTGTCGCGCCTAAAAAACCCGGCGGGAGTGCATCGAGGCCCCGATCCAGGCGTTTTTGCCGACATGTCGGCAAAGGTACGAAAAATTATTGGGATTTTGGATAGAATCAGGGTAAAATATCTGTTTTCGGCGGCGGCACTCCTCCTCTTCGCCCAGTTGGTGTTCGGCTCGTCCGTACCCCGGGGAATGCTTGCCTCGGCAGCCGAAGACAGCCTCCGCCAACGCCTGTCCGATTCCCTCCGGATCCATTCCGAAGCCGCGGCCGAAGTGCCGGAAGCTGCGACCCAAAGCCGCCGCGACCGCCGCGAGCAGGCACGCGCCGCCCGGGAACAGGCACGCCGCCGCGCCGCATTCGAAGCCCTGCCGCAGGAGCAGCTCGATTCGCTCATCACGCAGAAAGGCGACTCGCTCGAAGGCCGCGGAGCGGACACCATCGCCCGCGACACGGTGAAAGAGAAAAAGCCCCAGAAACCGGGGGCGTTCCTCGACGACCCGATCTCGGGCAAGAACAAGGATTCGCTGGTCTACGACGTGCGCAACAAGATGGTCTATATCTACAACGAGGGCGACATCACCTATCAGAACAGCAACCTCAAGGCCGACTACATGCAGATCAACATGGACAACAAGATGGTCTATGCATACGGCAAGCCCGATTCGCTCGAAGGCAAACCGATCGTCACCAAGCCCGAATTCTCCGAGGGCGACGCATCGTACACGATGGATACGATCACCTACAACCTCACCTCGAAGAAGGCCAAGATCAAGGGCGTGGCGACGCAGCAGGGCGACGGCTGGCTGGTCGGAGGCAGCGTGAAGAAAATGCCCGACAACACGGTCAACATCCAGCACGGCAAATACACGACCTGCGACGAGACCGACCACCCGCACTTCTACCTGGCGATGACCAAAGCCAAGGTCATCCCTGGCAAGAAAGTCGTCACGGGGCCGGCTTACCTCGTCATGGAGGACGTGCCGATCTACTTTCTCGGCATCCCCGAGGGTTTCTTCCCGATCAACATGGGGCCAAAATCGGGTCTGCTGATGCCCACCTATGGCGAGGAATACACCAAGGGGTTCTTCCTGCGCGACATGGGTTACTATTTCACGCTGGGCGACTACGCCGACCTGGCCGTGCGCGGCGGGTTCTACACGCTCGGTTCGTGGGAGGCATCGGCCGCATCGCGCTACATCAAACGTTACAAGTACAGCGGCAGTTTCAACATGCAGTACTCGAACATCAAGACGGGCGAAAAAGGCGAACCGGACTATATCAAGCAGAGCAACTTCCGCATCCAGTGGACACACTCCCAGGATCCCAAGGCCAACCCCGGGTCGACCTTCTCGGCATCGGTAAACTTCGCGACCAGCGGTTACAGCAAATATTCGGCGACCAACCTCAACGACATCCTCTCGACGCAGACCAACTCGTCGATCGCCTACTCGAAGAACTGGGCGGGCACACCCTTCTCGCTCTCGGCGAACATGTCCATCTCGCAGAACTCGCAGAACAAGAGCCTCTCGGTAACGCTGCCGACCGTGGTCTTCAACGTCTCGCGTTTCTACCCCTTCAAACGCAAGGAACGCATGGGCAAGGAGCGGTGGTACGAAAAGATCTCGATGCAGTATACGGGCAAGATGACCAACTCGGTGACCACGACCGAGGACAAGATCTTCTCGAAGGAGACGTTCGACAACATGAAGAACGGCATCGAGCATAACATTCCCGTCTCGGCGTCGTTCAACCTGTTCAACTACATCAACATCTCGCCGTCGGCGACATACAACGAAAAGTGGTACTTCAAAAAAGTCGAATTCGACTGGAACCCCGTCACGAACAAGGTCGACACGCTGCCGACGCAATACGGGTTTTACCGCCTCTACAACTACAACTTCAACGTCTCGGCATCAACGACCGTATACGGCATGTACGACTTCACCAAAAAGCGCAAAGACCGCAAGATACAGGCCATCCGCCACACGCTCACCCCCTCGATCGGATTCTCCTACACGCCGGACTTCGGCGACCCGAAATACGGCTACTACCAAACCCGGCAGACCGACTCGACGGGACGCTTCACCACCTATTCGCCCTATTCGGTCAACGCATACGGCGTACCCAGTTCCGGACGGTCGATGTCGATGAACTTCTCGTTGTCGCAGAACCTCGAAATGAAGGTGCTGTCGAAACGCGACACCTCGGGCGTGAAGAAGATCAAGCTGATCGACGAGCTGCGCATCAGCGGGTCGTACAATTTCCTGGCCGACTCGATGAGGCTCTCGACCATCCCGATCTCGTACGACGCTCTTCCAGAATTTCGGCATCAACCTCTCGATGACGCTCGACCCCTACCGGCTGACACCCGACGGCAAGCGCTACAACAAGCTCTTCTTCCCGGGGCGTATCGTCTCGACGGGCTGGTCGTTCGGTTATACGTTCAAATCGCGCGACGACCGCTCGCAATCGGCCATCAACGACATTACGAGCATTCCGCCCGAATACATGAACCCCTACTACGACCCCTACGGCAACATGGATCCCGTACTGCGGCGGCAATACATGTCGCAGATGTACTACGATTTCTCGCTGCCGTGGAACTTCGGGTTCAACTATGCCATCAACTACAACATATCGACAGGCAACTACCCGCCCAAAGGCTACAAGAAGAACGTCACGCAGACCGTCAGCTTCAACGGCAGCCTTACCATAACGCCCAAGACCGGCATCACCTTCCAGGGCGGTTACGACATCAAGGCGAACAAACTCACCACCTCGTCGATCTCCATCTCGCGCGACCTGCACTGCTGGCAGATGTCGTTTTCGTGGATACCTTTCGGGTTCCACCGCAGCTGGAGCTTCAACATCGGCGTAAAGGCGGCATCACTCTCAGACCTCAAATACGACAAGAGCCAGTCGATGTACGACAATATGTACTAAATCCCCACCCCGGCTTATCCCCCGCCCTCTTCCATCCCGGACGATCCGCATTGCCGCTGCACAATGCGGCACGGACGCCGTTTCCCGTCGTCGGTACCGGTTGCAGTATCCCAAACGGGCAAAATCGGCAAACGAACAGACGTTTGTGTATATATTTTGACCGGAAAGCGGAATTTCACAGTTTTTTAAACGGGAAGAGATTATTTTTTGCTATATTTGGTACGAGAGTGTTTTTAACCAAAAAATTTAGCCTTATGAATTACATTCTGTCCACCAGCAAGGGGGGGGGAAATCCGACCTATCTTCCGCCCGTAATTGAGACGATCGACATCGTGACTGAAAAGGGGTTTGCAACATCGCCCACACCACCCGACGCCTATGACGATTGGGGCAGCGGCGGCGGTGCAGGAGGTATCGGATCGGGAAGCGAACACGAACTCTAATACCGCAGCCCTATGAAAAGTCTCTCTAAAATCACACTGTTTGCAGCTCTCACCGCTGTAACAGCCACAGCCTGCCAAAAGGAAGACAACGGCATCGACACCTCTTCCGGCAAACTCGTCAAGATGACTTTTACGGCCGGGAACCCTGAGCTCAAACCGGAAGTCCGCACCGAGATCGACGGATTGACCCCTTATTGGTCTGTCGGCGATCAGATCGGCATCAGTACCGACGGGACGAAGTCCAACTACCCCTTCACGAACGATGCGACGGAGCGCGCCGCAACAACGACTTTTTCCGGTAACGCGAACATTTCATCAACGATTTACGCTTATTATCCATTCACGGCCAACGGAATCGACAAAGTAGGCGATAATACGGGCGCAAAGGTCGATCTGCCGGCAAACCAAACCCCGACAGCCAACTCGTTCGACGGCAAAGCCGACATCCTGGTCAGCAAACCGCTTACACTCGATTCCGAGGGACAGCAAGTCGCCAATCTGGAATTCAGGCGGTTGAGTGCCATTGTCAAAGTCGTACTCAAAGACCAGTCTACAGACACCAAATTGGCCGACCAGCACGTATCGTCACTGTCCATTACGACCGATGGCGACAACACACTGGCAGGCCGGGTTGTTGTAGACCTCTTGAACTACACGATGTATGCACCCTATTTTAACGGCTCCAACACCGTAACGGCGACCTATACGACAAATACGGAATACGTTATCAACGGTGTCAGCGGCACCTATTTAAGCGTGTATCCGCGATTGTTGGCTGCGGGATCGAAACTGGTCGTCGAAGCAGCGACAGAAGGGTTTGTCATCAAAAAAGAGATTGTCCTATCCAATGAAATCAATCTGGAAACAGGAAAGATCACCACTTTGAATGTCAATCTTTCAGACGAACACATCACAGCCGCGGCAACCGGTCTGAGCCTGCCGTTTACCGACGATTTCAGTAACCTGACAGGGAACGGATCCGCAGCAAATATCCTGTCCCGCAAAGACAAAAACGGAAACGACCTGTATTCCGCGGCGAACTCCTATGTTTATCAATACAACTCCCCGCATGGCCTACGCATGAGTTCGAGCGACAACTCCGGGTATATCGTCACCAGCGAACTGGATCTCTCCGCACCGTTCTCGGTACTGATTTCGGCCAAAGTCTGGCCGAAAGATACTTCCGGGATCAAAGTAACCGCCGGAGAATCCGCGGCAATCACGACCGCAGACCTGACCGAGGAGTTCAAATCCTACCTGCTGAAATTCGACGCGCAAAATTCGAAAACGAAAATCAGGATCGAGCCCTCCGCCACAAACGAAAGAATAATTATCGAAAGCATACAGATCGTTTCCGGACATGACGTCACCCTGCCGCCGGTACTGAAAATCACATCGGAAACGACCTTGTCCGTTCCTGCGGAAAGCACTATCAAAACCATCAACTACACGGTTGAAAATCCCACAAACGGGGTGTCGGTCGTCGCATCGTCAGACGTTTCCTGGCTCAATTCATTCGTTTACAACGTCGACGGCGTTTCTTTCACAATAGACGCAAATCAGGGCGAGGAACGTTCCGGCACCATCACATTGTCGTACGAAGGCGCCGAAGCGCAAACCATAAGCGTCACCCAGACAAAACCGGGGGCTGTAATGTGGGAAACCGAGACTTTCGAAAATTACACCGTGCCCAGCACTACCAGTTATGGTTCCAGCGGCACATTCAACGGAGTAACCACTGGAACCCCGCAATGGAGTTATAGTGGCTGTGGTAATCCTAATCAGGCCAACACAGACAAAACGGCGCTTGCCAATGCCGGAGTCGTGGTAATAAACGACAAATATGCAGCCATCGGTAAAAACGGCTCAATGTCCGTAACGATCCCAGGAGGCATTACAGCCCTTAAATTCAATGCGTTGACCTCAAGCAAGGGTTCGGCAACAGTCACCATAACAGCCAATGGTGCCACGGTAGCAAGTATCACTATTCCGGGAAACAGTAAAAGCGCATTCGAAATACCGACAATCGACTGTCAAGGTTATGACGCCACTATTACCATAAAACAAAATAATCAGAACAGAACGACGATAGGCGACATAACCTGGCAACCGGCGAATTGAACTCCGGGCGGGGAAGGAGGCGATCCTTCCCCAGACCCTACCCCGGGAACAGGAACAGCGGCATTGGGAAAATCGTGGGCGGAACTGCCCGCAGCGAACACTTCGGTGACCGAGATATGCCACTACATCACCGACGTGGCGGCGACGGGTAACGGTTCCTACCCGCGCAATTTCGCAATGGGTTATGACAAGGCGAAAAAGGCGGCCCTGTGGGCGGCATATCCGCTGCACGCCTATTACACGGCCCCGAACGCTTCGAAAGAGAGGGCCTACTCGGCCGACCCGTCGCTGGGAAAGACCGAGCAGATGGTGGGCGGCGTGGGAGCACCTTACAACAAGGGACACCAAGTCCCCAACGCCGACCGGAAAGTGAGCAACCTGGCGAACAAGCAGATTTCCTACTATTCGAACATGACGCCCCAGCTCGCTACATTCAACAGCGGTGCATGGGGCACCCTGGAAACCAGAGTCCGCGGATGGATGTGCGACGATACGCTCTATGTGGTAACGGGATGTTATTTCGATGGGACAGAGGGTACGACGACCGACAACGGCGGTAACCCATGCCCCGTACCGACGCATTATTACAAGGTATTGCTGCGCACCAAGCAGGGCACCACGGGACAATCCGTAACCACCCTTGCGGCCGACGAACTGCAATGCATCGGATTCTGGTATGAACAAACCACAGACAAGACCCAGACACCGGACGGTTGTGCGGTACCCGTGACGGAGATCGAAGCCAAATGCGGGTTCGAATTCTTCGTCAACGTGCCGAACGCTCCGAAAAGCAGCTACTCCCCGGGGGAGTGGGGCCTTTCGGGCAACTGACACCGAGCCGCAAAGGAGAAGCGGCCCCTGCACAGCAGAGGCCACTTCTCCTTGTATCCCGGCGACAACCGGGTGGAGCGGACAGATGACGCGAACCGCAAAAAAACTCGAAAAAAGCAACTGAAATATCCCGGGCACAGCTCCGGGAAGCCCCGCAAGCCTATCTCCGTTCCAAAGGGGAAGGCGTGCGGTCGATATAATTCGGGTAGCGGAACTGCGGCATCCCGAGCGCCATGACGGCACAGATACGGCCGCCGAGTCCCAGCATCTTGCAGAGCCCCTTTTTCCTGTCCTGCCGCACGGCGGTCAGCACGAAGCCCATATATATCTGGCTTACCCCGAGCGCTTCGGCCATCAGCGAAGCGTTTTGGTAGGCGAGGTTGGCATCTTCGGCGCCGAAACGGCTCTCCTTCGGCGCATGGATCAGCAACACGGCCGTCGCACCCCGCAGGATGCGGTCGTTGCCCCCGGCATATTCGCGGCGCATTTTCCGGAAAACGGGGACATAGCGGTAGACGTCGGGCAGCAAACGGCTCAGCCACGGGCGCACGAGCGGGTGGGAAAGGCGATCCGCGAGTTTGCCGAACACGCCGAGCGTATATTCGCTCATACGGCGCAGCAGCACAGGGTCGGTCACGAGCGTATAGCCCAACTGCCGGGCATTGGTGGCCGTCGGAGCGAGGTCGGCGGCCGCAACGATCCGGTCGAGCATCTCCTGCGGCACGGGGCGCTGCGAGAGCGCCCGGTTCGAGCGCCGCGCAGCCATCAGCAGTTCGACCTGAGCAGGTGTGGGCATGGCCGCATAGTCGACCGGATGCACCTTGGCGGGCGGAAATTCCGCATGTGCCACAGACCCCGTCGGGCAGGCCGCGACGCAGTGCCCGCAGACGATGCAGTTCTCGGGTTTCGAGAGCGCCACGGGGCCGCCCGCCTTCTCCTGTACGAAAATCTGCGAAGGGCACACCTTCACACATCGGCCGCAACGGATGCAGCTCACACCATCCACACGGATCGTATCCATATCTTCCGAAATTTTAAGTACCTTTGTCATCAATTACAAACCGCCATGTCCCCTGTCCTCACAAAACATTTCAGCGAACTCTCCACCCGGGAATACCACCGTATCGTGCAGGCACGCGAGGCCGTCTTCTTCCTCGAACAGCACATCACGGAACCCGATGCCGACGCCGTTGACCCGCAGAGCGTATTCATGTGGATGGAGGACGGCGGCCGCGTAGTGGCCTTCCTGCGGATCATCCCGGCGGGGATCGCCTACGCCGAAGCCTCGGTCGGCCGCGTGCTGGTCGATGCTGCATACCGCCGCCGCGGGCTGTGCCGCAGCCTGATGTCCGAAGCGCTGCGCTATATTGCCCGGACATGGGGCCCCCAGCCCATCCGCATCTCGGCACAAGAGCACCTGGCCGGATTTTACGCCACCCTCGGGTTCGCACCGGTCTCGGACACCTATTTCGAAGCAGGTATCCCGCACGTCAAAATGCTCCGCCCGTAGCCCGGCACCCGGGTAAAAAAATTCCGGCGGCGAGAGGTTTCCCCGCGCCGCCGGAACCATACTTATATTAATGGTTCACCGAGACCATCTCTTCGGGGTTGTGCTTGTATTTGAACACGACAGCGAAGACCACGGCCACCACGAGGGCATAGCCGGCGAAGATATACCACGAATCGGGCCATCCCCAGGCATCGACGACGGCACCGGCGGCATACGAACCGAAGAACGCACCGAAGCCGTTGGTCATAATCATGAAGACGCCCTGTGC
>ENA-ORTV01003876-ORTV01003876.1-human-gut-metagenome-genome-assembly--contig:-NODE-3876-length-11946-cov-2.120259_pt1 | contig 11946 bp, 10 predicted proteins | sample MGYA00241915_ERZ509194 | MGnify/ENA primary metagenome ERZ509194 (study PRJEB26280, sample SAMEA2338810) | human gut metagenome | biome: human gut; feature: human-associated habitat; material: faeces... | reverse complement strand
AACAGCACGTACGACAAAGAAATCCTATTCATTAAAGGAGAACAATCCAATCTAATCACCGGAATAGGATGCCTACAAAAAGAATTTCCGGCTGCCCGCCTCGTCGAACTCCCACAATGTGGGCATTGGATTCATAGCGAACAGCCGGAAAAACTGGCTCAAGCAATTAAAAATTTCCTTACAGAGTAATCCCAACTTGCTATCTTCCAAGCAAGCATTTATCCGTGACATACACAACAGCCTGAATACGACTCTCGGCGATCACACTATTAGAGGCTACACCAGGCTCCAACATCACCGCAGTCAAACGAAGGACATACTCTTTCTTTGAATCAATTTTATCCAATTTATTAATTTTCCCGATAGTGCTCCCGTTAAGGGTATATTTACCATTATCATAAGGGAATAATCCACTCTCAAAATACACATCGGCTTCATTATCCTTTGAATACACCTCTATTTTATAATACACGTTTTCACCCTCAAATTCATTCCATTCAATTTCCAATTGATCAGGATATCCCGCTTTTATTGATGAAGTAAAATTAACTTCGTCCAATCGCATCGATGGGAAATTATCTGCCGTAATAAATTCGTCAAATTTCACGTAATCACCACCGATACGACAGGAAAAACGAACTTTCCGATCCTCGACCCGGCTAATATCCACCTCTTCTTTCCAAACATTATTATAACTTTTCAGTTTTACCGATTCATCATCCGATAACAAAGCTCGTACATACCCCGCCCGCATACTCCGGTCATTTGAGATCCGAAAACCAAGTTGGAGTTTACTCACTTTATCCACAAACTTATTTACCCAAAAAGCATCGCCTGTCAAATTCTCGAGATAGGATGGTTCCGTGATATACTCCCGTTCTCCCCAACCATTATTCACGACGAACTTCTTGGACGTACAATTCTCCACCGTCCAACTCTCGGAATTCCCATTCTTCCAATCCACGGCAAGTACATTCTCCCCTTCATCCCTCCACACTCCAGCCACAGAATCAATCACACCTCTCAGATCAATACCCTTTATTTCCCCACTTTTATCAAAACGATTTATTTCCAGCACGTTTTCATCCGAGAATGACGAATAATTTTTACTCGTAGTTCTATTGTAATACCAATCAACACCTGTCATTCGATTGACATCCAACATAAAATCTTTATCATCGTCACTACAAGCGCCCAACCACAAACTCCCCACGATGAGACTTAACATTCCTAATTTCTTCATTTCACTCCGTTTTTATATCATTAATCGTAATTCTATGCACAAAATTAATCCATAAATTATAATCCCCCATTCACAAAATTCCTATCTTTGTTCTTAGTACAATAATTATGCCTAACAAAATAATAAATCATGTTATACCCGTTAAAATTCCATCCAATTCTCAAAAAAAAGATATGGGGAGGTGAGAGACTAGCTTATAAAAGTAAAGAACACGACGAATCCATTGGTGAAAGTTGGGAAATATCAGCCGTAGAAGACAACATCTCTGTGGTTTCAAACGGAATCCTTGCAGACAATGATTTGCAAGAGCTAATCGAAGTGTACATGGGGGACCTTGTCGGGGATCATATATACGAGAAATTCGGTGTCGAATTCCCTCTATTAATTAAATACATTGACGCAAACGACGATCTATCCATCCAAGTTCACCCGGATGACAAAACGGCAAAAGAACGTCATAATGCCTACGGTAAAACCGAAATGTGGTACATCGTTGACGCAGAAAAGGATGCCTCCCTCGTATTGGGATTCAATCACGAAATTGACAAGGCGACCTATCTTCAAGCATTACACCACAACAAACTTATGGATCTATTGAATGTCCAGAAAGTGAAAAAAGGAGAAAGCTTCTTTATTCCCGCTGGACTGGTACACGCTATCGGGAAAGGATGCTTGATTGCGGAGATTCAACAAACTTCCGACATCACGTACCGAATTTATGACTATAACCGGAAAGATGCCAACGGGAACACCCGTGAACTACACACGGATTTAGCCACCGACGTGATCGATTACAGCTATCAACCACAACACCGGGTAAACTATACCCCACAGGATAATCAATCCGCAAAACTCGTGAAATGTCCCTATTTTACCACAAATTTACTCGTATTTGACCGGGACATAGAGAAAGAGTACGTTCACCTCGATTCATTTGTCATCTATATGTGCCTGCAAGGCAAATTCACCATCACAACCGGGGAATGTGAACCGGTATTGGTCAACAAAGGGGAAACCGTTCTTATACCCGCTTGTTTTAAAAATCTCACGCTATACCCGGATGACATAACGCAAGTTCTAGAGATATACGTAGAAGAGTAAGAGTTTATAAGGTTGTAAGGTTCATAAAGTTTATAAATGAAAATTATCTTATAAACTTTATGAACTTTATAAACTATTTTATCGCTTCTCTGATGCGAACCAGTCTTTCTAATAATCCTTCGATTAAATCCAGACGTAACATATTTGCTCCATCCGATTTCGCACAACGAGGATCAGCGTGAGTTTCAATAAAAATACCATCAGCACCCACAGCAATTCCGGCCTTGGCAATCGTTTCAATTAATGCAGGCTGTCCTCCGGTTACCCCTGAAGCCTGATTCGGTTGTTGCAAAGAATGTGTCACATCCACAACCACCGGACACTGGCAAGCCTGTTGCATGATACTGATTCCGCGGTAGTCCACGATCAGATCTTGATACCCGAACGTCGTTCCCCGTTCTGTTACCATTACCCGATCATCCCCGGATTCTCTCACCTTATCCACGGCAAATTTCATGGACTCGGGAGAAAGGAACTGTCCCTTCTTGATATTCACGATCTTTCCTGTTTTTGCAGCAGCCACCAGCAAATCGGTCTGGCGACATAAGAAAGCCGGGATCTGTAACACATCCACGTCCTCGGCAGCCATTTCCGCATCCCGTTCCGTGTGAATATCCGTCACCACCGGAATACCAAATTCGGCTCTCACCTTAGCTAATATCTTCAATGCCTTCTCGTCCCCGATTCCCGTGAAAGAATCCAAACGCGAGCGGTTGGCTTTCTTAAACGATCCCTTGAACACGTACGGGATTCCCAAACGATCCGTAACTTTCTTCACATGTTCTGCAATATTTAAAGCCATCTCCTCCCCCTCGATCACGCAAGGTCCGGCCAACAAAAAAAACATCTCCTGATTTATCAACTTATCCATGATACAACTTTAGATTTATGATTTCATTCTAAATTTTAAACTCTACATTCTAAATTATCATCCCCTGTATTTTCTCCACCAAGCTTTCAAACGTTCCAGAATCTTTACCTCTTGAGCATTCTGTTGGGGTTGGTAGAACTTCTTGTCTTTCAATTCTTCCGGCAAATACGGCTGTTCCACGAAATTTCCCGGATAATCATGTGGGTACTTGTAATCCTGCCCATAGTTCAAATCTTTCATCAACTTCGTCGGGGCATTACGTAAATGTAACGGCACCGGAGAATTTCCTGTCTGTTTTACGGTAGCAATAGCCGCATCAATAGCCAGGTAAGCGGAATTACTCTTCGGCGAAGTCGCCAAATAAATCACACATTCCGACAAAGGAATCCGGGCTTCCGGCATACCGATTTTATGCACGACCTCAAAACAAGTATTCGCTATCAAAATTGCATTCGGGTTCGCTAATCCAATATCCTCCGCTGCGGAAATAATCAAACGACGGGCTATAAACTTCGGGTCCTCTCCCCCTTGCAACATACGAGCCATCCAATAAACCGCCGCATTCGGGTCCCCTCCCCGGATAGATTTGATCATCGCAGAAACAATATCATAATGCTGTTCCCCGTCCTTATCATACATCAACGGATTCTCATGTAACTCCCTATGCACCGCCTCGTTATCAATCACAATATCCCCCTCTCCCAATCCATTCACCACCAATTCCAAGATATTCAACAATTTCCGGGCATCACCGCCACTATAAGAAATCATGGCCTCTTTCTCCTTCACCGTGATATTACGCTTACTCAAATAATAATCCTTGGTCACGGCACGGTCTATCAAGTCCTCGAGATCTTTTTTCTCTTGAGACTTTAACACGTACACCTGGCAACGCGATAAAAGCGGAGAAATCACCTCGAACGAAGGGTTTTCGGTCGTGGCCCCGATAAGCGTCACGGTACCTTTCTCGACGGCAGCCAGCAAAGAATCTTGCTGGGCTTTCGAGAAACGATGGATTTCATCAATAAACAGGATGGGATTCGGCGTATTAAAAAATCGCTGTCCCTCGGCTTTCTGAATCACTTCACGCACATCCTTTACCCCGGAACTCACGGCACTCAACACGTAAAACGGACGTTTCAACTGTTCCGCAATAATCATCGCCAACGTCGTTTTCCCGACTCCCGGAGGCCCCCATAAAATAAAGGAAGACACAACTCCCGAATCAATCATCTTTCGTAGCACCTTGCCCGGTCCTACCAGATGTTGCTGCCCGATATAGTCTTCTAAAGACTTCGGTCTCATTCGCTCTGCCAACGGCTTATTCTCCATGTTTCTCTTCTTTCTGTCCACACAAAGATACTCAAAAATTCAGTGGAGAAAAAACATAAAAGGGAGTTCATACAAAAAGCGGGACCCACTCATCGTGTATCCCGCTTCAATATTTTATTACAGTACTATTTACAGGTCAGTATTCTTTTCCGGAAGTTCGCCATTGATTGCAGCTTTTACCACGCCAATAGCCTCTTCTAAGCCCTCGACAAACTTGTCAAAGTCTTCTTTATACAAGAACACTTTATGTTTCTCGTAGCTTGGATTACCATTATTATCAAATTTTTTCTTGCTTTCGGTGATCGTCAAATAGTAATCATTATTACGAGTCGCCTTCACATCAAAAAAATAAGTTCTTTTCCCTGCTTTCACTGCATTGGAATAGATTTCATCTCTATCGTTCGTATCCATTCCGTCGTTTTGTTCGTATCCTTCCATTGTTTCTCAATTTTATTTGACTTTGCACCTCAAATGTAGAAAAAACAAAGAAATAAATAGCCTTTTTTAATCTTTTTTTTATCAATTCTCATTTTTACACGGAAAAAACATCATAAAACACCATATAAAAACGAAATTACATCCCATTCTTCCTCACTTCGAACCCCAAATCCCCTTCATCATTAAAATTACAATTCATTGGTTATCTTTAAAATGTCTCCATCAAGAATCCCGTTTATTTCCTTGGGAAAGCGAAGTAATATGGGTATATTTGTATATATTAAAATAAACAGTCATGATAGGTATCTATTTTATTATTATAGTCGTAATTATCGGCTTGGCTTTCTTAGGATTGGGTATCTCTACTTTTTTCAGCAAAAAAAAGAAATTCCCGGATATTCATATTGGAAAAAACAAAGCCATGAAAGAACGGGGTATCAGTTGCGCAGCCACCACGGATCGCAAGGAAAGAGCAAGTTACAAACCAATTGAAATAAAAAAAGCAAAATAAAAAGGGAGGTCTTAAAGCCTCCCTTTTCCATGATCATACTTCGATCATATTATTTCTTATACATTCCCAAATCCTTCAATTCGAAGTCATTGATAAATGCTGCATATCCGGCAACCTTTGACTGACCGTATTTCACGAATATCTCGGCAGATTTAGCAAAACGATCACAACGTTGAGAATCTAACAACAGCAAGTAACCTAAAATAATATACCCTGCCATTTCAACCAAACGACGAGCATGGAAATCCACGTATTCCGTCTCCCCAACAGCAGTTACTTTTGTCACGGCAGCCTCGAACGCTCCGGTCATGCCTTTCAATATCTCACGAACATATTCTTGTTCCGGACGGATAGAGGCTTGTTCGTATTCTTCACGGATTTGTTTCAAGAATTGTCCCGTGGTCACACCACGAATGGCAGCTACGACCTGCAACTGAGAAGTTCCTTCGTAAATATTCGTGATACGCGCATCACGAACCAGACGCTCGATCGGGTAATCCTTCATGAATCCGGATCCCCCGTGAATCTGCAAAGCGTCGTAAGCAATCTCATTCGCGTACTCGCTGGAGAACAATTTCAATAGCGGGGTGAAGATATCAGCCAACTTCTGGTATTTCTTCATCTCCTCACGCTCCTCTTTATTCAATGTACGCTCGTTAGCGATGTGCGTGTAAGCCTTGTACATATCAACGAAATGGCTGGTCTCGTAAAGCACAGAACGAGCTGCTTGTAACTTGGCCTCCATGTTAGTCAACATCTCGTATACAGCCGGAAATTCGATAATCGCTTTACCGAACTGGCGTCTTTCCTGAGCGTATTTCAAACCTTCACGGTAAGCAGCCTCGGCAATACCCACAGATTGAGCCCCGACACCCAAACGGGCACCATTCATCAAAGACATCACGTACTTAATCAAGCCGAGTTTACGCTCTCCCACCAATTCAGCCGGAGCATCCTTGAACACCAGCTCACAAGTCGGGGACCCTTTGATTCCCAATTTATTCTCGATACGACGAACGGTCATTCCACCGTTAGCCTTGTCATAGATAAACATGGACAAACCGCGTCCGTCATGAGTACCTTCTTCAGAACGGGCAAGTACCAATGAAATGTGAGCGTCACCATTCGTGATAAAACGTTTCACGCCATTCAGATACCATTTACCGTCTTTCTCGCAGTAGGTAGCTTTCAACTGTACGGACTGCAAATCCGACCCGGCATCCGGCTCGGTCAAGTCCATAGCGTAAGTATCGCCTTTAGCGGCACGAGGTAAATATTGACGTTTTTGTTCCTCACTGGCAAACTCGTGAATCGTTTCAGCACAATCCTGCAATCCCCAGATGTTAGCGAAACCGCCATCACCACGGGAAACCAACTCTGCCGCCATCACGTAAGGCACCATCGGGAAATTCAACCCGTCATACTCACGCGGTAATGACATACCGTACAATCCGGCCTGAGCCAGCATATCATGATTTTGTTGAGTTCCAGCAGCATATTTTACCCGACCGTCAATTACTTGCGGCCCTTCGTGATCCACGCCTTCTGCATTTTCAGCCAGCACGTTACCACAAATATCTCCCACGATCTCCAACACTCTATCATAATTATCCATTGCATCCTCGAAATCACGCGGTGCAATCTCGCATTTCCCTGCATCCTCGAAATTGCGCTCTTTCAAAGCAACAATCTTCTGCATCAAGGGATGTCCCAAGTGGAACTTTAAATCCTCGTTATCTGTATAGAAATTTGCCATACCTTTTTTAATTTTAGATTTAGTGATTCTGTGATTTAATGATCTGCGATTCTGTGATTAAAAAATCACTCAATCGTCAATCTCTTAATCACTCAATATTATTTGCTGTTCTTCTTATAATACTGGATCATTTTGGGGATAACCACGTTCAAGTCACCCGTGATCACGTAATCGGCAAATTTATTAATCGGAGCGTTTGCATCCGTGTTAATAGCAATCACCATTGAAGACTCTTCCATTCCGGCTGTATGCTGGATCTGTCCGGAAATACCGCAAGCAATATATAATTTAGGACGAACCGTTGTTCCTGTCTGTCCGATCTGACGTTCATGTTCGCAGAACCCTGCATCAACAGCAGCACGGGATGCACCCACTTCTCCGCCTAAAACAGCGGCCAACTCGTACAATAGATTGAAGTTCTCTTTAGAACCCACACCATATCCTCCGGCAACAATGATTGGGGCAGCCTTAATATTCACTTTGGATTTCTCCATGTGACGCTCGATCACCTTTACCACCAAGTCGGTATCATCCAAATACTCGTCCACGTTCAATTTCTTCACTTCTCCCTGATGTTGAAGATTGAAGATTTCTTTCTTCATCACACCCTCGCGAACCGTGGCCATCTGCGGACGACATTCCGGGTTCACGATCGTAGCCACGATATTTCCTCCAAAGGCCGGACGAATCTGGTATAACAAATTCTCGTACTTCTTCCCGCTCTTGGCGTCGGTATATTCACCAATTTCAAGACTCGTACAGTCTGCCGTCAAACCACTATGTAATGCGGAAGACACGCGAGGTCCCAAATCACGTCCCACGCTGGTAGCTCCCATCAAAGCCACCTGTGGTTTCTCGGCGTCAAACAAACGTACCAACATCTTCGTGTGAGGTAACGTCGTGTAAGGAGCCAAGCGAGCATCATCACCAACCCAAAGTACATCCACTCCATAAGGGAATACTTGTTTTTCAATATCTTTCAATCCTTCACCCAAAGCGATAGCCTCCAGCTTTACGCCAAGTTTTGTAGCAAGGGCACGTCCTTTGGTCAATAATTCGAGACTCACGTCGGCCACCGTTCCCTCTTCTATTTCGCAATATACAAATACACTGTTCATATCATTTTAAATTTTAGATTTTAGATTTTAGATTCTATAAATTCAAATTGCCTAGTTTCAATACTCTTCAATTTAAAATTTACAATTTAAAATCTAAAATTACCCGATTGTATGGTTAGTTATCAACTCTTTCATCATGGCATCCAATTCAGCATCCGTACCGGAAAGTACTTTAGCCTCTTTAGCTTGGAACACCACGCTTTCGATATTCTTTACCTTGGTCGGAGATCCGCTCAAACCGAGATCCTCCGGGTTACTCTGAACATCGTTCACACTCCATTCGGTCAATTTCAAATACGGGCGTTCGTTCACCAATGCAAAATAATCCTCGTTAGCATCCTGTGCCTCTTGAGTACCTTTCGCGTTTTTGTATTTCATTACGAAACGTGCATTCCTCGGACGACAAGGTGCGGCTGAACCGTTCACGGTTACCACGCAAGGTACCGGACAAGTTACCACTTCAATACCTCTTTCCAAACGGCGTTTGATCGTCACGATCTTCCCATCACACCCTTGAATTTCTTCTGCATAAGTAACCTGCGGTAAAGCCAATTTCTCAGCCACCTGCGGACCTACCTGAGCGGTATCCCCGTCAATAGCCTGACGACCGCAAATGATCAGATCATATTCCAAATTGCGTAATGCACAAGACAAAGCGTAAGAAGTTGCCAACGTATCCGAACCGGCAAAAGCACGATCAGACAATAAATAACCTCCATCCGCACCCCGGTACATAGCCTCACGGATGATCTCGGCAGCACGGCCGGGTCCCATCGTCAGCACATGAACGGTCGTCCCTTCAATTGTATCTTTTAATCTTAAAGCTTGCTCTAAAGCATTTAAATCCTCAGGATTGAAGATGGCAGGTAAAGCTGCCCTGTTTACAGTTCCGTCTGCTTTCATCGCATCTTTCCCCACGTTTCTCGTATCGGGAACCTGCTTAGCAAGAACAACAATTTTTAGTCCTTTCATATTAATATCCAATTTTATGTTCCAAGTGACATGAAATATTCCTTTGATCTACAACCAGAGACATGAATTCACGCTACGGAATACTCCATATACCAAATATTTTCAACACTAATAAAATTTTAAGCGTGTAAAGATACTATTTCAACTTATAAAACCAAAATTTTAACATCAACTCTTGCCCCAATGACCATATAAACCATTGAAATAAAATATATAACACACAGACTTTTGCAATAGAACCGACTTTTGAAGTAATTTTATTTTCTATTCTAAACAAATGCCCTAATTTTGTGTCCCGATGATTCAACACTAAAATTATTCACATTATTAAAAATATAAGAAATGAAATACGACTTAATCGTAATTGGTAGTGGTCCCGGAGGATACGTGGCCGCCATTCGTGCGTCTCAATTAGGAATGACCGTGGCCGTCGTAGAACGTGCCGAACTGGGTGGAATTTGCTTGAACTGGGGATGTATTCCCACGAAATCTTTGCTCAAATCGGCTCAGGTGCTGGAATATGCACATCACGCCGCAGATTACGGGGTAAAAATCGAGAATACCACTCCCGATTTCGATGCCATCATCGCCCGCAGCCGGGGAGTTGCCGACAAGATGAGCAAAGGAATCCAATACTTATTCAAAAAGAATAACATCACCGTGATCGAAGGTCATGGAAAATTGACTGCAGACAAAACAGTAGAGGTAACAAATGCTGCCGGAGAAAAGACCATTTTCGAGGCTCAACATATCGTTTTAGCCACGGGTGCACGTTCCCGTCAACTACCGAATATCCCTCAGGATGGAAAACGGATTATCGGTTACCGTCAGGCCTTAACTCTTGACCACAAGCCGGAATCCATGATCGTGGTAGGCTCCGGGGCAATCGGTTCCGAATTGGCATACTTCTACAATGCCATGGGGACCAAAGTATTGCTGGTTGAATTCATGCCAACCATCCTGCCACTTGAAGACGAGGAAGTTTCTAAACAAGTGGGACGTTCCTTCAAAAAAGCCGGTATCGACGTGATGGTGAAATCTTCCGTGGAAAGCGTGGAAAGCGGAGAAGGCCTATTGAAAGTGAACATCAAAAACAAGAAAGGCGAGATCGAAGTACACGAGGCTGAGATCGTGTTGTCTGCCGTGGGTATCGCCCCGAACGTGGAAAACATCGGTCTGGAAGAATTGAATATTGAAATGGAAAGAGGTCGTGTGAAAGTGGACGACTACTACCGCACGAACGTGGAAGGCGTTTACGCTATCGGTGACATCGTTCACGGCCCGGCATTGGCTCACGTGGCATCTGCCGAGGCTATCTGCTGCGTGGAACACATCGCTGGCGTACACACTGAACCGATCGACTACACCAACATCCCCGGATGTACCTACACGACACCGGAAGTTGCATCTGTCGGTTTGAACGAGGCAAAAGCACTGGAAGCCGGTTATGAAATCAAAATCGGTAAATTTCCATTCACGGCATCAGGTAAAGCGAGTGCAGCCGGGGCAAACGAAGGATTCATCAAATTAATCTTCAACGCTGCCGACAATACCTTGCTGGGGGCTCACATGGTAGGAATGAACGTGACCGAAATGATCGCCGAGATGGTACTTGCCCGCAAAGTAAAAGCGACCGCCCATGACATCATCAAAACGGTTCACCCGCACCCGACAATGAGCGAGGCCGTGATGGAAGCTGCCGCCGCCGCTTACGACGAAGTAATCCATATTTAGTTGCAGCGCAACGTTACAGGTTACAAGTTGACAGGTTACAGGTTTAATAAAATTCAATAATAAACTATGAAGAAAATACAAGTTACATTAGTTACTTTATTACTGACCGGGGCGTCGCTATGCGCTCAAACGATCGGTGAAAAAGAACTGAATGACATCAAAGGGAGCTTCCAGAAAGACGCTTCCACGAAAGCCATTCAGAACGTGTTGACCAATGACAAGAATATCCGGGATAATGCTCTTAACCGGGAAATTCAAGGAAAAATAGACCACTATTTCAAATATCGGGTAAAAGTACAGGGTATCACGGATCAGCAAAGTTCCGGACGCTGCTGGATGTTTACCTCCATGAACGTGTTACGCCCTAGTATTATCGAGAAATATAACCTCACGGGATTCGATTTCTCTCACAACTACCTTTACTTCTGGGATATGTTCGAGAAATCTAATCTTTTCCTGGAAAACATGATTGCCACGGCCAACAAGCCGATGGATGACCGGGACGTAACTTTCATGTTCCAAGCTCCCGTGGGTGATGGTGGTGTATGGAACCTCTATTATAACCTGGGAGAAAAATACGGTGTTGTACCCAAGGAAGTCATGCCGGAAACCGCTCACTCGAACAACACGAGTGCCATGGGATCATTGATCAACGAGCGTCTCCGCAAGGGTGGCTACACCATCCGGGAAATGGCCGCTCAAGGCAAAAAGATCAAAGAACTACGTGCAGAGAAAGTTTCTATCCTGAAAGACATTTACCGAATCCTGGCTCTTTGCCTAGGCGAACCACCAACCACATTCACTTGGAGATACAAGGATAGAAACGGGGAAATCAAAGAACTGGCAAATTACACTCCCCAACAATTCTAC
>ENA-ORTV01003863-ORTV01003863.1-human-gut-metagenome-genome-assembly--contig:-NODE-3863-length-11976-cov-4.421944_pt1 | contig 11976 bp, 10 predicted proteins | sample MGYA00241915_ERZ509194 | MGnify/ENA primary metagenome ERZ509194 (study PRJEB26280, sample SAMEA2338810) | human gut metagenome | biome: human gut; feature: human-associated habitat; material: faeces... | reverse complement strand
CCGCAGACCTACCGTTACCATTCCGGATGATGTACCGACCGGTCTGAACGGCGATGACCACTATGCTTACATCGTCGGCTACCCGGACAAGACCGTCCGTCCGCAGAACGGCATCACCCGTGCTGAGGTCGCGACCATCTTCTTCCGTCTGCTGACCGACGAGACCCGCAATGCAAACTCTACGAAGTCCAACAGCTACTCCGACGCAGCAGCCGGCGCATGGTACAACCACGCGGTTTCTACGCTGAGCGCTATGGGCATCGTGAAGGGCGACAGCCACGGCAAATTCAATCCGAATGCGCCGATCACCCGCGCTGAGTTCGCGGCTATCGCAGCCCGTTTTGACGACAAGGCCAACACGACGACTGCTGATTTCAGCGACATCGCGTCCCACTGGGCGAAGAACGAGATCAGCGCCGCCTCCAACAACGGCTGGATCACCGGTTATCCCGACGGTACCTTCCGTCCGGACAACAAGATCACCCGTGCCGAGGCAATGACGCTCGTCAACCGCGTCCTCAAGCGTCTCCCCGAGACCGAGGAGGATCTGCACGACGATATGATCAAGTGGAGCGACAACTCTGACGTTTCTCAGTGGTTCTATCTGGACGTACAGGAGGCTACCAACAGCCACTACTACCAGACCAAGGAGAACCAGTTCGAGAAGTGGACCAAGCTGCGCGAGACCCGCGACTGGACCGAACTGGAAAAGTAAATTTCCGCTGCATCCCCCGACCTGTGTCGGGGGATGTTTTTTTGTTCCTTCCCGCCGGTTTCTTGTACATTTTTACCGAACTTGCACAAAACAGGCGGCTGCCCTTGTCTTTCGCGGCGCTGCGGTGTATAATAACATCATTCGGCAGGACTTTTCTGCCCGCAAACAAATAAACAAGCGAACAGACGGTGCCGCTGAACGACCTCGGCCGGGTCAGCGGTTAAAAGGGAAACAGGTGCAATTCCTGTACGATCTCGTCACTGTAAACGGGGAGCACTCCGCTTTTATGTCACTGATGCTGTGCATCGGGAAGGCGGCGGCGTGCGCAGATCCGCAAGTCAGGAAACCTGCCGCCTCTGTTGGTACGGAAAGCTTTTCCAGGTCACGAGTCATTGACTGTACTGATGCCGCATTTTTCTGCATGATTACAGTCCCTTTCTGCGCACAGGCGCAAGGGGACTGTGTGTTTTCTGTACCCTTTTATCGTTCTTCCCGGTGCGCTTGCCGGCGGAGACAGAAAAAAGGAGGAAACCTACATGAAACTCAAGAGACTGGGCGCACTGCTGCTCTCCGCGAGCCTGATGCTCGCAGCGCTGACCGCCTGCGGCAGCAAGCCGGCTGCAAACGACACCGCCGAGGACACCAAGGGCGCGGACGCCGCTGCAACCGATACCGCAGCAGACGACGAAGAAAACTACGAAACGGGTGACGCAAGCTTGGATAATCCGCTCAATCAGGACGAAATCGGCGAAAACGAGCTGCTGGTCGTCAGCTTCGGCACCAGCTACAACGACAGCCGCCGCGAAACCATCGGCGCCATCGAGGCCGCTATGCAGAAGGCGTTCCCGGACTACTCGGTTCGCCGCGGCTTCACCAGCCAGATCATCATCGACCATGTAAACAAGCGTGACGGCGAGAAGATCGACAACGTGACCGAGGCGCTCGACCGCGCAGTTGCAAACGGCGTCAAGAATCTCGTCGTTCAGCCGACGCATCTGATGAACGGTCTGGAGTACACCGACCTCAAGAACGAGCTGGCCGGCTACTCCGACTCCTTCGAGAAGATCGCGCTCGGCGAGCCGCTCCTGACCTCGGACGACGACTTCCAGAAGGTCATGAACGCGATCGTTGACGCTACCAAGGAGTACGACGACGGCGAGACCGCGATCTGCTTCATGGGTCACGGCACCGAGGCAGACTCCAACTCCGTCTACACCAAGATGCAGGAGACCCTGACCGCGGCAGGCCACACCAACTACTTCGTCGGCACGGTTGAGGCGACCCCGTCCCTCGACGATGTGATCGCGGCTGTCAAGGAAAGCGGCTTCAAGAAGGTCGTGCTGCGTCCGCTGATGATCGTTGCCGGCGACCACGCGAACAACGACATGGCAGGCGATGAGGACGGCTCCTGGAAGACCGAGTTCGAGAAGGCCGGCTTCGAGGTAACGACTGTTGTAGAGGGTCTGGGCGGTCTGACCGACATTCAGAACCTGTTCGTTGCACACGCACAGGCGGCTGTTGACTCGCTCAAGTAATCTTTCCATACCAGATACAGGTCCGGACTGCGAAAGCGGGCCGGACCTTCTTTTATCAGTCAAACACAAGGAGAAAACAATCCATGAACAGCAAAAAAACACTTCTGGCCGCTCTTCTGGCGGCGCTCATGCTCACCTCCGGCTGCGGCAGCTCCGCCTCTCAGCAGCAGACCGACACCGCCGCGCAGACCGGCGAGACCGGCACCTCGAACGTTGCTTCTGCGTCCGACATGACCGAGGTCGAGGAGGTCGTCGAGGAGGGCATGACCCCCATTTCCGGCGACAAGGTCAAGGACGGCACCTACAGCGTTGCCGTCAAATCCAGTTCCAAAATGTTCGACATCACTGCGTGCGAGCTGACTGTCGAGGGCGGCAAAATGACCGCGACCATGCACATGGGCGGCAAGGGCTATCTCTATGTCTACATGGGCACCGGCGAGCAGGCTGCCGCGGCTGACGAGGCGGATTACATCCCGTTCACCGAGGAGGCCGACGGCACCCACAGCTTCACCGTCCCGGTCGACGCGCTCGATGAGGGCATCGACTGCGCTGCATTCAGCAAGAAGAAGGAAAAGTGGTACGACCGCACCATCCTGTTCCGCGCGGACTCCCTGCCGATGGATGCCTTTGCCGACGGCGTTGTCACGACGCCCGACAGCCTGTCTCTCGCGGACGGCGCCTACACTGCCGACGTCGCGCTTGCAGGCGGCTCCGGCCGCGCCTCCGTCCAGTCTCCGGCCGAGCTGACCGTCAAGGACGGCAAGGTAACGGCGAAGATCGTCTGGAGCAGCAAAAACTACGACTACATGAAGGTCGGCGACACGAAATACGACGCCGTCATCGAAGACGAGCACTCCACCTTCGAGATCCCGGTCTCCTGCTTTGACTGGGCGATGGCGGTCAAGGCCGACACCACCGCGATGAGCGAGGCGCACGAGATCGACTACACGCTGACCTTTGACTCGGCCTCTGTCGCGCCGCTGAGCAAATGAGAAGAGCCGCAGCATATCTCGCTGCCGCCGCGTGCCTGACCGGCCTGCTGACCGGCTGCGGCGGCGGCGCGGCCGTCTCCGGAGAAAACGATGACCCGCTCTCCGGCCTGACCCCCGCCGGCTCGATGGAGCTCTCCTACGCCGAGCAGTTCACGGTCGATACCTTCGAGGGCGGTCTGTCGCTCATCACGATCGGCGGTGAGGACCGCTATCTCGTTGTGCCCGAGGGACAGCAGGCGCCGCAGACCGGCGCGGACATTACCGTGCTCCAGCAGCCGCTCGACAGCATCTATCTCGTCGCCACGAGCGCAATGGATTTCTTCGTTTCGCTCGACGCGCTCGACACCATCTCGCTCTCCGGCACCCGTGCCGACGGCTGGTATCTCGATGCGGCGCGCGAGGCCATGACAGACGGCGATATCGAATACGCCGGCAAATACAGCGCCCCGGACTATGAAGCCATCTGCGACGCGGACTGCGACCTCGCGCTCGAGTCCACGATGATCTACCACACGCCCAAGGTCAAGGAACAGCTCGAACGGCTCGGCATCCCCGTGCTCGTCGAGCGCTCGAGCTACGAAAGCAATCCCCTCGGCCGCATGGAGTGGATCAAGCTGTACGGCGTGCTCACAGGAAAGGAGGAGCAGGCGGAGGCGCTCTATGACGAGCAGCTCGACGCCCTCGCTCCCATCCTTGACCAGCCGTCCACCGGCAAGACCGCCGCATTCTTCTATATCACGGCGAACGGCGCAGCAAATGTGCGCAAATCCACCGATTATGTCGCAAAAATGCTCGAGCTCGCCGGAGGAAAGTATATCTTTGACGACCTCACCGACGACGACGCCCGCTCGACCATGAACATGCAGATGGAGAGCTTTTACGCCGGCGCGAAGGACGCGGATGTGCTCATCTACAACTCGACCATCGACGGCGAACTGCAAACGCTCGACGAGCTGCTCGCCAAAAGTCCGCTGCTCGCGGATTTCAAGGCCGTGAAAAACGGAAATGTCTGGTGCACCGAGCAGAGCCTGTTCCAGTCCGCGATGGGACTCGGCGGCATGATCCAGGACTTCCACGCCGTTTTCACCGGCGAAAACACCGACGATCTGCACTATCTGCATCAGCTGACCTGAAAAGGAGGGGAAAACCATGCAGCCTGACCACCGCGCGCGCTATACCTTCGGCTTTGCCCTGCTCGCGGCGCTGCTCGCGGCGCTCATTCTCTGGAACCTCAACACGGGCAGTCTGCATCTGTCCCCGGCCGAGGTCATGGACATCCTGCTCACGCGCACGGGCGAAAACGCCGCCATCGTATGGGAGATGCGCCTGCCGCGGCTGATCGCCGCCATGCTGCTCGGCGGTGCACTGTCGATTTCGGGCTTTCTGCTCCAGACCTTTTTCGCCAACCCCATCGCAGGCCCGTTCGTGCTCGGCATCTCCTCGGGCGCGAAGCTGACTGTTTCGCTCGCGATGATCGGTCTGCTCTCGCGCGGCCGCGTGATCGGCTCGACCGGCATGATCCTCGCCGCCTTCTGCGGCGCGATGCTGTCGATGGGTTTCGTCCTGGCGCTCGCGCAGCGCGTGCGCCAGATGTCCCTGCTCATCATCGCCGGTGTGATGGTCGGCTACATCTGCTCGGCGGTCACGGATTTCGTCGTGACCTTCGCCGAGGACAGCAACATCGTCAACCTGCACAACTGGTCGCAGGGCAGCTTTTCCGGCATTTCGTGGGACAATATCTGCGTCATAGCGCCGGTCGTGCTGATCTCGCTCGCGCTCGCTGTGCTGCTGTCCAAGCCGATGAGCGCCTATCAGCTCGGCGAGGGCTGCGCGCGCAGCATGGGCGTCAATATCCGCGCCTTCCGCGCCGCGCTCATCCTGCTCTCGAGCGTGCTCTCCGCCTGCGTGGCTGCGTTCGCCGGGCCGATTTCATTCGTCGGCATTGCGGTCCCGCAGCTGATGAAGGGGCTGTTCGGCACGGCAAAGCCGCTCGTGCAGGTACCGGCGTGCTTTGCCGGCGGCGCGGTATTCTGTCTGTTCTGTGATCTGGCCGCGCGCACGGTCTTTGCCCCCACCGAGCTCAGCATCAGCTCGGTCACGGCCATCCTCGGCGCGCCCATCGTGATCTTCATCATGGTGCGCCGCCGCACGCGCACGCTGTAAAGGGGGAAAACGCAATGGCAGACCAGCTTCTCCGCGCGGAGAACATGACCGTCGGCTACGGCGGCGTGCCGCTCATCCGCGACATCGCGCTGAGCGTATCCGGCGGCGAAATTTTGACCCTTGTCGGGCCGAACGGCTCGGGCAAGTCCACTATCCTCAAAAGCCTGATCCGCGAGCTTGCCCTGCTCGGCGGCACGGTCTATCTGGACGGCCGCGACAGCAGCCGTCTGTCCGCCGCAGAGACCGCGCGCACGCTCGCCGTCATGATGACCGGCCGCATCGCGCCCGAGCGCATGACCTGCTGGGATGTGGCGGCGGCAGGCCGCTATCCCTATACCGGGCGGCTCGGCATTCTCGGTGCGGAGGACCGCGAAAAGGTGTGTGAGGCGCTCGCGCTCGTCCATGCAGAGGAGCTTGCGGACCGCGATTTCACCTGCATCAGCGACGGACAGCGGCAGCGCGTGCTGCTCGCGCGCGCCATCTGCCAGCAGCCGCGCGTGCTCATCCTCGACGAGCCGACCTCCTTTCTCGACATCCGCTACAAGCTCGAGCTGCTGACCATTCTGAAAAATCTGGTGCGCGAGCGCAGTGTCGCCGTCGTGCTGTCGCTGCACGAGCTCGACCTCGCGCAGAAGATCTCCGACCGCGTCATCTGCGTGGCGAACGGCGAAATCGCCCGGGTCGGCACGCCCGAGGAGGTCTTTACCGACGGCAGCGTGCAGCGGCTGTACGGCCTGACCGCCGGCAGCTACGACGAGCGCTTCGGCAGTCTGGAGCTTGAGCCGGTGCGCGGCGCGCCGCAGGCTCTTGTGATCGGCGGCGGCGGCAGCGGCATTGCGCTCTACCGCGCCCTTCAGCGGCACGGCATCCCCTTCGCCGCAGGCGTACTGCACGAGAACGACATGGATTTCCCGGTCGCGCGCGCACTCGCGTGTGAGATCGTCGCCGAACAGCCCTATCAGCCCATCGGGGATGCGGCGCAGAGCCGTGCGCGGGCGCTCATGCACGCCTGCCGCTGCGTTTACGCGCCGCTCCGTACCTTCGGCCCGATGAATGAGGGCAACCGCCTGCTCATCGCAGAGGCCGCCGAAAACGGCTGGCTGGTCTCTGCAATTTCACCAAAAAAGCCGGACGCGACTTGAAACAGACGGCCCCCTTGTGTTAGAATGGATGTTATGCAAAGGCAGACACCATCAAGGAATGCAGTTTTATGTCAAAAAGCGTAAGAAGTTCAAAAAAACAGCATAGAAATCACGCACATCGTGCGTCCCCGCGCCGCACGGCCGCACCCGCGCATATCAAGCCGCGGCCCGGCCCGACTGTGCGCAAGCGCAAGCGCCGCCAGAGCAGAGCGCGCCGCCGTCAGCTGCTCGTGCTGCTCATCGCGGCCGTTCTCCTCGCGCTCATCGCGGCGCTCGTGCATCAGCCGTCCACCTCGGGCAGTACGTCCGGGACGGACGCTGCGTCCGACGACCGCCCGCTCGAGACCAACATCACCCACGGCCTGATCTCGGACGCCGTCGTGGCCTACCGCGACGTGGTGGCGGACTACGCCGAGCAGAACGATATTTCGGAGTATACCGACGTCCTGCTCGCCATCATGCAGGTCGAGTCGGGCGGCGAGCTCGACGACCTCATGCAGTCCTCCGGCTCGCTCGAGCTGCCCTCGGATTCGCTCCAGCAGGAGGCCTCCATCCGGCAGGGATGCAGCTATTTTGCGCATCTGCTGCACCGCGCGGAGAGCGAGAGCTGCGACCTCGACACCGTCATTCAGGCCTATAACTACGGCAGCGGCTTTATTGATTATGTCGCCGAACACGGCGGGAAATATACGCTCGAGCTGTCCGAAAAGTTCGCACAGCAGCAGTCGGGCGGTGCGACCGTCCCCTATGACAACCCAATCGCCGTCAAGCGCAACGACGGCTGGCGCTATGCCTACGGCAATATGTTCTACGCAAAGCTGGTCAATCAGCATCTCGTAAGATAAAAAGAGAGTGCAGAGACACATTTTCAGTGTTTCTGCACTCTTTTTCTGTATGCTGCGGCGGCGCGAAGGTCCTTTCTATGCCGCCTTTTCCGGGAACATCCGGCGCCGGACGATAAGATAGCATATCATATGTGCGATAACGGTCAGGACCCACGAGATCGGATAGGAAACGTACAGCGTGAACAGCGTGTGATACATACGGAACACGGTGAAGATCCAGATGACGCGGAACACGCACGCGCCGACCATGGACACGAGCATCGGCATGATCGAATAGCCAAGGCCGCGCACCACGCCCGAGCCGACATCCATCATGCCGCACAGGAAATACGTCACGCTGACCACGCTGAAGCGCTGAATGCCGTAGGCGATGACTTTCGGGTCCTGCGAATAGATGTGCAGCAGCGGATCGCCCAGACGGTATGCGCCCTGTCCGAGCACAACGCCGATGAGGATGACGAGGATCATGCAGCGCACGAGGATGCCATCTACGCGGCGGTACTGCTTCGCGCCGAGGTTCTGGCTCGTGAAGCTGAGCGTGGTCTGGTAGAGCGAGTTCATCGAGATATACACGAAGCCCTCCACGTTCGCCGCCGCCGTGTTGCCTGCGACCGCGACCGCGCCGAAGCTGTTGATGGACGACTGAATGAGCACGTTCGAGATGTTGAAGATGACGCTCTGCATACCGGCGGGCAGGCCGATCTTCATGATCTGCGCAAAGCGTTCCGGGTAGAACCGCAGACGGCGTATATCCAGATGGCACATGCCGTCCGAGCCGGTCAGACACAGCACGGTCAGCGCCGCAGAGACGCACTGGCTGAGCACGGTCGCGAGCGCCACGCCTGCCACGCCCATGCCGAGCACGCACACGAACAGCAGGTCGCCCAACACATTCATCACGCCTGCCGCCATCAGAAAATACAGCGGCCGCCGCGTGTCGCCCACCGCGCGCAGCACCGCCGCGCCGAAGTTGTAGATCATGGTCGCAGGCATGCCGATAAAGTACACGCGCATGTACAGCACCGCGCCCTCGATGACCTCATCCGGGGTTTTCATCAGCGTCAGCATGGGCCGCGCGAGCACGATGCCGAGCACGACCAGGATAACGCCGCCGACCAGACCGGTGAGCAGCGAGGTCTGCACGGTCTGCTGCACGCCGTCGTAGTTTTTCTCGCCGCAGTAGCGCGCCACGAGCACGTTCGCGCCCACCGAAATGCCGATAAAGGCATTGATGAGCAGATTGAACAGCGAGGTCGTCGAGCCGACCGACGCCATCGCATTCGCACCGGCGAACTGGCCGACAACGACAATATCCGTCGCATTGAACAGCAGCTGGAGTACGCCCGACAGCAGCAGCGGCAGCGTGAAGATCAGTATGCTGCGCAGCAGCGGACCGCGCGTCATATCCATTTCATAAGATTTTCTCATAGCTTCCTCTTTTTTCACAAAATCCGGTTCACAGACGGGTTTTCTGCCTGCCGGATGGCAGAGCAGTGCATATCCTGTCTCTATTGTAGTCCTTCGCCGCATATGCTGTCAACTGCTCTTGCAATCCGAGCGGAATGATGGTATATTATTGGTTAGATAGAACTAACCAAAGGAGTGTATCATATATGTATCAGACGACTGTCGGCGTAGACGGCATGATGTGCGGCATGTGCGAGGCGCATGTCAACGACGCGGTCCGCAAGGCTTTTCCGGTGAAGAAGGTCACCTCCTCCCATGGCAAGGGTCAGACCGTCATCCTCTCCGAGCAGGCGCTCGACGAACAGGCGGTGCGCAGCGCCATCAACGCGACCGGCTACACCGTAACCTCGTTCCAGTGCGTTCCGCACGAGAAAAAAGGTCTGTTTTCCTTCCTTCGCCGCTAAGATCATGCCCGGCCGCAGGCTTGCCTGCGTTTCGTCTTTTTCGGTGTTTTTCGTCTTTTCTCTTGACAACGAACGGTAAAAAGACTAAAATAATTTCAGTTAGGCCGTGCAAACTCTCCGCCTGTACGGCCTGTTTTTCCGGGTGTTGGTTAGTTTTAACTAACTTAGTTAGCAAAATACAACCTGTTTTGTGAATTCTGGGCATATGCCCCTGTCTGGAGGTCCTACCCTTGCTGGAAACACTGCTGGACTCCGCCGCCGGAGGTTCTCTGTCCGGCCGGCTGCGCCGCATCCCCGTGCGCGACGGCGTGCGCGTATGGGACTTTGACTGCGCGCTGAGTCTCCCCTCGTCGCTGCCCGCGGCGAAAGAAAATCGATATCAGATCCTGTTCTGCCGCAGCGGCGCGCTGCGGCTGGAGCTCGCGGTCGGCAAGCAGCTTTTCCTGCATGAGCGCGAGGTGCTCCTGCTCGCCCCCGGCACGGCGCTCGTGCGCGCTTCCGTTCCTGACGGACGGCTCGCCGGTGCACTTGTCATCGTTGAAGTATCTGAACGCGACCGTCTGCCGTGCATCCTCGGCTCACTGCTCGGCGGCCTGTCGCTCGACACCGCACGGCTTGAGGAACGCCTGCACGCACGGAGCGGCTGTGCGGTCCTGCGCGGCACGCCCTGGACCGAGACGGTTTTCTCCGCGCTCCAGCCGCTTCAGGCCGAGGAACGCGGCCGCTACTGCGCGTTCAAGACCGCCGAGCTGCTCTACCTGCTCAGCACGGACAGTCCGCTGCTGCCCCTGCCGCCCGAGGCGCCCGGCCGCGAACGCTATCAGGTCGAGCTCATGCGTCAAGTGCGCGACCACATGCTCGCGCATCTCGCTGACCCGCTCACCATCAGCCAGCTCGCCGCACGCTTCCACATCTCCCCTACCGCGCTCAAGGACTGCTTCCGGCAGGCCTACGGCCGTCCGCTGCATCAGTATCTGCTCGAGCACCGCGTGCGCCGCGCCGCCGAGCTGCTGAGCGAATCCGGGCTTTCCATCGTCGAAATCGCCTCCGCCGTCGGCTACAACAGCGCGAGCCAGTTCGGCGTCGCCTTCAAACGGCGCTACCAGCTCACGCCCTCGCAGTTCCGCCGCATGGCGCATTCGCAGAGAGAGCTTCGTCAGGATACGTAACAAGTTAGCCTGAAACAACCGCTTTTTCTGCATAAAACCGAGATTTTAAGCAACCTTTGTCTGTTTTGGATATTTTTACGTCCGTTTCCAGTAGACATCGTTTTTATTTTGTGATAATCTTTAAAACAAACAAAAACCATGTAAAAATACAGAGCTGCGGCGTTTTATCCCGTTGCCTCTGCTTAATTTCATTCAGGAGGAATTGCATCATGAAAACCCTTTACAAGAACATCGCACTGTTTGTCGGCGGCTCCCTGTTTGGCTCGGCTGGCATCAAGCTGCTCGGCAGCAATGACGCAAAGAACGCTTACACCCACGCAGCCGCAGCTGTCCTGCGCATGAAGGACTGCGTTATGAACACCGTTGACACCGTCCGCGAGAACGCAGACGACATCCTGCACGCTGCAAAGGACATCAACGAGCAGCGCGCTGCTGAGGCAGAGGCTGCCGCAGCGGAGATCGAGGACTGCGCAGAGGAGATCGCAGACGAGATGGCTGCTGACGCTGCACCGGTCGAGGCATAATCTGCACCAAAGCAATCAAAAAGGGGGACGAAATGTCCCTCTTTTTCCATCTTCCCCTGGTTAAATGGAGGTAACTCATCATGAAAGCATTCATTCAGCACGAGAGCCGCGGCCGGCTGCGTGTCCGGATGCACCAGTACCGCATGTCGCTCGAGCAGGCCGACCTGCTCGAAGCCTACCTGCTCGATCAGCCGGGCGTCAAGTCTGCCGCCGTCCACGAGCGCACCTGCTGCGCGACTGTGTGCTACACCGGCTCCCGCGCAGAGCTGCTGCACGCCATCGGCCGCTTTGACTACCGCTCCCCGGCCGTTACCGCGCTCGCGCCGCAGCACAGCGGCCGCGCACTCAACCGCGAATATCAGGAAAAGCTCGTGACCATGGTCGCCGTCAAGGCTGCCTGCACGCTGTTCCTGCCCACGCCGCTCCAGATCGTCCGCACGGTCTGCATGGCGGCTCCGTTCCTGTGTCGCGGCCTGCGCCGCCTGCTGCGCGGTCAGCTGCGCGTCGAGGTGCTCGACGCCCTGTCCATCGGCGTATCCATGGCGCGCCGCGACTTCGGCACCGCCGGTTCGGTCATGTTCCTGCTCCAGCTCGGCGAGCTGCTCGAGGAATGGACGCACAAGAAGTCGGTCGACGACCTCGCGCGCACCATGTCGCTCGGCGTGAGCCGCGTATGGCTCCAGAAGGACGGCACCGAGGTCTCGGTCCCGCTGTCGCAGATCGCCTCCGGCGACCGCATCGTCGTCCGCACGGGCAGCGTGATCCCGTTCGACGGCGAGATCGTTTCCGGCGAGGTCGCTGTCAATCAGGCTTCGCTCACCGGCGAGTCGGTTCCGGTCATCAAGCGCCCCGGCGCGAAGGTTTTTGCCGGCACGGTCATCGAAGAGGGCGACTGCGTGATCGAGGTCACGCAGCAGGCCGGTGAAAGCCGCTACGACAAGATCGTTTCCATGATCGAGCAGTCCGAGCAGCTCAAGAGCGCCGCGGAGAGCCGCGCATCCCGTCTGGCGGACAAGCTGG
>ENA-ORTV01003861-ORTV01003861.1-human-gut-metagenome-genome-assembly--contig:-NODE-3861-length-11980-cov-3.202600_pt1 | contig 11980 bp, 17 predicted proteins | sample MGYA00241915_ERZ509194 | MGnify/ENA primary metagenome ERZ509194 (study PRJEB26280, sample SAMEA2338810) | human gut metagenome | biome: human gut; feature: human-associated habitat; material: faeces... | reverse complement strand
ATCCCTCCCTTTCCAAAGACTTTTGACCTTATCGAATCCCTGTTCGGTATTTTTCCGTGATATGGGAGTGTTCGCTCCGTGTGACGGGCTTCTTCAAAGATTTTCAGGCAAAAAAGACAAGGGGATATTTCCTCGTCTTTTCTGTTTTCATCTTCTTGTATTTTTTATCCATGTAGCCGGGAGACGTCCGCATCCGAAACGGCCTTACACGCCACCCGTCCCGCCGTCGACCCATACAAATGTCTTGGGAGGAGGGAGGGCTTGGAGAGGGAACCTTTCCCCAGAGAAAGGCCTCATTTGTTTTGGACGTAGTTTGGGATGTCGCCTTTGATGAAAGCGGAGGAATGATTCTAGAAATTGATGAAGCCGTCTATAGCGGCGGCATGTTGAGGGGCCCTGCGTGTTTTCGGAGGTTTTACCGGAAGTCAGGAGCATTCTTTTCATCACGGAAAAGACGGCATGGCGATAGTCGGGCTGGCGCATGGGGACCGGACAACTGTTGCCGGATCGCACGCGTGCCGCGCCCCGAAGCCCGCAGACGTCCGGCGAGTCCTCCCGTTTATCCGTTGCGCGCGGTGGCCCGAAGGGGCATGATAGGATTGCCGCACGCAGGGCTGCCCACTCCGGGGTGCAGGTTCCGCATCCGGCCGCGGCGAATGACGAGGAGGCCGCATGAACGCAGATCCGTTGACCTATGCCCCGTTTCTCTTACTCCTTCTGCTGGGCGCGCTTGTTGAAATCCGCTACTGGATCAGAAACCGCGCCCGGATGACGCCGAAGGCGCGGCTCAGGCGCGGCCTGTTCCTTGCCGCCGTGCCGGTGCTCTGCGCGGCGCTCTGGCTGGGCTGGGAGCGGGCGGCTTTTTGGCTGGAGGAGCATTCCGCGCCTCCGTATGCCCAGATCGAAGTCCCGGTATCGGACCTGAGGGACAATCAGGACGGCCTGCGGACGTTCACCGAGCGGCTCTGGGAAACGGTACGGAGCGGGACGCACGCCGAAGCGCAGGCCCGGTTCCATGATGCGCTCTTCTTCCTCGGCCTGTGCGAGCTGTCCTCCGGCTCGGGGGGAAAGGGCACCGTGGACGAGCCGCTCAGCACGCGCGACGTCAAGATCGCCGGGGTGACGGCCCTGTTCCGTACCGCGCTGGCGAACGGACATTTCGTGCTGTCCGACATTCTTGACCGCTACGCCGAGGCCAAGCGGGAGCATCCGGAGCTGCTTTCAAAGTAGCGGGAACGTTTCTTTCCCGCCGTCTCTTTCGGAACATTCCTTTCCTGAAAGGTGAGGGGGGGCGGCTTTCCCTGAGTTAAGGAGGATCTTGCCGCCCTATTGGTTATCTCCCCACCTCACCTCCTAAAAAAAGGGTGCTGCGCCTTCCAAGCGGAACACCCTTTATCTATCTAAAAAGTTTTTAATCCCTGACTCATGCCACTTTCTCCAGAAAGGTTTCCTCTCCCCCTCCAAGTCTTCTCGCTCCCCTATCTCCCTGTGCCACGCCAGATAGTATTGGGTATTTGGGCAAGCGGGATCTCGTGGGACTTAGGGGGAACTGGTGGGACGGGTAGTTGAGTGGTGTTGGTGGGTTAGGTAGAGGTAGCGTAGGGAAATCGGTTCGCGGCGTCAAGGTTGTGTCGCGTCAGACGCTTTTTCAAGATCACGCCGAAACGCAATAGAATTTTGGTATACGCGAGTACCCCCGTTGCATGTCAATTCTGACATAAAACGGGGGTCTTTTTTTATCTATCCAAGTTTGCCCATTTCAGTAGTGCCACGACTAACAAGCGGTTTGTCCATGCGCTCCTCCAAGCGGGCGCATTTCTCTCGTAATTCGCCGTTTTCCTTCCAGAGTTTGCGGTTTTCCTCCATCAACGAGTCCCGTTGTTCTTCTACTTTCTCCAGTTTGCCCTCCAGCTTGGCACATCGGGCGCACGGCTCAGAAGCCGTTGATTCAGGCTGTGTTGTAGCCTGTTGCTGAACCGCTGGCGTATCGTTTGGGCGCATCGGGCCGCGCCCAAAGAAAAGCCAGTCAGTCGTTACATTAAATAACTTTGCTGACTTAGGAATCCAAGAAGCAGGTACTGAATCTTTGGACTTTGCGTCCGCTATTGCTTGTTTTGAAAGCCCCATTTTTTTTGAAAGTTCGATATCCGTAGTTGAATCAGAGGCTTTCTTTAAGCGGGAAAGTATTCCTAGAGTGGTTGTATCTTCCATAGACGAACCTACAACCGAACTTACAACCGGTTGTTTTTAATTTTTATGTATCATCCCGCATAGATACATATTAATAGAAAAAATAGAACTTACAACCAGATTTTACTTGACTAAATAGAAAAAACTGGTCAAAAAAACTTGCGGGCGGTTGACATGAGAATTGACAAATCAAGTCTACCCGTCCCGTTCCACAAGATCAACGTCCGGGCTTTTGAGAAGTTCGGACAAGCGGCGGGGACTCCACCATGTCTCAATTATCCCTTTTCGACTGTGATTTGAGCCGGATCGCCGGACTCATGCCCGCCGTGCGCGCGGCCATGCGTCGGGCGGCTGGCAATCCCGACGGCGAGGGACGCAAGGCGCTGGTAGACAAGATCAATTCCATCGCCAGAGACGCCGAAGTCCGCTTGACGGCGGGCCGCGCGGAGTCCGTATCCAAGGACGTTTTGGACAAATGGCTCAGTCCGTCGGACGTGAACCATCCGCCCTCGATCCTCGCCGTGGTCGTGTTCTGTAGGGCTACCGGAGACCATGAGCCGCTGCGCGTCATCCTCGCCGCCTGCGGGCTCGACGTCATGACGCCGGAAGACCGGAAATTCAGGGATTACGGCAAGGCCGATCTGGAAATGAAGGCGGCGAGGAAACGCAAGAGACAACTGGAGGAAGGGCTATGAGCTGGCAGGCAACAAAGGAACGGGCGGAACTGGGATCGAAGCGCTGTTTCTATTCCATGCGCATCCATGAGGCGCTGCGCCGCAACGGGCGTTCCGCCGCCGTGGTCGCCTACGAAATCGGCGTCAGCCGTGAGGCTGTTTCCGCGACCATCCTCGGCAAAAATCATTCCGAACGGGTTTTGAACGCGCTCCGCTCGGCGGGCGTCCCGGAAAAGTATCTTTTTGACCCCCGCCGCGTTGAGGCGGCGGGGAAGGAGGCGGCGGCATGAGCGGCGTAGACGAGCATTTTCCCAAGTACAGCTCCAAGGAATATCTGCCCATCATGTCTACGGAAGGATTTTACATGAACCCCAAAAAGATAGTCGTAGATATTCTCGATTCTACGCCTAATCCCGTGTTGTCATGGCAGGTTGTCTTTATGGCGCTCTTTTGTCGCACATCTCTTGAAGATGGTCGATCAGCGCATTCAGAAGGTGCCACTCCATCTCCTGCTCAAAGTGTGTGTTCGTGATCATGTCATCGCGTTTCTGGATGCAGTACTCCAGCAGGGATATTCGTGAGACAGTCTTTCCTGCAACCAGCAGGGGCCACACGACATCGAAAAAATAAGGTTTGTAATTGACTTCCGCCTTAGCTCCTTCCTTTAACGCGTTAGCAACGTTCGCACGACACTGTAACAGCCAATCCTGCTGTTCTTTCATATTTCCAGTCCTTCTGGTTCCCGCATGGTGCGGGGGTTAAGGGTTTGACAAACTGACCATACCAGAAGGATTGGGACTCAACAACGGGCCGGGTGTCCCGTAAACACCCGTAAACAGTTTTTTTGTTCCATCCAGCTACCGCGACCGTGTAGGCCGTCCCGAGTTCTTCCATGTAGGGGCGGCAAAACCTGCACAACGGCGGATACCGCGCCAACCTACGCGGGACGTTTCCCCGGCACGGCACAAGTCCGGGGCGAATTTTGAGAGGTGAAGGCATGAACGGGATGAAGGAAGCGTACACGACGCAGGAGCTAGTGCCTCTGCTCGGCATGACACAGCAAGGTGTGGACAAGCGTGCCAAGCGTGAAGGCTGGCAATCCCGCCCGCGCGCCGGACGCGGGGGCGGGCGCGAGTGGCTCGTCGACTCCATGCCGGAAGATACCCGCCTCGCCATTGCCGCCAAGGTGGCCCCGTTTACGCCGGTCCCGTTCAAGGCTCCCGCCCCCGTTACCCTGTCGCTTCCGTCCCGGTTTGCCGGGAACGGCAAGACCCGCGCCGAGGCGAAGGCCGCGCTCTTCTTCCTGTACCGGATGTTTACCGAAACCGCCGGGCTTCCGAAAACGCGGGGCATGGAGATCTTTTCGGTCCGCTGGAATGCCGGGGAGATCGAGTCCGAGGCGTGGCTTCGGGAAGCGATCCCGCATGTCAGCAAGAACACGCTCCTCAACTGGGAGCGTGCGATCAAGGAGGAAGGCACGGCGCGGCTCGCGGGCGACTACGGCAAGGGGAAGCGCGGCAAGGGCTGCATCGACGGCCAGCCGGAAGTCAAAGAGATCGTCGTGGCGGCGATCTGCGAGCACCCGGAAGGGAAGGCGAGCAACGTGCGGTACAAGCTCGAGGCTGTAAACGAGCAGCGGGTCAAGGACGGGCTTGAGCCGTTCGAGCTTCCCTCCCTGCGCCGCCTGCAATGCTGGATACGGGACTGGAAGGCGAGGAATCCCGCATTGTTCCTGTCCGCCACGGCTCCCGGCAAGGCGCGCAACAAGACGATGCCTTCCTTCGGCGATTTCTACGCTTTTGTGACCGGGATCAACCAGCGGTGGGAATACGACGGCACGCCGTCGGACGTCATGCTTTCGGACAACAAGCGGTACGCGATCATCGGCGTCATCGAAATCTACACCCGCCGCGTGAAGTTCCGGGTTGTCGAGCGCTCAACGTCGCAACAAGTCGCCTGCATCACGCGGGATTGCCTTCTCGACTGGGGCGTTCCCGAAACGGCTGTAACGGACAACGGGAAGGAGTTTACGTCTCGGCAGATGCAGCGGCTTTTCTTGGATCTGGGGATAGCCTGCGACATTTTGCCGCCGTTCCGGCCGGACCTGAAACCGGCCATCGAGCGCGTGTTCCACACGTTTTCCCATGACCTGTTGCCGGTCGCGCCCTGCTATGTGGGGCATGACGTGGCCACAAGACAGCGTATCCGGGATCAGGAAGATTTTGCAAAGCGCCTCATGAAGCGGGCGAAGAAAGGCGAAGAAGCCGAAGCGCTCACCATCGGCATGACCCCGGAAGAGTTGCAGGCGTTTTGCGACAAATGGTCGGACTTTGTCTACATGCACCGTCAGCATAGCGGTTTGAGGGGAAAAACGCCGTACCAGATGCTCTTTGAATATCCGTACGGCGTCCGGCGCATCCCGGAGAAGTATCATCAGGCACTCGACGTGCTGCTTTTGCCTGTCATCGGCACGCGCCGCGTCACAAAGGAAGGGATCGAAATCGGGGGAAGAACCTACATCGCTCCCGAACTTGGGCGGTCTGACGTCGCACAACAGGATGCGGAAATCAGATTCGACAAAGCACGGCCGCAATACGCCTATGTCTACCTTGACGGCCTGTTCGTCTGCCGGGCGAAGTGCGTCGACGCTATGGCTCCCGAAGAGCGGCGTCAGATCGCCGTTGACGCCCGCAACGCCATGAAGTCCGTCCGCAAGGCCATTTCCCAGATCAAAAGGGATGCCAAAAAGAACCATCTCGACACTATGGCGCAGGACATCATCGAAATGCTCACCAAGCGGGCGCAGAAGCTCGTGGCCGACAACCCCGTTCCGACACGGGAGGTCATCGAACACGTCACGTTTGATCTGATGGAAGCCCAGCGCGCGGCGTCGGGCGAGAAGCCCATGCAGACGTTGACGCCGGAAGAGGCGGAACAGGCGCGGGCGGAGGCCGTCGAAATCGTGGCCGAACCGGAAAGCGGATTCAAGGTTCCCGATTCGGATCGCGGAAGATTCGACAAGTTCAAGGAGTTGCGCGCCCGCCTTCTCGGCGGTGAAACGCTCTCCGACGACGAGCTTGGCTGGTACAGCTCCTACTCGACCACATCGGACTGTATGGGCTGGCTGGATATGGAAACGGGGCTTCCGGACGCCGTCAACCAATAAGGAGTGAGAAATGGACGATCTTTGTCTCGTTACGCGGAAAGTGACCCGAATGGGAGTCTTTCTGTACGGAACCGCCTACTTGCACCCTGATCTGGCGCCGTGGATTCATGAGCGGGTGCGCGTGTGCGTGGACCCCGTGAACGCGGGCGCAGCCCTCGTATTCGACCCGTTCACCGGGTTCTTCATCTGCCGGGCGCGCGAAGCGGGCGGCATGAAAAAAAAGACCCGGCATCGGTGAATGTCGGGCCTCAGCAAAAATAAACCAGAACTGACAGGAGATCAGTATGCAGCAGACAGCATCCATAGTCAACAGCGGCAAGACAGCCCCCCTGACGAACGTCGCCCTGTGCCTCGGCACCCTGAAAAAGGCCATGAACCGTCCGAAGCACCTTCCGGGTATCGTGGTTTTCTACGGGCCGAGCGGCTACGGGAAGTCGAGGGCGGCGGCTCAGGCGACCATTCAGTATCGGGCGTGCTGCGTCCAGATCAAGAGCATGTGGACCCGTAAGGGGACGCTTGAGATGATTTGCAAGGGTCTCGGGCTTCACGCCGACAAGACCGCTGGCGGAATGCTTGAGCAGATCGCCGAGGAGTTGTCCCTGTCGGGTCGCCCGCTCATCATCGACGAAGCCGACTTTCTCGTCGAGCGCGGACAGATCGAGATCATCCGGGACATCTACGAGTCGTCGCTTGCGCCGATCATGCTCATCGGTGAAGAGCTTCTTCCGAACAAGCTGAGCCAGTGGGAGCGGTTCCACGGGCGCGTGCTCGACTGGTGCCCGGCACAACCCGTATCTTTCGAGGACGTGCGGGCGCTGTACCAGCTGTACAAGTCAAGCGTCGAAATAGCGGACGATCTGCTCCATCTCGTGTACGAGCGTGCGGACGGATCCGCCCGGCGTGTGTGCGTCAATTTCGAGCGGATCTCCGACATTGCCAGGGTTGAAGGCCGCAAGGAAATGGATCTGGCCGCATGGGGCACGCACACGCTGTTTACGGGCGAAGCCCCGAAGCGAGGGCGGTAAACAATGGCGAATCTCATTTCATCCACGCCCGCAGGCGCGTTGACCGACCGCGAAAGGCTGTGGGCGGCCATGCGCGAACTGCGGACGTTCACCGTGGCCGAGCTCTGCCTCAAGTCCAAAGTGGACCGCCGGACCTGCAAGGCGCGGGACTACCTGACGGGGCTTGTCCGGGCCGGGATCGTCGATGTGGTCCATTACGGCCCGGGGCAGTTCAGCACCTACACGCTCGTCAAGGACTGCGGGGTCTGCGCCCCGCGCGTCCGCAAAAACGGATGTCTGCTTCCCGATTCCGGGCGGACGCGCATGTGGTTGGCCATGCCGATCCTCGGCACGTTCACGGTCCGGGAGCTGGCCGCGGCCGCCAGCCTCTCCGACGCTCCCGTGGGCATCGAGGAAGCCAAGGGGTACTGTTGCTGGCTGGCCAAGGGCGGCTATCTGCACCATGTCGGGACGTCCACATACCGGTTCGTCCCGGCCCGCGCCACCGGCCCGAAGGCCCCGCAGATCCTGCGGGTCAAGCAGCTTTACGATCCCAACATCGACAAGGTGGTTACTGCCAACCCGCCGGAAGGGAGGGACGACGAATGACGAACCGCGAGAAGGCCGAGGCCGCCTGGGGCGTGCCGCTCCCTGACTGGATCGAGAAGCTGGCCACGGCCTGCGACGGCAAGGGGCTGCGCAAAACGGCGGCGGATCTTTCCGTCTCCCCGGCCATTGTGAGCCTCGCCATTCGGCGCGGCCGCGCAAAGCTCGACTTCATCCGGAGCCGCGTCGAGCACCTTCTCGGCATTTCCATCATCCCCTGCCCCGTGCTCGGGCTCATCAGCCGGAAGGAGTGCCGGGACAACCAGCAAAAGCCGTTTTCATCCATCAACCCCATAGAAGTGCAGCTTTTCCGGTCATGCCGGGGAGCCTGCCTGTACAGCGAACTCAAAAAGGAGGAACGCCATGATCTCCGAGAATCTCGAAAAATGCCTCGACGTGCTCGACAAGCTCACGAAGCGCGGCAATGACGACATCCGGGAGCTTGCCCCGTTCATCGTCAACGAAATGCGCCGGGAAGTGCTGCGCGTACGCGAGCTTGAAGAAGACGTTTACCGCTCTGCCCACGTCGTTTTTGAAGTCAGAGGAGGACTCCATGCCGAAGCGCGTTAAGCCGAACCTTTCCCCCGCCGCGTTTCCCGTCCATTCATTGGAGGACGTCGACGCAGCCCTTGCCCAGATTGCCGCCCGCAAGCGCCAGATCGACCTCATCGGCCTCGGCGTTGCCGAACAGGTCGACGAGATCAAGACCCGCGCAGCGGCCGAGACGGAACCGATCCGGCTTGAAATCGCCGCCCTTGAGCTTGCTATTGGGCGGTTCGCCGAAGCAAGCAAGGCGGAACTGTTCGGCAAAAAGAAGTCCGTGCAGCTCCAGTTCGGGATCGTGGGCTTCCGGGCGTCCTCGAAGCTCAAGACGCTCAAAAAATGGACGTTCGAGCGCGTGCTCGCGACGCTCCGGGATACCGGGATGCGGGAATATATCCGAGTAAAAGAGGAGGTCGACAAGGAAAAGCTCAAGGGCCTCGCGCCGGAAACCCTCGCGGGCATCGGTTGCGCCGTCGTGCAGGAGGACGTCTTTTACTACGAACTCCCCGAACAGCCCGAACCCGAAACCCAACCTTCAACCCTATAAGGACGTGCATCATGACCAAGGCCGAACTCATCAAGAAGTGGCAATCCGATTTGCAGACCTATTGCAGCGAAGACGTATACACCCTCAATCAGCTTGAAGTCCTCTTCGGGTGCCTGTGCGGCGTCATGTCTTCCGAGCTGTTCGAGGGCGGAGAGGTTTCTTTGCCGGGCATGGGGAAACTTTCGGCCGTCCACACCAAGGCCCGCGACGGCCGCAACCCGAAGACCGGGGAAAAGCTCCATATTCCCGCTCGGCTGCGGGTGACGTTCAAGCCCTCGAAGGCGTTTAGGGAACTGTTGAACTAACAAGCGAAACCGCCCCACGGGGCGGTCACCGGATGATTTCCGGTCTGATGAGCATAAGCAAAAAAGAAAGGTTACGAACCCGATATTCAAAAGGAGGGAGCCAACGCATGAGCAAAAAAAATGGTTGATATTCATCTCACCGAGGACACACTCCATGCTGTGTCCAGAGCGGTAGGTTATGGTGATGCAATCCTCGCCATAGCGGGAATGATACGAAAGGGAGCGCCCCTTTTTGCTCCCGGGGCAAGAGCTGCGTTGCTTTCTCTCGCTGATACGATTGAGAATAACGTTCAAGAGATGATGCAGGAATATTTATCAGCAATCAATGACACACAAAGGCAAAATGCACCGACATGCCATTAGGGCGTGTCAAAAAATATGATTTCGGTTCTTTCTCATACTCCTAAAGAGGACAACAAATAATGGGCAAAAGAAATCCCGGCGCGCTGAAAGAATACAAAGTGAACGTGAGCGTCATAGGCTCCGCGAGCAGGACGGTTCTTGCCGCTTCAAAGGAAGAGGCGGAACGCGCTGTTGAAAAGATGCTCCTGCAACCGGACAGACAGACGCCGCAATCCAAAACGCTTTGCGCTTTTGATTGGGGGATTCCCCATTTTTACACTTACGGCGGTTCGGACGGATACTCTTCATCTGACTGCATAGCGATCGAAGAATAACCAGCGCGAAACGGCCCACACGGGCCGTCGTCCGGCGGTGGCGCGCCGGGCCTGATGAGCAGCCTCCAATAACGGAAGGAGCACCCATGCAACTCGCGATCCATGCAACGTGTCAAAATTGCGCCGCGCTGGTGCGTCGGTATCGGCGCGGCCAGCCTCCGGCATTCCGTTGCCGCCTCGGGTATCCTCTCCATAATCTGGCCCCGGTCGCTCTCTGTCCGAAGCCATTGAGCGAGTGCGAAGTCGTCCTCGCCCGAAAACTCTACAGGAGGCTCCCATGCCGCGATATGTAGCAACGGTTTCCGGCGCGGGCGTCCACGCCATCAAAGACATGGAACAGGGGGATACGGTTTGTCTTTTCATGCTCAAAAGGGGCGGAAGCTTCGAGCAGCTCAGAGACAACCTGAATACCTGCCTTCGTGCCCTGAACTACGTCGACGAGCAACGTAAGGAGAAAAAGCATGGACTGGCGTCGGATTCCCCACGCTGACGGGTATGAGATGTCCGAGTCCGGTGATGTTCGCCGGGCGGACGGGCTGCTCGTTCCTTATTACCGCTTGCTGTGGGGGGGGGCGTCACGCGGTCATGTCGGCGGAAACGCTCTATCGCATGACCTTTGACGGCCCGCTCCCTGAGCGTTCCTCGGGCGCTCCCCACAGCGTGGATGTCGACGAAAGGCGTCTTGAGGCCGCACAGCGCCTTGCCGAAAGGCTCCGGCATGAAAACGACGAGCTCCGCGCCCGGTTCGCGGCGTTCGGCATCGATATTTGAGGTTTAGGATGAAAACTCCCGTTTTCTGCGGTTCACTCAGCGTCCGGAAAGGTTCCCGGCGCGTCCGTTTCGAGCTGGCCAAGGCCGAGGCGTACGGCGGCCCGGCGGGTTGCTACCGGGTGCGCGTGGATCGCGTATGGCATGACCTCGACGGCAAACCTGCCTTCCTTACCCCCGCGCAGATCGTCAACATGGCCGTCATGATGACGCTCGGCAACTTTGAGCCGGAACCGCTCCCGGACATCCCGCGCGGCACCCGCGTCAGCCATCAGACCGCCCCGGCCGACGGCGACATGCCGGAACGCCGCGAAACGGGCTGGACGATGACGGAACCGATCCGGGCGCAGGACGGCCTCGCGTACGTCGGCGTCAGTGTTTACGGACGGGGCGTCGTCATGCTTCCCGTAAACAGCCTGTCCATCATCGGGAGGACATCATGATCATCGACTTCGCCACGGGCAAGGTGAAAAAGCCCGCCCCGCCTGAAACCACCACGCCCGTTTCCTCTCCGGAACCGAAAAAGCCCTATACGCCCGCGAAACGCAAGCCCGCGAGCCTTCCCGTGGAGAACCGCCGCGCGGAGCTCGCCAAGATCCATGTGGCGAAAAAACAGCTTGCGATGGATGACGAGACGTACCGGGCCATGCTCATGTCGCAGTTCGGCGTAGAGTCGGCCCGCGACCTTTCAGCGCACCAGCGCAAGAGCTGCATTTTGTACATGCAGCGGCTCGGATTCGAGGGCGGCAAGGCGTCCCCGCAGCGCACCGGCGAGCGCCGCAAACGCCGGGACGTGCCGCTGACGCTGGAAAAGGACGACTCCGGCCTCGGGCGCGACGTCTACATGCGTAAAATCGAGGCTCAGCTTGCCGAAAAAGGACGCGCCGAGGGGACGAAAGTGCCGTGGGGCTACGCCGTGGCTATTTTAAAAAGGCAGTCCGGGGGCGTAACGAAGTGTTTCGAGCACGCGACGGTCGAGCAGCTCCGGGGCGTCATCGCCGCATTAACCTATGACGCCAAGAAAAAAGGCCGGTACTCCGGCGCGTGGGGGACGTGATGAGCGAGTGGGTAAGCCGTCCGGATTTGGAGGAGTTGATAGGGAGAGAGGCGACGGAACAGCTCTGCGAAGCACTCGGGGGCGTTCCATTCTATGTGCCGATTAAGCCAAAACCAGACATTGAACTTGCAAAAATCGTTGGATTCGGGCGCGCCTGCGCTCTGTGCGAAGCGTTCGGCGGCGCATACATCACCGTACCGCTCGGCAACCGACCGGAACCGTATAAAGTCAGAATCATGCGCCTGATAGACGAAGGAAAGGCCCCGCCACAGATAGCAAGGGAGCTCGGCACGACCGAGCGATACGTGCGCACAATCTTAAGCCGCTACCAGCGCAAGCCCCGCCAACTCACCTTCTTCTGAAAATCACCCTGATCAACATCGGGGTGCCGGGAAAAAACCTCCCGTGTGAATGTGGAATCATCACACAGGAGGTTTTTCATG
>ENA-ORTV01003859-ORTV01003859.1-human-gut-metagenome-genome-assembly--contig:-NODE-3859-length-11987-cov-7.743379_pt1 | contig 11987 bp, 7 predicted proteins | sample MGYA00241915_ERZ509194 | MGnify/ENA primary metagenome ERZ509194 (study PRJEB26280, sample SAMEA2338810) | human gut metagenome | biome: human gut; feature: human-associated habitat; material: faeces... | reverse complement strand
ACCGGCTGGTCTGCGGCGACGTGGGCTTCGGCAAGACCGAGGTGGCGATCCGCGCAGCGTTCAAGGCGGCCGTGGACGGCAAGCAGGTCGCCGTGCTGGTGCCGACGACGATTCTCGCCCTGCAACACTACCGCTCGTTTTCGGAGCGTCTGCGCAACTTCCCCGTGCGGGTCGAGTATCTCAACCGCACCAAAACGGCCAAAGAGGTGTCGCAGATCCGCGCCGACCTCGAAGCTGGCCGTATCGACATCCTGATCGGCACGCACAAGATTCTGGGCAAACAGATCGTATTCCGCGATCTGGGGCTGCTGATTATCGACGAGGAGCAGAAATTCGGCGTGGCGGCCAAGGAGAAGCTGACGCAGCTGGCGGTCAACGTCGATACGCTGACTCTCACGGCGACGCCGATTCCGCGAACGCTGCAATTCTCGCTCATGGGTTCGCGCGACCTTTCTGTCATCTCGACGCCGCCGCCCAACCGGCAGCCGATCGTCACCGAATCGCACGTCTTCTCGGAGGAGATCATCCGCGACGCCGTCGAAACGGAACTCGCGCGCGGCGGACAGGTCTACTTCGTCCACAACCGCGTCGAGGACCTGATGACCATGCAGGGGCTTATCACCCGCATCTGCCCCAAGGCCCGCGTGGGCGTGGGGCACGGCAAGATGCCCGCCGAGAAGCTGGAGCGGCTGATCATGGACTTCATCTACGGGGAATTCGACGTGCTGGTCGCCACGACCATCGTCGAGAACGGCATCGACATTCCCAATGCCAATACGATCATCGTGAACAATGCCCAGAACTTCGGCCTGAGCGACCTGCACCAGCTGCGCGGACGTGTGGGCCGCAGCAATCAGAAAGCCTACTGCTACCTGCTTTCGCCGCCCGACGAGCTGCTGTCGTCCGATGCGCGCCGCCGCCTGCGGGCCATCGAGGAGTTCTCCGATCTGGGATCGGGCTTCAATATCGCCATGCAGGACCTCGACATCCGCGGCGCGGGCAACCTGCTGGGAGCAGAGCAGAGCGGATTCATCGCCGATATCGGTTTCGAGACCTATCAGAAGATCATGAACGAAGCGATCGCCGAACTGCGCGCCGAGGGACTGCATGTCGCAGGCCTGAACGATTCGGAACAGGAGGTGGTCGAGCAGCTGCGCTATATCGACGACGCGCATATCGAAATCGAGGTCGAAGCCGGTCTTCCCGACTTCTATGTGGCGCAGCAGGCCGAGCGCCTGAAGCTCTACCGGGAGCTGGATTCGACCAAGGACGAGGAGGCGCTGCTGGCCTTCGGAGAGCGTCTGGCGGACCGTTTCGGCCCTCTGCCGCGTGAAACCGAAGAGCTGCTCAACGTGGTGCGCCTGCGCTGGGAGGCGATCCGGCTGGGCATGGAGCGCGTGAAGGTCAAGAACGGGCTGATGATCGTGCATTTCGTCGGCGAGCAGGACTCGCCCTACTACAAGAGCGACACTTTCATGGACCTGCTTCGCAAGGTCACGCAGAATCCCGGCAGATTTGTGTTGAAACAGCACAATAATCGTCTGGCGATGACCGTTAGGAATGTCAAAGACATTGAAGACGCATATAAAACGTTGCAGCAGCTTTGAATTTAGTAGTAGATATCGGAAACACCCTTGTGAAACTTGCTGTTTTCGACCGGGGGGAGATCGTTTTTCAGCGCTGCGTGGAGCGGCTGCATCCGTCGATGCTCGAAGAGCTGTTCGCGGCATGGCCCGTGCGCCGGGCCGTCGTGGCTTCGACGCGCGGCGAAGTGGACGAAGTGGCCGATCTGCTCCGGCCGCGCGTGGAGTATCTGCTGGAGTTCTCTTCGCAGACGTCCGTACCCATCGGCAACGCCTACCTGACGCCCGAAACGCTGGGCCGCGACCGGCTGGCCGCGGCGGTCGGCGCCACGGTGCTTTATCCGGGCCGCAACGTGCTGATCGTCGATTTCGGTACGGCGGTGACCATCGATCTGGTGACGGCCGACGCAACGTTTCGCGGCGGGTGCATATCGCCGGGCATGAAGACCCGTTTCAGGGCGCTGCACGACTATACGGCCAAACTGCCTTTGTGCGCCGCTACCGAAAGCGAAGAGCTTGCGGGGCTTACCACCCGGCAGGCCATCGAGCTGGGCGTGATGAACGGAATCGCGTTCGAGATCGAGGGTTATGCGGCCCGCATGCGCAGCCAAATAGAGGATTTATGCGTAATTTTTACCGGAGGAGACGCGAATTTCTTTGTTAAACGAATTAAAAATACGATATTTGCGAATTGTAATCTGGTTTTTTGCGGATTGAATAGAATTTTAGAGTACAATGCAAGTGAAGAACACCTTAATTAAACTGGTTGTCATTGCAGCCGTGATGATTCCCTATGCCTCAGCGGCCCAGACAAGCAGTATTAACGCATTCTCTCCCTACCCGATGTACGGCATCGGCGAACAGAACACGCCCGGCACCCTGCCGATGCGTTCGATGGGCGGTGTAGGTGTGGCCATGCGCAGTTCGGGCGTGGTCAATCTGCTCAATCCGGCGGCTTTCAGCGCCGCGCCGCAGAAGAGTTTCCTCTTCAACTTCGGGCTGGAGGGCCAGAATTACTACAACTCCCAGAAGGTCGACGGCATGTCGAAAAGCACGGCCTACAACACCTTCAACTTCCATGACATCGCATTTCAGCTGCCGCTGGCCAAGAAGCTCGGTCTGGGCTTCAGCCTCACGCCTTACAGTTCGGTAGGCTACCGCACCAAATACACCCATGACTACGATCCGTCCGATCCCGTATGGGGCAACGTCGGCCGCGCGCAGTACGTCTATCAGGGCGAGGGCGACGTGACGGAGGTCAAACTCGGCGTCGGCTGGGAACTTTTCAAGAACTTCTCGCTGGGTATCGCCGCGCAGTATTACTGGGGCGATATCGACCGTTCGTTCGTGATGACCCCGACCCCGATCACGGGCGACGGCTCCTACTCTTCGACGGTAGGCACCGACAACTACAGTATTTCGAGCATCAAGGGACAGATCGGCGTGCAGTGGAACGCCATCCTGAATCAGAAACGCGCCCTGACGCTGGGCGCCGCCTATGATTTCGGCGGCGACCTCAATCCCACGGTGACGAAAAATATCTATGTGGGCGACCTCTACAACTCCAGCGTAAAGGGCGATACGACGCATTTGGCACTCGTATTGCCCCGTCAGCTTTCGGTGGGCGCCTTCTACCAGACCTCCAAGTGGACGATGGGGGTGGATTACGTCTATCAGGACTGGGGCGGCCGCAACAGGCAGACCGAATCCACCGGCGTCAGCGGACCGGACCGGAGCGCCTTTGCGGTGGCGTATACCGATACGCATACGATCAAGGCCGGCGTGGAGTACACCCCCAACCGCTACGATGTGCGCAATTTCCTGAAACGCTGGTCCTACAGAGCCGGATTCCGTTACGGAACCCACAACCAGACCTACAACGGCGACAAACTGGGACAGTATGCCGTGACGCTGGGCGTCGGCGTGCCCGTGAAGTTCCTCGCCATCTCGTCCATAGACGTCGGCGTCGAATACGGCCGCCGCGGTTACAACTTGGCCGAACGCCTCGGACTGGTGCGGCAGCAGTATTTCAAATTCTCGATCGGCTTCACGCTCTTTGCCGGCAGCGAGAACGGCGAGTACTGGTTCCTGCGGCCTAAATACGATTAGTTTTTGACCCGAAAATTTGCACTTTTGGAGAACCGGCAGTAAATTGCATTGGATTTCGGTACATCCGACGGACACTAAAACATATAAAATTAAATACAAAATTAATCTCTGACCGATGAAAAACGTTAAAATTCTGCTTTCCGCTGCTCTTGTATTCGTAGGGGCGACGGCTCTGGCTCAGGACTTCAGCGCTCCGCAGTACGAGAAGTGGGGAGACACGCCCGAACAACGCGAAAAGAACATTCTGAACAGCAACTTCCTCAAGGAGTCGTGCGACAACCGCGACTACAATGCCGCTGCTCATTATCTGAATGAACTCATCAACAGCGTTCCGACCGCTTCGGTCTCGTTCTACCAGCGCGGCGCCGTGATCTACAAGAACAAGATCAACCGCGCCAAGAGCGGCGCCGAGAAGAATACGTATATCGACTCGCTGATGCTCATGTACGACCTGCGCGCCAAGTATTTCGGAGACCATCCCAAGCAGGGTGCCGCTTTCATTCTCGATCAGAAGGCACGCGAGTACCTGCGCTACAAGCCCAGCGACCGCAAGGGTATCCGTGAGGCGTTCCGTGCCGCGATCGAGGCCGGCGGCGACAACACCGATCCCGAAACCGTCGTGGCTTATTTCAGCAACCTCTGCGACGACTACAAGAACACTGACGAGGTGCTGCCCGACGAGATCATTGCCGAGTACGACCGTCTGACGCCGTTCTTCGAGAAGAATCCCAATGCCAACGAGTACAAGGCACAGTTCGACGCCGCGTTCGGTCTGAGCGGTGCCGCAAGCTGCGAGAACCTCGAAAAGCTCTTCCGCGGCAAGCTCGAAGCGGCTCCCGACGACGAGGCGCTGCTGGCGCAGGCCGTGGCGCTGATGTCGCGCGCCAAGTGCGACGGCGACTTCTATTTCACGCTCGCAGAGAAATACTATGCCGTGAAACCCTCTTCGGAGACCGCCATGTTCCTTGCGCAGGCTTTCCAGAGCAAGGGCGATTACGCCAAGGCGATCAAATACCTCAACGAGGCGCTTGCCGTCGAGCAGGATCCTGCGGAGCGTCAGCTGCTGCTGGTGCGCATCGCGCTGATCGACTTGGTTGCAAACGATATCCCCGGAGCCGCTTCCGCTGCGCGTCAGGCCCGCGACCTGAATCCTGAGGACGGCGTGCCCTATTACGTGCTGGCCCAGTGCTATGCCATTTCGGCTGCCAACTGCGGCGGTTTTGCCGGTCAGGCTACCTTCTGGGCCGCTTACGACACGATGTCGAAAGCCATCGAACTGCTGCCTGCCGATTCGGAATACATCGAATCCGCCAAAACGTCGCTGAATGCGTTCCGCAGCCGTTTCCCGACCTCGGAGGAGTGCTTCTTCAACGAGCTGCAGGCCGGTTCCCGCTATACCGTGACCTGCGGTACGGCCGCCGGTGTCGTGACTTCCGTACGTCCCCGTTAATAAATGAACAGGCTCATCGCAAGATACGCCATGGTAGCACTCTCCGTTATGGGGAGTGCTATCTTGCTATTCTCCTGCGAACGCGACGAGGCGGAGGATGCTGCGGCTTCCGAAGAGACGATGAGAACCGAATACAGTGAAAATCTGTCGATCGTCGAATCGCAGAACGGCCGCCGTTCCTACCATTTCGTAACTCCGCTGGTCGAGGGCTATTCGCTGGCCCGCGAACCTTACCGCGAGTTCCGCAAGGGAGTCAAGATCACCACTTATAAGGACGATTCGCTCTCTACGGTCGATGCCGTGCTGACGGCCAATTACGCCATCTACTACGAGAACCGCAAATTGTGGGAGGCCAAAGGCAATGTCGTGGTCGTCAAATCGGATGGCAAGAACCTCTACACGCAGCAGTTGTTCTGGAATCAGCAGACCAAGAAGATCTATTCGAACGTCGATTCGAAAATCGTGCAGAACGACGGACGCGACGTCTTTATCGGCGAAGGTTTCGAATCCGACGAGGAGTTCAAGGACTGGCGTTTCCGCCGTATGAAAGGCCGCATGGAGGTCGAGGTCAAACCCACCGAACAGGAGGTCGAGGTCGTTCCCGATTCGACTGCCGGAGGCCGGACAGGGGCGTCGGGACCTGTCCCTGCGCAGCAGTCCGGCAAAACCGCCGTTGCATCCGCCGGCGAGCCTATGCCCGAACCCGCTGTCAAGCCCGCCGTCGCTCCGGTTCCGGTCCGGCGGCCCGTTCGCAGGGATGCGCCCGGCAGACCGGCGTCCGCAGGGGAGCCTGCCGAAGCCCGGCCCAGAACGGAACAGCAGCAGATGAAGCCGGTGGATCTGAAACTGGACGATGACGAGATACAATCAACCCAATAAGAGATGCTTACTTCGGTCATACTGATTGTCCTGATGCTGTTGCTGTCGGCATTCTTTTCGGGTATGGAGATCGCTTTTACGAGCAAGAACCGCCTGAAACTGGAGATCGACCGCAAGCAGAGCCGCATGTTCGACCGCATAGCGGATATATTCTCCCGCCACCCCGGACAGTATATCACCACGATTCTGGTGGGCAACAATATCGCGCTGGTCATCTACTCGCTCTACATGTCGCTGCTGCTGCGCGGTATTTTCTACGCGCTGGGGTGGGAGAGCATCGCCCGGAACGGTTCCGTGGCGATCGAAACCGCCGTTTCGACCGTCATCATCATCTTTTTCGCGGAATTCCTGCCCAAGTCGGTCTTCCGCAACAATCCGAACTTCTATTACCGCGCGCTGGCGCCGGTAATCTATTTCTTCTATTTGCTGCTCTATCCGATCGCGCGGCTGACGACGCTCATTTCGCACGGCATCCTGCGCCTGACGGGCCGCCGCGTCGAAGAGCGGACGACGACGCACAGTTTCGACCGCGAGGACCTCGCGTCGCTGCTCGACACCAACAGTTCCGAGCCGCGTCCCGAACCCGACAACGAGCTGAAGCTGTTCCAGAACGCGCTGGATTTCGCCGACCTGCGGGTGCGCGACTGCATGGTGCCGCGCGTGGACGTCGAGGCAGTGGACATCGACGATACGACCATCGAACAGCTCACGGCGCGTTTCGTCGATTCCAAGTATTCGCGCATCTTCGTCTGGCGCAAGAGCATCGACAACATCATCGGCTATATCAACTCGAAGAGTCTGTTCACCCGTCCGGCCAGTATTTCCGACGTGATGATGCAGGTCAATTTCGTTCCCGAAACCATGCCGCTGCAACTGGTGCTGCAGAACTTTATCAAGCACCGCACCAACATCGCCGTGGTGATCGACGAATTCGGCGGCACGGCGGGCGTCATTTCGCTCGAAGACGTGCTGGAGCAGATTTTCGGCGAGATCGAGGACGAACACGACGTGCCCGACCTGACCGAAAAGCAGGTCGGCCCCGACGAGTATGTCCTCTCGTGCCGTCTCGAAGTGAAATACCTCAATGAGAAATACGGTCTGGGTATCGAGGAGAGCCGCGAATACGATACGCTGGCGGGTTTCATCATCTTCAATTACGAGGGGATTCCCACGGCCGGAGAGACCGTTTTCGTCGGCGGTCTGCAGGTGCGAATCCTGCGTACGACGCGTTCGCGGATCGACTTGGCGCGGGTCCGGAAGTTGTGAGAATTTTTATGGCATAATAAGGGCCTTTTCCGAATAAATTTACTACCTTTGACTGCTAATTCGAAACAATACGAATAATTTACAATTTATATGGCAAGTTTAAACACTTTACGCACCAAGTTCGGCATCGTGCTGTCGATTGTCATCGCAGGCGCCCTCTTGGCTTTCATTCTCTCCCTGAAGACCGAAATGGGCTTCTCAGGCAACGACCCCCGGGTCGGTGTTATCGACGGTGAAAAGATCAACTATTCGGAGTATTACAACCAGTATGAGCAGGTCAAGGCGCAGAGCGGCGCTCAGGAGAGCAACGAACAGCAGTCGGCGATGCTTGCCAACGCTGCATGGCAGGCCCTGATCGGCAAATACGTGCTGACTCCCGGATTCGACAAGATGGGCCTTCGCGTTACCGAACCCGAACGTATGTCGATGGTCAGCGGCCAGCATCCTTCGCAGGCTTTCTACAATGCCTTCGCGGATCCCCGCACGGGTGAGTACAACGTTGCCGCCGTTCACCAGTTCCTCTCCGAGGCCGAAGCCAACGCGCAGGCGCAGCAGGCTTGGGCGCAGCTCAACGAGCAGGCCCGCATGGAGCGCGAGGTCGCCAAGTTCCTCGGCCTGATCAAGGGCGGCGTGTATGTCAATTCGCTCGAAGTGGCCAACGGTGTGAACTCCGCCAACAACACCTATGCCGGCAAGTGGGCCGGTAAGAAATACTCGGCCGTTCCCGATTCGCTGATTCAACTCAAGTCGAGCGACATCAAGGCGTATTACAACAGCCACAAGAACATGTTCAAGCAGACGCCGTCGCGTGCGCTTTCGTATGTCGTGTTCGAGGTTTCTCCGACCGACGACGACATGCTGGCGCTCGAAAAGCGCGTCGCCGCGGTCGGCGCGCAGTTCGCCGCCACCGAAGAGCTGAAGTCGTTTGTCCGCGCCAACCGCAACGGAAAGATCGCCGACAACTACGTCTCGGCGAAGCAGCTTTCGGAAGAGGAGGCCAAGGCCCTGCTCGACGGCGCTACCTACGGTCCCGTACTGAAGAACAACGAGTGGACGATGGCCCGCGCGCTGGATACCAAGATCGTTCCCGACTCGATGGGCATCCGCCACATCGTACTTCCCTATACGCAGGAGGCGCTGGCCGACAGCCTGCTGACCGTACTTAAGGGCGGCGCCGATTTCGCTCAGGTCGCTGCGCAGTATTCGGTTTATGACGCTACCGCCGCCAACGGCGGCGAGGGGGGCGTCATGCCGTTCTCGGCCTTCTCTGGCGAGTTCGCTGCGGCGCTTGCCAATGCGAAAACCGGCGATATCGTGAAGATCGCTTCCGGCGACGCCATTCAGCTGATGCAGGTTTACCGTGCCGACAAACCGTCGAAGCACGTTCAGGTCGCTTCGATCACCTACCCGGTCGAGGCTTCGGCCGCTACCCGCCGCGACATCCACAATCAGGCCGGCACCTTCTCGGTGAACGCCAAAGGTTCGGTCGAAGCGTTCAACGAGGCCGCTTCGGCTGGCCGCCGTTACGCCGCGCATCGCGTCGCTGGCGCAGGGCGAGCGTACGATCCGGGGTCTTGAGGATTCGCGCGACGTCGCCCGCTGGGCTTACGGCGCCGAGGTGGGCGATGTTTCCGAAATCTTCCCGGTAGGCAAGGATTATGTGATCGCCATGCTGACCGAGATCGACGACAACGAATTCGCTCCCCTCGAAAAGGTTTCGGCACAGATCCGTGCTCAGGTACTCCGCGACAAGAAGTACGACTATATCGTGAAGGAGCTCTCCGGCTCTACGCTCGACGAGCAGGCCAAGAGTCTCGGAACCGAAGTCGCAGACTTCGACAACGTGACCTTCGGGGCTTTCTATGTGAACGGTCCCGGTTTCGAGCCCCGTCTGATCGGCGCTATCTCGTCTACGACCGAGAAAGGCGTTCTCTCGGCTCCGGTCAAAGGTCTGAGCGGCGTATATGTCTTCGAGGTGGATGACATCCAGACCTCGGACAAGCAGACAGCCGAAGGCGAGAAGGTGCGTGCGCAGGCTATGGCCGAGAGCATGGCCCAGCAGTTCTCGGTGCAGGCTATCCAGCAGATGGCCAAGATTCAGGACCTGCGCGGAAAATATTTCTAAACCCGATTTTTCGAGACATAGAAAGAACGCCGGAGTATTCCGGCGTTCTTTTTGTTATTTTTGCGTATATTTAGGAGTCGTATTGAAACTTATCGCATACCGTTATGAATAATTTCATTTATCACAATCCTACGAAACTGGTTTTCGGCAAAGGACAGATCGCCAGACTCGGCAAACTGATCCCTGCCGACAAGAAGATCATGATTACCTTCGGCGGCGGCAGCGTGCGCCGCAACAGGGTTTACGATCAGGTCGTGAAGGCGCTCGAAGGGCGCGACTGGGTCGAGTTCTGGGGCATCGAACCCAATCCCTCCGTCGAGACGGTCCGCGAGGCCGTGGCTTTGGGCCGTGAGAACGGTTCCGACTTCCTGCTGGCCGTGGGCGGCGGATCGGTCATCGACGGTACGAAACTCATCGCTGCGGGCCTGCTCTACGACGGCGATCCGTGGGATATCGTGCTCAAGGGACAGGCGGATAAAACCGTTCCGCTGGGCACCGTCCTCACGATGTCGGCCACGGGGTCGGAGATGAATTCGGGTTCGGTCATTTCGCGTCAGGAAACCAAGGAGAAGTACGCCTTTTACGGCGATTATCCGGTCTTCTCGATTCTCGATCCCGAAACCCTCTACTCGCTGCCGCAGCGGCAGATCGCCTGCGGGCTCTCCGATACCTTCGTACATGTGCTGGAACAGTATATGACCACGCCCGGCCAGTCGCGCCTGATGGACCGCTGGGCCGAGGGCATCCTGCATACGGTGATCGAAATCGCTCCGAAAATCCGGGAGAACCAGCATGATTATGCCGTGATGTCGGAATATATGCTGGGGGCGACGCTGGCGCTGAACGACATGATCCGCATGGGCGTGTCGCAGGACTGGGCGACGCATATGATCGGTCACGAGCTGACGGCCCTGCACGGACTGACACACGGTGCGACGCTGGCGATTGTCATCAATGGCACCCTGCGCGTGCTCCGGGAGCAGAAGCGCGGAAAACTGCTCCAATACGGCGAACGGATCTGGGGCATTGCCGACGGTTCGGAAGAGGAGCGCATCGACCGTACGCTCGAAGCCACCGAAAAATTCTTCCGTTCGCTGGGGCTTTCGACCCGGCTTTCGGAGGAGGGGATCGGCGAAACGACGATCGCGGAGATCGAACGCCGCTTCAATGCCTCCGGCGTCAAGTACGGCGAAGCGCAGAATGTAGACGGCGCCGCGGCGCGCCGGATACTCGAAGCGTGCATGTAGGCCGTTCGCACCGGATTTAAGCAGAGGGGCTGTCTGACAAGTCCCCGAAATTGGAAATCACCCCTGCCAGAGTTTTATCTGACGGGGGTGAAATTCTAAAAATCGGACTTGTTAGACAGCTCCTTTTGTTTTCGGAGGTGCGCTTCGTGTAAATCGGTCGGTTTTTGCGAAAGCAGGGAATTTCGTCATAGTCCGCCTTTCCGCTCTTTTCCCCGAACGGATAAAAAATACCCTCCGGGAAACCGGAGGGTATCGCTATTGCTTTCAGTCGCTTTAGTCGGCGAGCAGAATTTCGAGTATCTTGATAGCTGCGGTGGCGATCGGCGTACCGGGGCCGAAGATGGCGGCGGCGCCGTCCTTATACAGCTGGTCGTAGTCCTGTGCGGGGATCACGCCGCCGACGATGACGATGATGTCTTCGCGGCCGAGCTTCTTCAGCTCTGCGATGATCTGCGGCACGAGGGTCAGGTGGCCTGCGGCCAGCGACGAGACGCCCACTACATGCACGTCGTTCTCGACGGCCTGCTTGGCGGCCTCTTCGGGAGTCTGGAACAGCGGGCCCATATCGACGTCGAAGCCGATGTCGGCGTAACCCGTGGCAACTACCTTGGCACCGCGGTCGTGGCCGTCCTGACCGAGCTTGGCGATCATGACGCGCGGCTGACGGCCCTCTTTCTTGGCGAACTCGGCGCACAACTCCTTGGCGCGCTCGAACTGTTTGTCGTTTTTCACTTCTGAACTGTATACACCTGAGATGGAACGGATAACTGCTTTGTAGCGGCCTACGACGACTTCGCAGGCATCGGAGATCTCGCCCAGCGAAGCGCGGACCTTGGCGGCCTCGACGGCCAGCTCCAGCAGGTTGCCCTGCTTGGTCTTCACGCACTCGGTGATCGCGGCCAGCGCCTTCTTCACGGCGGCTTCGTCGCGGTTGGCGCGCAACTCCTTCAGACGCTTGATCTGGCTCTCGCGTACGGCGGTGTTGTCCACTGCGAGGATGTCGATCGGAGCCTCTTTTTCCAGACGGTATTCGTTCACGCCGATGATCTTCTCGGTGCCGGAGTCGATGCGGGCCTGCTTGCGGGCCGCTGCCTCCTCGATACGCATCTTCGGAATGCCGGTCTCGATAGCCTTGGCCATGCCGCCCAGCTTCTCGACCTCCTGAATACGCTCCCAAGCCTTGTCGGCGATCTCCTGCGTCAGCGATTCGACGTAGTACGAACCTGCCCACGGGTCAACCTCGCGGCAGACGTTGGTCTCCTCCTGAATGTAAATCTGCGTGTTACGCGCAATACGCGCCGAGAAGTCGGTCGGCAGGGCGATCGCCT
>ENA-ORTV01003845-ORTV01003845.1-human-gut-metagenome-genome-assembly--contig:-NODE-3845-length-12036-cov-2.536683_pt1 | contig 12036 bp, 12 predicted proteins | sample MGYA00241915_ERZ509194 | MGnify/ENA primary metagenome ERZ509194 (study PRJEB26280, sample SAMEA2338810) | human gut metagenome | biome: human gut; feature: human-associated habitat; material: faeces... | reverse complement strand
CAGCTATCTTCTTTTCAATTCCGCTTCCTCATCCCTTCTTATCCGCTCGTTCAGCTTCTCCTGCATTTGTTCGAGAAAATGCGTGTGGCTGATTGTTTTCCGCCGTTTGATGTCAATGTAGAAGCGGTAGCAGTCTTTGGCTTCTACACCGAATATCCGGTACAGCAGCGGGGCAAGCTGTTTGAGCGGCATTTCACCGTTGTTGATGCAGCCCATCTCATAGATGCCGTAGATAAGTTCTACAAGGTCGATAGCATTCCCCGTCCACCGTAGAGACGATGCTGAATTGTCGGATGGTGTATTGGCTGAGGAGTGGAGGTTGGATAGTGGTGGCACTTGGCTGTGTGACAAGGCAAGATGCTTCAACATCTTGCGGACAAAGGATAGGGCTTTGCGGGCATATATGCTGCGGCAGGAGGATATGTCCAGCATGGCATCATGATATTGCAGTTCCGTTTCTGCATAGTTCAATGCCGGAATGGGATGGCAGGAGCTTGCCATTCCCATGCAGAGTGACACGACCATTGTTGTAAATTCATTGTATGCGGAATTTAACTCCGTATGGTTATCGGATTTGTCTATCAGTCGGAAAAACTCCGTCTCTGTCAATATAAGGTGTTCCATTTTCTTTCAGTTTTATGTTATTACACTTGTTTTTTGAAGTGTGCGCACATAAAACTATTGGCAAACAGCAATCCAAAGAATGGGATTTTTATCTATTATTTCTGCAAACCACTGATAAACAACGATATGTTTAATGAAAATAATGACAAATGCCCAAAAACAGAAATTCGGGAGTATTCAATTCTTGAACACGTGTTCAGATTCTGAACAGCCTTTTGAGCAGGGAAGTGTTCACTTTCTGAACACTTGCACCATCGTTCCTGCGATACACGGCTTTTAACGAGCCGTCCTTGTAGGCTTTTATTTCAGTGCGAGCCCAACTGCTTTCGGGTAGGTGGCTTTGGAACAGACGGCAACCGTTCCCTGCGATGACGGGTATCGTACAGAGGATGATTTCATCCGGCAGGTGCATCCGTACCATGCCGTTGATGATGCCTGCGGTAGTGATACCGGCTTCTATAAGACAAGTGGAACGAGTGGACTTGTCGAGGGATAACATGGTGAGGGAGGTGTTTTCGGAAAGCGGACGGGATGTTTCTTTCATTTCAGATATGCCGAACCTGTCCGGCACATCGGTATCGGCAAGCCACTTCTGCGCTTCCCGTGAACTGTCTGCAAGGCATCCGTCTATTGTGAGGACTGCGAATATTACAACTTTTCCCATTCGGTCTGTCTTTTATTATGGTTATGACCGAAACCGACAAAAAATAGCGTGCAAACCACGCTACCTCAAGTGCAAGCTCTGGTAAGCCTCTGAAAGAAGAACGTGAATGCACGCTATGCCAAGGCATAGCACAAGCACCACGCAATTAGTCTCTTTCAGTTTCAATTTACCAGATTTACACTTGAAACGCCTTGCGGTCTTATTCTATACTATATCTTATCGGGCAGATTTTTCTTTTTCATACCCGAATTTCTCAAATGTTGCTACAAAGGTAGCTTTTTTCCTGTATTTCCTCTCATCTTTTTATGGTTTTCTATTCAATCCCGTATGCTTTCATCTTGCAGTACAATGTACTACGCCCAATTCCGAGCATTTCCGCCGCCTGCTTGCGATTGCCTTTCGTCAGTTCCAACACACGGATGATTTGTTTCTTTTCTATCTCGTCCAATGCTGGCGAAGCATCATCAGCCAACGGACTTTCTTCCAATTCCAAGGTGTCGGCTGTAACCATATCGTCTTCGGTATGCAGTACCGCCAGCCGTACCACACGTTTCAGTTCCCTCACATTACCATACCATGGGCAGGCGAGTATTTTCTTTTTCGCCTCCGCATTGAAACCTTTCACTTGCTTGTCAAACTCCTTGTTGGCAAGTTGCAGGAAGAAGTCCGCCAATGGTATTATATCCTCACGGCATTCCCTCAGTGGCGGTATCTGTATGGTGTATTCCTTCAACCGCTGGTACAGGTCGCTGCGGAAACGCTTTTCGGCAATGGCGGTTTGTAAGTCCTCGTTGGTGGCGGCAATGATGCGCACGTCAGCAGCTTTGTCCTTGTTGCCACCCATCGGTCTGTATTGTTTGGATTCCAATGCACGGAGCAGCATCTGCTGTACTTCCACCGGCAGGTTGCCTATCTCGTCCAAAAACAGCGTACCTCCGTCGGCTTCCGCCCAATAGCCCTGCCTCTTGTTTTCCGCACCCGTATATGCGCCTCTCTCGTGTCCGAACAGGGCAGAGGTGGCAAGTTCCTTCGACAGAATGCCGCAATCCACCGGTACAAAAGGCTTGTCCGCCCTTTTGCTTTTATTGTGTATTTTTTCGGCGATGTGTTCCTTTCCCGTACCGCTTTCGCCTAATATCATGACGCTCATGTTGGTGGGGGCGACCAGCCTTATCTTGTGATATATCTCACAAAATGCTGCGCTTTGCCGTTCGTGGATGGGGGTCGCGTGGCGTTCAATTCTATTCTGCAAGGTTTTAAGGAGTGGAAACAAGTTGTCCGCCAACAGTTTCTTCGGGATATAGTCTTCTGCACCCTGTTTCATCGACCTGACGGCAGTCGGCACTTCGTCGTAGTCGGTCATAATGACATAGGGATTATTACTGCCTAACTTCCGCAACTCTTCCAGCAGGGTGATGCCGTCCCCGTCAGACAGACGTAGGTCGGAGAGCACGATGTCGTCCTCACCAATTTGAGTAAACAATTTCCTTGCTCCGTTGTAATCGGAAGTGCTGACTGTCCGGTAGCCCTTGTTCTCCAGCAGGCGGCATACATAGTCGGCAAACACCGGATTGTCCTCTATCACGATTATTCTTCCCATCGTTCCGCCTCCTTCCTTGCCAAATCCGTTATCACTTTGCCTTGCGCCAATACCTTGTCAACGGCATCGCTTAGTTCCTTTTCCGATACTTCATCCTTATGTATCGCCTCATACAGCACCGCCAACGGCTGTTCCGCCTTTATCAGCATCCACGAGCTTCTGAGGTGGTGTACCCAACCGTCCAACGCTGCCATGTCCTTACTTTCAGCAGCCGTGCGCACTCCGTCCATGTCCGCCTGTGTCGTGGCTGCCAACCGCTCCAGCGTGTGCCGCTTATCTCCGAAAGCGAGCAGGGGCGACAGATTGACAGTATTTGTTTCTTTTCGCATGACGCAATTTTCGGTGACGGCAAGCAGTTCGCCTATGGAATACGGCTTGGATAGCAGGGTGGCAAACCCTTTTTCTTTCAGTTCCTCTTCCGTCACGTAGCCTGCGGCGGTAGCGGCTATGATTGGGATGGTTTGCGAATTGCCGATTTCCGACGAACGCAGCAGTTCCAGAACCTCGTAGCCGTTCATTTCCGGCATCTTCAGGTCGGTTATCAGCAGGTCGTAGTCTTTCATGCGCATCTTGTCCGTTAACTCATCCACGCTTTGGCAGGTATCGCACTCCACACCGCTTTGCTTGTACATTTCCTTGATTAAGTCCAGCAGTATCCCGTTGTTGTCTATTGCCAACACGGAACAACCGGACAGCGTGGAATGTCCGGCGTTTATCTTTTCGGTAACCATTGCTTCCTCCGCCTTGGGCAAAGGCAGACGCACGGTGAAGCGACTTCCCTTGCCCGATTCGCTTTCCACCGTAATGTTTCCTTTCAACAGCTTCACCGTGTCGGCTACGATGGCAAGCCCCAGTCCGAAGCCGTCCTCCGTCACGGCGTTGCCCAGACGCTCGAAGGGAGTGAAGATTCGTGCCTGTTGCTCTTCGGTCATGCCCGTGCCTGTATCTTCCACCGACAACGCAAATATGCCGTTCTTATAATCTGCACTTAATGTGATGGTTCCGCTCTGTGTAAACTTGATGGCGTTGGACAGCAGATTGCTCCCGATACTCAGGATGCGGTTCCTGTCGCCGTTCACTATCTCGTCAGCACGGTTCTTTACTGTGAATGAAAGCCGCTTGTCCTGAACCTGCGGTGTGAACTCCGTTTCCAGTGTTTCGGCTATTGAGTACAGTCTGAACGGCTTGACGCTCGGAGTTTCCTTTCCGCTGTCCAGCCGGAAATACACCAGCAGGCTGTTTATCATCCCCGCCATGCGTCCGGCGGCATCCCGGATGGTCTGCGCATGGCGGATGCGGTTGTGTGCTTCGGTGTCGTCCGGCAGCAGCTCGGCATTGCCGACGATGGCGGTCAGCGGTGTGCGCAACTCGTGAGTGATGTTCTGTATCAGGCTGCGCCTGAGGCGTATCAGTTCCTCCCGTTCCCGGTTACTCGCTTGCAGTTCGCCGATGGTCTCCTCGCGTTTTCTCTTTTCCATTGCGTTGCGCCGCAATTCCTTGTGTATGGTCAGATACGACAAGAATAGCAGGATGATGGAGAGGGAGATGGCGGCGGTGAACAGTCGGATAGAATTGTCCTGTGCTTCTGCCATTTTCCGCTCCCTTGCGGCGAAGGCGGTCTGTGCCTGTCCGTCAAGGTCGGCTATCAGGCGATTCAGCTGTATGTTTAGTGTACGGTTGCGGGTGCGCAGACTGTCGGCGTAGGCGTCCATCTCCTTATCCTGCTTGCGCTGCATGTCTATCAAGCTGTCGCTCAGGGCGTGCAGCTCTCCGGCGGAGGGCATGACCCGTGTCTCTTCTTTCTTCCCGAACAGCCCGGCGATGCCTTTTTTCTTTTGTCTGATGGTGCGTACCCTTGTCGCCCGCCTTGCCACTTCGGGCAGCTGAGTGGCAAGCAGGCTGTCGCACTCGTCCCGGCGGTCGAGGCTCTGCATGATGTGCCGCAGGTGTGTTTCCTTTTCCGCCAGCAGGTGCCGCAGGGTGTCTATCTGTCCGGGACGCACATATTCCCGGCAGTGGGGCTTTAGCGTTTGCAGCAGGCTGTCCGTCAGTAGGCGGTGGCAGTTGTAATCCCGATAGTCCGCCTCTTCCCATGCTACCACGCTCTCGCCCCGGATGGCAAGCCCCGTGATGCGGCGGTGCGCCTTGTTGATGTCAAGGCGCACCGAGCGGATTTTTACCATTTCCGCTTCTATCTCATGCAGTCGCTCGCGCTCATGCAGCAAAGTGGCGACCATACTTCCTATGACCGCCACCAGTACCATGTATCCGATAAGGATTTTTGTTTGTAGAAGTGTGTTGCTTACTTTCATCTCGAGAGTGTTAAAATTCTATTATGGAAAAATTCTCTGTATTGAGCTCTAACACGTATATAATTATCACTTTCAAACCCCAATGCAATATTTTCCACATATGTACATTTGTACAATGTATTAGGAGATTGAGAAACTGCCTGTGCGGTAACTCTCGTTGAGAGTCCTACATTACGGGTTCTTAATATAGTATTTTCCGCAATAGTAGCTAAATTGCGTCTTTGCTGTGTTCGCTGCACCACCATTTCATCCTCGATTATTGACAATTGAATATGTTCCAAAGGGGCAATTGTCGAAAATCGGTTTGTTCCCTTAGGCTTTATAGTTGGAATAATATGACACATGGAAATTTCTCCCTTGCTACCTTCCAATCGTATTGTTCGCAGGGAGGTCAACATGCGGGAAAATCTTCTGTAATTGGCGACAATCCAGTCGTATGCGTAACATGAAAAGAATGTGATACAATCCATCTGTATTCCAACATCGTTCAGACTCAACACAAAATTCACCAGGCTGTTGATGTCGTTTCCAAAAGATATTGGTGTACCTGAAGAACGGCCGTGACCTATGTAATACAGAATATTTCTATTTTGATTGTCTGTGATACTGGTTTCATAAATCACTACTTTCCTATTAATGACTGTGCTTACTTTGTTTGTCAAATAATTATGCCTCATAAAAAAAGAAGAAGCTGTTTTTTTCCAGAATCCATCATTCGGGTCAAAAGCTATATAAACCATTTGTTGTTATATTTTTAATCTAAATCTATAGAGAATTGATACTGTCCAGTCCTAAAATCACTATCATTGGCGGTAACCCATACCGTATCGTGGTTATACACATTTGAAAGTCTTTGGGTAATATATCTTCGTTTTATTTCTTTTTCTACATTGACCTGCCTTTGACTTTCTTGTTCATCAATAGTCAAACGGATTGCATTAAAATCGATATGCCCCTCGTTATTTTGCTTAAGAACAATCGGTCTTATGTGTATCATATATAATGGGTCTTTGCTACCTTCTATTTGTATAGTAGGAGATTGGGGTGATAATAGACGAATAAATTCCCTATAATTGACACAAAGCCAGTTATATGTATGACAGGACAAAAATACAATGCGGTCTACATGGAGCTGATTATCTATAAGGAATTGAACAAAGAGTGTCACATTCGTAATACTCATCGGTCTTCCATCTTGGTTATGCCCGTGTCCCGAATAATAAAGGACAGAATCCGTGCATTGCAGATTGGTTTCATGAACTTTCACATTACCGAAAACTCCTATCTGTCTTCGCAGATGATTACAAGCTTTATTTTTAAAAATAACTTTGCTGTTGTTTTGCCAAAATTCATCATTCGGGTCAAAAGCTATATAAACCATTTGTTATTATGTTTTTAAGTTATTATCTTAATTGGTATTATGTATCTAATATCGTTTTGTCTTTTGCTACGTTGTCTTTGCCGTTGAACGATATGCTGATTTTTATGCTACAGTCGTCTGCTCCGACAACTTTGTCTAAAACAAATTCAAGGTCATCGTAAGTAAGTGGCTTGTCTGCCATTGAATGAGTGGCAATTGCCCGTGTTACCAAATCCTTGATTTTAACTTGAAAACTTACATTCACTTACTTGATTTCCATTGAATCACGCGAAAACAATGAGGCTAAAGGGGATTCAATCTCCCGGTTTCCGATTTTCAACCGCTTTACGACAGCTTCGCCTGTTTCGGCATCCGTAAGACTATCCGTCAACTGCATTTGCCGAAGCTGCTGCATTTCACGGGCATCATTCAATGCGGTCCGCAAACCGTCGATGATTCTCGAAAGAAGCACTCTATTTTTACGGCTGAAATCTTAATCCTCCCATTTATTTACGGTTTCTATATTCTTCCACCATACTTTTTCAAAGGTGACAAACTCTTTCTCAATTCGTTTTAGCAATACAGCCTTTTCTGTGTCCGGCATAAAGCCGAAGCGGATGCTGTTGCGTACAAGTTCCTTGATTTCATAATAATCAAGTCCGTAACGCAGAGTGACCAAGACATATTGCTGTGTCAGATTGGTACGCAAGATACCGGGATCATCCGTGGCAATCACCATAGGCACATCTGCCTGACGGTAGAGCATGAACGGATGGGTATCATTCTTGACTCCGAGAATAAACTCGTTGCTGGTCAGATTGATTTCCACCGGTATTTTGCGTTTGCGCATTTCATTCAATAGCGATATGCTGCTTTCCTCAAATGCCACGTCCACACCGTGCCCGATGCGGTCCGCACCGGCTACAAACACAGCCTCGCGGATATGGCTGCACATTTCTTCCGGTTCAACCAGACCCAATGTCAGTTCCCCAGCATGGAGGGATGTGTTCACCTTATTACTGGTAGCTTTATCCAGATAGCGGAACATCTTCATGTGGGCAGAATAATCCGCTATCGCAATCTCACTGTTCTCAGCCGAAACGATATTCACACCCACCAATTTGCTATCTTCACGCAAACAGGCTTTGAAAGCAATATAAAGCTGTGCATAGACGACGAGCGGTGCCGCATTACGGCTGGCATACCCTTGATAGTAACAAATAGGCGCACGGTCATATCCGGAAGAAAGAGTGCTATGTACATCTATGCTGTCGATATAGGCGACATATTTACCTGCCCAGTCATCCATTGCAGGAGTATTCTCCCACTGATGGAAAATCTCAGCAAGTATCTTGTCCGTATCGTCTCGACCCTTTGTCCTCTCCGAATCATCCGCTATCGCTTTCTGCAACAGTTTATTATAGCGATCATAGAACCCTTTTCCGCAAAGTTCATCAATTTTCGACGCATTGATACCGGGAGAGGAAAGCATAATCTCCAGATATTGCACATTTTCCCTTGCAGCACGTTTGCGCAGTTCCTGCATTAGTTCCACCGTGTGCCTGCTGGCCACGGTATTGAACAGTCCGAATGCGCCGAAAAAGTATTCATCCGCTCCCAGTGGGAACTTTCCCGGATTGAAATTGCGGATGGACCACTTGTCTATCAGTGCCATGCGGGTATTGTGCAAATTAGACATGGCCGGAGAAAGGTGAATCATCTCCTTACCTTTTGTGCTGTCCTTGGGCTGATACAGTTTTCCGGTCGCCATATCCACCCATAGACCGTCTTCTACCGCAAACTTGAAATAGTTTTCCGCATAGACAGCTCCAGTCAGATGGTTATGCAAATCTCCACCCTTGGGCATTTCGGCGAAGAACTGCCGCAGGTGGTTCTCGTCATTGCGAATAGTCGCAAAGTATTCACTCACCCTGACTGAATCAGGTTGTGCATATACCGTTACAACGCTGAATGCTAATAATAACGGTAGTGTAATACAAGTATATTGCAACCTATTTCTCATTTGTGCTTATTTGGTGAATACAGGAGAACACACGAAGCATCCTCCTGTATCAATGATTCCACATTTATACTCCAGGATTAGTAGCCGGCAACGGTTCAACACATGATGCCAGAATATCCATCAGTTTGCTCAGTCCTTCAGTCTGCGGTTGCTGACGTGCGGAAACATGAATCTGATACTTGGCTGTCTGGTTGGTAGAGCGGGTATTCTCGCGGGAAGAAGAAACCTTTCCATTCACATTTACAGAACCGCTGGCGAAGCAACCGAACTTGAATTTTGAAGATACTGATGTGTCAACTGACGAGTTTCTTTGTTCTTTAGAGGTTTCTGAAGTTGTGACTTCCATCTGAAAGTCAATCTGTACATCATCCACAAGCAATGATGGAAGTGGTACAAGGCCAAGGAATGGTGCCTGTACTTTGATTTCATGGGGTTTCGTCTCACCTTCTATCGGTCTTTGGAGATTGAATTCCAAAAGGCGAGGCGATATTGTTCTTTTATCTCCTTCTCCTTCACTGGTAAATCCAATCTCAGTCATGAACTCGAAAGCCGACTGAGCAAGTCTTTTCTGTGAATCACACGCTGCCAACAGAGGAGCAGCAACAAGTTCCGCAATGGGAAGTCCTTTAAAATTGTCTGAAACCGGCATAATTTTAAAAATTAAAAGTGTTATTAAATAGGTTGTTATTGGGGATTAATCCTCATTTTGTATGGTAAAAGGCGAGATGGTCTTGTCGTACTCGTCGATAATACGCGCCAGTCCTTCCGGTATCGGTTTTGATTCAAACTTGATTTTCACCTGCATCCTCGACGCATTGTCCTTGTTCCCGTCAAAACTGATTTCAAGGTTGGTACGTTTCAGGCCATTGTTGAATTTGGTTTCCTCGCTTCCCGCCCTGAATCCCTCCTGAGCCTCTTTCTTACGAAGTTCTGAAGATATAATCTGCACGGAGAAATCCATTTCCACCTCTTTGATATTGATAGTGGATGGATTGACAATGGAGATTATCGGAACCTCAACGGCAGTGCTTTCATTGATATTGAGCCTCCTGCTTAACGGCGTTCCGTCAGGAGCGAAGTAACGGCCAAGCAACTCCACATTCCTTGTCTCGATCATTTCCATAGCCGTATTTACCGAATGCTGTAGTCCTCTGACCAAATCAGACAGGGTTTGGGACACATTCTTTTCTTTGTTCCAATATGCCATATGTCTTGATATTAAATGTTACTATATTGATTTATTACATTCATGAGCCAATTGGTTTACTCCTTCCGTATCATCTTTAAGTTTGAATCGGACGGTTATGTCAATCATATCGGGATCCGTGGCTTTGAGGTCATCCAGTTCCACCTGTAATCCTGCATACGATACACTGTTTTTGCCGTTCAACCGGTTGACTACCGAATGGGACTCGACATCGGCAATACGGGCCTTGAACATAACTTCCACATAGTCCATTTCCAGATGATTGTGCGAAACCAAGGACACTAATGGCACATCAATCTCCTTGTTTCCGATTTTCACTTTCTGGCAAACAGGGCTTCCGTCTGTTTCCTGCCAAAACCTCTTTAGGTTCTGCACCTGTTGAGCCTGCAACATTTCTTGTACACCATTTACTGCATCTTGCAGACCTTTCAGAATGTCGGATAAGGCATATTTCGGTCTTTTGCTAAATAGTCCCATTGGTACGGTATTTTTATGTCATTATCCCTACTCTGTCGGCTTTTCGGATTCCGCCACCCGGTTTGCGAGGCGGGTGCTCGTTTTTAGTTGATGCTATGGTGCGCTTGTCGCGGTTTCACCTTGTTCTTTTCTGATGCGGCATCTCGGGGAAAGCTACTTATCACGGATTCCAGCTCGTCTCACCAACTTTGCTTTCGTTGTTCCATATGCCCTCGGTCAGCTGACGACTGTCGTCACCATCACCAAAGCCTACTTTATTGCCAGCATCTGTGGTCAGGTGGAGCGTGGTACTCGTAAATTCGATTTTCTGTATTACCTTTTTGAAATTTCCTGCTGTATTGGCTGTATATCCAAAGCCTATGCAAGCGGCTTGATTCCCTTCTGCCGTGGCCGTAACAGTAGAATTTCTTATAGAGATGATTCCTAAAGAGAATGGAGAAGATGTGTTATGGTTAGGAGTGCCTATACAAGCCGCCCCTCCTATACTGGATACAGTTAGTGTTGAAGCTTCTATAGAGATATTCCCGTATGTTTTTGGACCATCAACATTGTCACTTTCCAAAGCTGATAATCCTATGGCTGGAGACCCGGAACCTCCTTGAGCTTCCAATGTGATGTTTTTGATTTCTATGTTACCGCCATAAATAGTCACAAAAGAACCGGCCACTCCTCCATACATTCTGAATCCAATAGCCGCACCGTTGGCAGCCGTTACTTTCAGTTTAGAACTATTTGCGCTTGTACCGATGATGGTGATACTTCCACGTTGGTTGGAATTGGTTGTTTCCATAATCTTGATACCTGCACCACCGGTGGAGGTGAGTTCGTTGTCCACGCCTTCAATGTTCAGTGTTACGGTGGCTCCGTTGTTGATGGTCATGACATTATCGTTCGTGTTCAGCTTCACGTTGTTGAGGGTAATAGTGGCATCACCGTTCACCACGATAGGAGCGGTGCCTTCGTAATCTTTAATGGTCACATCGTCACCTTCGTTGATGGTGAACTGTCCGTCCTCTCCGGGTTGCAAAGAAGTTTCTCCCACCGTCAGCGTGATGGTATTTACCTTTGCTGCTAGAGGCTTGATGCCACCATTGGCCAATGTACCCGTTGTGATTCCGTTCATCTGAAACTTGGTTATTTCCTTGCCGGGCACTACGTTTGCTTCCCAACAAGTTTCGCCCTTATAAGTTGTCTGTACCATCGGGATGTAGTCTTTCGTATCGCCTGCCGTCAGCGTACCATCCGCATTGAGGATGCAGGAAGTGTAGGTCATTATTTTGACATCATCTACTCTGTCGGCATCACTGCCCATCAATGCCACCCGCACTTTGGCAAGGGCATGGTCAAATGCCAGCGAAACCGATTCGTTGAAATTAGCGGTCGCTTGAGCTGTCAGCACGTATGCAAGACCGTTTGTCTGATTGTCGAGATTGATCGTTTCATTGCCCGAAGAGGTGTACCATGCCCGGATGGATTGATTACCAGCCTTGCTTGCCCAATAAGCAGGCACATCGCCTACGGCTACGGTCAGTCTTCCGTCCTGATAGGTGTACGTGCCGGGAGTACCGTCGGCTATCTGTACCTTTATCCTATCGTCGTTCTGCCACATGCTGCTATTGCGGTCATCGTTTTCCGACACCCGTGTCTGTGGTACATCCACATTCCACGGCTGCTGGCTATGGGTTACATCCATTGTTACCGAGGCAATCTCCAAGGGGTATTTGCCTTCGGGCAGGGTGTTGCCACCGTCTGCCAGTTCGTCCTGCGTG
>ENA-ORTV01003834-ORTV01003834.1-human-gut-metagenome-genome-assembly--contig:-NODE-3834-length-12064-cov-3.947706_pt1 | contig 12064 bp, 10 predicted proteins | sample MGYA00241915_ERZ509194 | MGnify/ENA primary metagenome ERZ509194 (study PRJEB26280, sample SAMEA2338810) | human gut metagenome | biome: human gut; feature: human-associated habitat; material: faeces... | reverse complement strand
TAAAAAAAACTCCCCATTAGGGAGTTTTTGCTTACTCATTTTTTTTTAACAGATTAATAAATTATAATTATATTTTATATTTTTATAATTTATCTATTTTCATTTTATTCATAATCTGTTTTAAAGCTTCAGCATATCCATCTTTGTCTATTTGTGCCGATAAATTTATTTTGCTTTTTAATACATTATTGCGTTCTAAGCTTTTTCGAAAGTTTACAGCATTTTCAATAAGATCGATAGGACTAACATTAATATTAGGATTTTCCGAAAAATCCAGAAAACCTACTCTGGCAGTTAATTTATTAAATTTGTCTGTACTTAAAAATATGTCATTAGTGTGTCTTGCTTCAGAAGCTACCAATTCATTTAATTTGAAAATTTCGTTCTGATTTTTACTGATATATTCAGTAAGTCTTCTGATCCCGCCTTCACTGGACCTTATAGCCATACCAAAATTTTGATGTTGTTTAACCTGCGGGTTAAAGTTTACTTGCATATAATACCTCCTTTTTGTGTCTAATAACCAAGAATATTTTTTTTTGCTACTTATACTTAATTTATTTGATATTCTTTACATTACTTAACCATAAATTAAATCTTGATTATAACTTTTATTTAAACTACAATATACGTATAAAATATAATATATGTAATATATGAAGGTGGTATGAGATGCTTGATATTAAAATGATTAGAGAATGTCCTGATAAAGTTAATGAGCTTTTAAAACGCAGAAATCCGGAGCTTTCTATTGATGAAGTTTTGGAAATTGATGTTGAACAGAAAAAAGCTAAACAAAACGAAATTACAAAGCAAATTCCTCAAATGAAGAAAAACGGTGAAAATACCGATGCAATTCAGGAAGAAGTCCGCAAGCTGGGCGATGATATCAAAGCATTGGAAGAAAAACAAAACGAATTAGATAACAAACAAAGAGATATTTTGCTTCATACTCCGAATATTCCTGATGAAACAACCCCAATCGGTTTATCAGAAGATGATAATGTTGAGGTTTATAAATGGGGTGAGCCGAAAAAATTCGATTTTGAATTTAAAGCTCACTGGGACTTGTGTGAAGAAAAAGGACTTGTTGACTTTGAACGCGGTGTGAAAATTTCTCAAAGCAGATTTATTTTATACAGAGGAAAGGGTGCTAAATTAGAACGCGCAATAATAAACTTTTTCCTTGATTACCATACAGGAGAACAAGGTTATGAAGAAATACTTCCTCCGTTTATGGCAAACTCTGCTACTATGACCGGTACAGGACAGCTTCCTAAGTTCAAAGAGGATATGTACAAATGCGAAGAAGAAGATTTGTTCTTAATCCCTACTGCAGAAGTTCCTGTTACAAATATTTATTCAGGCGAAATACTTTCAGAAGATGACCTTCCTAAATACATGACGGCTTATACACCTTGTTTTAGACGCGAATCAGGCTCTGCAGGCAAAGACACAAGAGGCTTAATCCGTGTTCACCAATTCAACAAGGTTGAACTTGTAAAACTTTGCACACCTCAATCAAGCAAAGAAGAACACGAAAAACTTACAGAAGATGCTGAAAAGATGCTTCAACTGCTTGAACTTCCTTACAGACGTGAAGCTTTGTCAACAGGTGATATCGGTTTCTCTGCAAATAAATGCTGGGATTTGGAAGTTTGGATGCCTTCCTATGGTGCTTATAAAGAAATTTCAAGCTGTTCTAATTTTGGCGATTATCAGGCAAGACGTGCAAATATCAGATACCGTGAAAAAGAAACAGGTAAGATAAACTTTGTTCACACTATTAACGGTTCAGGACTTGCTGTTGGCAGAACATTTGCCGCAATTGTTGAAAATTACCAGCAGGCTGACGGTACAATTATTATTCCTGAAGTCTTAAGAAAATATACAGGATTTGATAAGATATAAAAAAAGCTCCTATGGGAGCTTTTTTTAATCTTTTTGTTACAGTTATTTTAAAGATTTTACAACTCTGCATTTTTAGGGCATAATGTAATTAGTTAGCCAAAGGAGTTTTGATGTACGATTTTCCATTTGAGTTGGATGAATTCCAAAAGGATGCCTGTAATTATGTTAATGAAGGCAAAAGTGTTGTAGTCTGCGCGCCAACAGGTGCAGGAAAGACTGTGATAGCACAGCACGCTATTCATAGAGCTTTGGAGGAAGGCAAAAGAATTTTTTATACCACCCCTTTAAAAGCATTGTCTAATCAGAAATATTATGATTTCGGCGAAAAATACGGTCATGATAAAGTTGGTTTATTAACAGGCGATACATCAATTAACAGAAACGCACAAATTGTTGTAATGACAACCGAAGTTTTCAGAAATATGCTCTATGGTACAAACTTCGGCTCTGTAACAGATAATATGAAAGATGTGAAATATGTTGTTCTTGATGAAGTTCATTATATGAACGATGAACAGCGCGGAACAGTTTGGGAAGAAAGTATTATCTACTGCCCGACAAATGTTCAGATTATAGCTCTTTCGGCGACTGTTGCGAATGCGGATGAACTCACAGACTGGATAAATACAGTCCATTCAAAAACTGAGCTTGTTGATACTGATTTCAGACCTGTACCTTTGAGATTTTATTACTTTGACAGTTCACAACCTTCGAAGCTTTTACCGCTTCTGACTCCAAGCGGACAATTAAATAAAAAGATTAAACCAGAAAAACGTGTGTTTGGTAAAAAACTTCAAAACAAACGTTCTTATGTAAAAGATATTATAAGAAACTTAAAAGAGAATGATATGCTTCCTGCTATCTATTTTACATTCTCAAGAAAAAAATGTGATGAGCAAATGGAAAAATGTTCTTCTCTTGAACTTGTAACAAAAGGCGAACAGGCACAGATTAAGCAGTTTATAGATGAATATATAGCTGAAAATCCGCATCTTTATAATAACAAACATATTGAATATCTTTTGCAAGGGGTTGCATCCCACCACGCAGGACTTTTGCCAGCCTGGAAAAATCTTGTTGAAAAACTTTTCCAAAAGGGCTTGATAAAAGTTGTATTTGCAACAGAAACTCTAGCAGCAGGTATTAATATGCCGGCACGTTCTACGGTCATAAGTTCAACCAGTAAACGTACAGACAGCGGTCACAGAATGCTTACTGCAAGCGAATTTTTGCAAATGTCAGGCAGAGCAGGCAGACGCGGTATGGATGAAGTCGGATATGTAACGGTTGTCGGGACACAGTTTCAGTCCCCTGAAGAAGTTGCAGAACTTGTTTTAAGTGATGCAAACCCTCTTGAAAGTCGGTTTTCACCAAGCTATTCAATGGTTCTAAACCTTCTTCAGCGTTTCAGTCTTGATGAAGCAAAAGAACTTATATTGAAAAGTTTCGGTTATTTTTCATCAGGTTCCCGTCTTCAACCATTGCTAAAAGCGCAGGAACAGATTGATAATGAATTAAAATCAAGAGAGTTTGTGTGTCCGTATAAACTTTGTGATACAGAATTGCAAGAATATGATAAGCTTCGTCATATATATGTTCAAAACAGACAAACTTACAAAAAAATATGTAAACAGGAAAAATCTAAAAACAGACCGTTATCTCCTGAAGCTGTTGAATTTGGAAGACAAACAAAAGCTATGCTCGAAAAAATGCACGGATTTCATTGTGATATCTGCAAATTTTATAAAAAGCATTCAAAAAATCTTGAGGTTCTTGACCGTTTTTCTGTTCGTAAAAATAAACTTGAAAAAGAAATTGAAAAACAGCGCGATATATTTTGGAATAAGTTCCTTGCTCACAGAAGCGTTTTAAAAGATATGGGCTACTTGAGAGATGATTATCCGACTGAACGCGGTGTAACAACCTCGCAAATACGCTCTGAAAACGAATTGTTTATTGCAGAAATTATTTTTTCTAATGTTTTGGATAACTTATCACCTTCCCAGCTTGCGGCTGTTGTTTGTGCATTGACAACAGAAGATTTGAGAATAGATATTCCATATCTTCCAATTTCAGAACCTGTAAGAAAGACTTTAAATTTAATAAGAAATGTCAGACGTAAGCTTGAAAAGATTCAAAGCCGTTATTCCGTTGAAGCTCCAATGTATATAAATCCTTATTTCTCATCTTTAATTGAGTTGTGGGTTGAAGGAGCAGAATGGGAAACTATAACAGAACAAATTGACATGGGCGAGGGTGATATTGTACGTTCGTTCAAACGTGTAGTTGATGTTTTAAGACAATTTACAACTATTGCAAATGTTCCTGAAACATTGGTATTTACAGCACGTGAGGCAATTGAAAAAATTCAGCGCGAACCTGTTGATATTGATTAAACTTTTTTATATATTAATTGACATGTATTAGATTTTGCTGTTTAATAAGTGTGTAATATACATTTATTAAACAGAAGGATATGAAAATGATTTCAAAAATTACATTTACTCCACAATCTTTTACTATGCAGAATAATAACTGCTGCGGACCTAAAAAAAGTTTATTAAATTCTTATGAAAAAGGTGATACAGTTTCTTTTGGCAATGCAAAAGCGCTTGATACACTTAAAAAAGGTGTAAGAGTTAATAATCCTTTAGTACAAATTGTCAGCAATATGTTTGAAAAATTATCAACAACCAGAACAAGCAATGATTTAGGCACATATATGGCAACAACTAAAAATGCTGATGTTTATCTTCGTGAAACTAAATTAGGTAAAAAAGCACAGTTAACTTTAAGTAATGGTGTTTTTGGCGACAAGTCATATATGAACTTCATAATTGAAAGAGAATCAGGAAAAGTTCCTAAAATAACTTCTTCCGACGAAACAGTTTCTTCAAAAGAAGCTGCTAAAATTGTTCAAACATATTTACAAGATGTTGAATAGCTTATAAACCATATAAACTCATATATTAAGTGCCTTTTCAATATATAAAAGGCACTTATATTTTTTATCTTTAAAAGTGTATAAAATACTTTATTTAGTTTTGTAAAATCCTTACTGCATAAGGGATTGAAGTATTTGTTAAAATATGTTACAATAGTAGTAGGAAGTTCCTATCTGATTTTAAATTTAGGTTTCCGATGAGTGTTAATCCCCAACCCACTCTTAAATCAAAAAGGTATCCGGTTACTCTAACTTATAGGTGACGTTATGGATACGTTGATTTTGCATGAAAAATTTGATTACCAAAAATTAATTGAAACAACAATTAATGTTTCAATAATCGGGGTTTTAATTTTGTGTCAGGGGCTCGTACCAATCCACGCAGGAAATGCAAAAATTGCTCAGGTTACAGCTCCTGACTTTGATACAGGTCAGCTCAAGGAGAAAATTCTTAATGAAATTTCTCCTGAAGTGCGGCAAAGAAATTTTGAGGAAAAAATAAGGCAGAAATATCCGAAAGCGGCAATCTATGACGTAACAAGCGGGGTAAAGCACATAAAACTTACAAAATACTATGCCGGTAAACCTGTTAGAATAAATGTAGTAGAAGTAGATATGAAACTTGCTAAAGATTTAGAGTTAACTCCGGCACTTTCATCAGACACAACTTTACAAAGCAGAAGAACAATAACCACAATTGCTAAAAATAAAAACGCAGTCGTTGCATTAAACGGTACATACTTTAAGCCTCAAACAGGCGTTCCTCTCGGAACTTTAATGATTAATAAGAAGATGTACACCGGCCCTATTTACGATAGGGTAGCTATGGGGATTTTCGATAACGGATTCGATATTGCCAGAGTTCAGCTTAACGCATCTGTAAACGGCAGCGGAAAAACTATTCCTGTTAATAACATTAATCAACCAAGAATGCTTTCTACTTACGTACTTGTTTATACTTCAGAATGGGGAAAATATTCGCCATATGCTCCAAAATACGGTATGGGGCTTCAGGTAGTTGAAGGTAAGATTACAAAGGCTTCTGCAAATCCTATTGAAATCCCTCAAAACGGCTACGTAATTTCAGGTCCTAAGAGTGTTTTACAGCCATTACTTGATAAAAAAGATGCTGAACTTATTGTAAATACTAACCCTGAATGGAAAAATGTTAAACATATTATAAGCGGCGGACCTTATTTAGTTCGCAACAGCGAAGTGTTCGTTGATATGACAGCACAAAAACTTGGTGCAATCGGAGGACGTAACCCGAGAAGCGCTATCGGCTACACCGCAGATAATAATTTGATTCTGGTTGCCGTTGACGGTCGTGAAGGAAGTTCTATCGGAATGACATTAATGGAATTGGCTTCCTTCATGCAGTCAATTGGATGTACAAATGCAATGAACCTAGACGGAGGCGGTTCAACAGTTATGTATGTAAACGGTCAGGTTGTTAATAAACCGCAAATGAAGGGCGGAATCCCTCTGTCTAATGCAATAGTTTTATCAAGAACTCCCAAATCTTAGTCATACATCTTTTATTTAAGCCACATTCCTGCACATTCTGTGCAGGTTTTTCTTTTTATATTTATAATAAACCATATTTTTTTTGATCTTCCCATACCTCAGATAAATCAAAGTCCCTGGCTGAAATCCATTTGACTTTATCTTTAATTATTGCACCGTTTTCATCATATTGTGCAATAATTAATTTTTCCGGATCGTCAAAATCTGCAATTACACGTTCTACTTGAACTCCATCTTCATTATATTTGAAGTAGCCTGCAAATTTACCATTATTATCATAGAAAACATCATATTTTTGTATAAATGTTCTTTTTGAAGTTTTTTTGCCTACTTGTGATAAAACCATTTCTTTTTTTTCATTAAATTCTTGTTCTGCAATATTTTTACCATTTTTTTCGTATATATATTCGTTTTTGGATGCATTAAATTTTTTCATAAACTTTTTACCGTTTGGTAATTTGATTACTTCTGTTTCTATTAATTCGTTATTTACTGTATGTCTGCTCTTTCTATATAACGGCTCTAAACCCCAAATGTCACCGACACTTATACTTTGTTCATATCTTCCGTCAGCAGGTGATTTCACAGCAGTCAGATGCCAGTCGTTGCCTAATGATTGGTTTAATCTTTTAAATCTGCCTACACGATAAAATTCTTTTGTTTCATCGCTAATTTTATGAGGGAAATGATTTATATGCTTTGCTTTTAAACGATCGTAACCTTTTGGAAGAATTCCATCCAATGTATCTTTTCTGATTTTTTCAAATTCTTCGTATGTGATTTTTTCTTTATTAACATCAAGGGAGAGATTACCGTTTTTTTCTATACTTGTTATTTTTTGTTTAAATACATCTCCGTTTGATTTGGTCTGATACATAATCATATTAGAGTAGTCATATATAATTTCAGTTCTTGAATTATTATTTATTTCTTCAAAAACTGATGAGTATAATTTGTTACCGTTTTTGTCTTTTATAAATATAGTTTGGGCTTCACCTTGCAGTTCTTTTCCGTCTGATAATTTTCCTGAGCTGGTAAATTTTCTGACCTCTAATGTGTTACCGTTTTCTAACTTATGCTCATAAGTGTATTGAAAGCCGTCACCAAAATAATCAGCTTTTTTAATAAATGTTTTGCCGCTAGCTTCGCATTCTAAAACATAACCGTCTTTTAATTCTGTTCTCTTGTAATCTAAATTAAGTCTTTCTGTTTTTACTTCCGGATTAACACATTCTCCGGCAGTATTTATCTCCGGCTTAATCTCAGGATTTGTCTGTGATTTTGACTGAAGCGTCTGAGTATTTGGGGTTGCTTCGTGTGTTTTATTAGTGTGAGGTGTGTGAAGATTCGATGCTTCTTCTTTAACTGCATTTACACCTTTTCTCCACCAATTATTTTTATGTCCGATAATTCCGATTGCAATTGTACCTGCTAAAACAGTTGCACCAATCATATATTTTGCAGAATTACTTAACTTTTTATCAACAGCTTCGCCTGGTTGTTCTTCCGCTTTTTGTTGTGTCTGCGCTTGAATAATTGTTTTAGCTTTTGAACCGTTTATTTTTTCAACAGACATAATTTCCCCTAAATTTTTAATTATATATTTATTTAAAAACTCAGCAGAAAAAAATTGCTATTAGTGTCTTACATTTTGATCAACCAGTTCAGATAAATACGGAACATAACTGTATTTGCCTAAAAAAGATGTTACAGCAAGATATATTAATAATGAGTATATAAATATTTGAATAAGTGAATAATCAAACAATAAAGGCATATTTAACAAGAAAGTTATTTGAGCGGTAAGTTTGTTAATAAGCGGAATAAAACTTAAAATGTTTGATACCCAGCCCAAAAACATTGACAATATAACAAAAATCAATGAAATCATTATTGATTGTACAATATGATATAATAAAAACGGTTTTAATCTTGCTTTGGTAAATAAAGTGATTAACAGCCATATAAAACCTGCCATACCCATAGTTAAATAGGAAGCTGCTGCTACAATTCTTTCAATCATATAGGGGGTATCATTTGTTTTCATTATACATTTGCTCCGCTGCGTTTTTTGTCTATATATTCATCTAAAACCTGAGTATAAACAAGTCTGTATTCATCATTTTCCGGAGCAAGATTTATTGATGCACGGTAAGATGCTATTGCCTGTTCTATTTCATTGTTTAAGTAGTGAGCATTTCCAAGCAGCATATAGGTTTCTGCGCTGTTTGGTTTTAGTCTGATTGCTTCTTTATATAAATCTAATGCTAAATCAATACGGTTGTAGTTTGTATAAAGGTTTGCCCTGAGCACCTGTGCATTAATCTCTTTAGGTGCAATAGCTTCAGCGCGTTTATACATTTCATCAGCCATTTCGTGTTCGCCAAATTCAGAAAGTGCAATAGCATAGCAGATATATGCTTTATAATTATCGCCTTCCATTTGTAAAGCTTTTTCAAAGTAATTATAAGCTTTTTCTCTTTCTTTCATCAAAGTAAGAGTATTACCTATGCAAATAGCAACAATTTTGTTGTCAGGGTTTAAAACAAAAACTTTTTTATAAAGTTCCAGTGCAGTTTCATAATCAAAAAGTTTGAAACATACGTTGCCCATATCAACAAGTGCAGTAATATTTTCCGGATCAAGAGATAATGCTTTTTCATAATAAGCTTTTGATTCAACAAAGTCATCGTTGTCTTGATATAACAATGCAATAGCGTTATAAATTTCAGGGTTTGTTGAATTCAAATCAATAGCTCTGTTATAGTAGAATAACGCTTTAGGAAAATTTTTCCATTCAGCAAAGACATTCCCGATATTATAATATATAAGATAGTTTTTAGGATTAATTTCAAGCGCTCTGTTATAATATGATAGTGATTTTCTGAAATCTTTTTCATAGAACCACATAGTACCCATACCGACAAGTGCTTGAACATCATCAGGTTTTATAGTTAAAAGACTTTCCAATACAGACATAACTCTGTCATAATCTTCCATTTGCAAATAAAGTTCTGAAAGTTTATGATAATTATCAATATTTTGAGGGTCTTTAGCCATCGCCATTATTAAATCATTAATTTGTTTTTCTGTTTCTTTAGTCATCTTAACCTGCTCTTTTTCTATCTTATACTTTGACATCTTATATTTTACATTATTTCCAGCATTTTGCAACAGTATTTAGAAATGTAACAGCTTCAAAGAAAAGGCTCCACTGAATTGTGAAGCCGCTTACGTTATTAAAATTCTGAATAATCTTTTGAGATTTCACGCCATTCATCTTCTGCTATGCTGAATGCATTGCTCCAAAATTTTTCAATGGCATAAGTTTCTCTTTCTTCTTTGTGAAGAATATGTACAACTACATCACCGTAATCCAATAAATTCCAACGATTTTTCAAATCATTTTCCATTCTGATAGGAGCACGGGAAAACAGTTCTTTAATTCTTTCTTTTGTGTTGTTCATTAAAGCCTTAACCTGCGGTGTAGAATCACCCGTAACGATTACAAAGTAATCAGCAAGAGATGAAACATTACTTATATTTAAAATGGTAATATCTTTCCCTAGTTTGTCATCAAGTGTTCTTGCAATAACACAGGCTAATTTTTTTGAGTCTAATTCTTCGCTCATTTATTTTTCCTTTAAAATCTGTCACTATAAGTTTTATTATAATAACATAAACTATTTAAAGAAGTAAATAATCTGATTGGAGAAAGACTTTCTATTAAAATAATTATGCTTCAATTTCATCAATACGGCGTTTATGTCTTCCGCCTTCAAAACCTGTTTTCAGCCAAATATCAACAATATCCAAAGCTAAGTGTTCACCAATAACTCTTTCGCCCAGACATAAAACATTTGCATTGTTGTGAGCACGTGAAACTCTTGCAGAATAAGTATCTCCGCACAATGCTGCTCTGATACCTTTTGATTTGTTTGCGGCAATAGACATACCGATACCTGTTCCGCAGACAAGGATGCCTCTGTTAGCTTCACCTGAAGCGATTTTAGCTGTAACTTGTTTTGCTATATTCGGATAATCACATGATTCTCTTGTGTAAGTACCTAAATCAATATATGGTATATCTCTTGATTTTAAATATTCGATAATTTGTTCTTTGTAGTGAAAACCACCGTGATCCGAACCAATAGCTACTTTTAAGTCTTCCATATAACCCCCTGTTTATGTACAAATGTTCTTTAATTAAGAACTACTTTATAATTATACACTTTTTTTTAATACTTGAAAAGTTTTTGTAAATATAATTTACGCAAAAAAAAACTCCCCGAAGGGAGTTTTTTAATTTAATGCTTGATTAACTTTAGTCATAACTTGGTCAAATTTGTTTTGAGGTACTAATCCCGTTGATATACTTAATAATTCCTGTCTTAATGATTCTTTTTGGTTATCAGGTAATTTTGATGTATTGATTTTTTGTAATACCCCACCCATTGTATTTTTTCTTGCTGTGCTCATTGACTTATTAGCTTCTATATTCTTTTGGATTGTATTTGTACTTGTTGAGCTACTTTGTGAGCTTGCTGCAGTTGTTGTTGTGCCGCCTTTTCTCAATCTTACCATTTCTTTTATAACTTGTTGTCTTAAATCTTGAGGTACTTGGTTTGAATCGGTTATTGTTTTACCGTTTTGACGATATGTAACTTTTGAACCGTCTGACCAAACTACTGCGGTAAATCCGTCTTTGCCTGATAATTGAGTTCCGTTTGCATATTTATCATTTAATTGTTTACCTGTTGCTGAGTCGTATTGGTGATAAGTGCCGTCTGCTGCTTTTCTGCGTTCTCTTGTTGAATGACCTTCAACTCTTTTCTTAACAACTGTATTAGTTCCATCAGCATTTTCTTTTAAAACTTGTACATTATACTCTTTTTCCATCCATTCTTTAGTTGGAACATCGAGTTTTGATACGTCTGCGCCGTCTTTTAATGTACCGTCAGCGTTGAATACACTCGGGTTTTTCTTTATCACTGTTGCTAACAATTCTTTTTTATCAGCATCGGTTATAACATTTCCTAATTTAGTGCCTAATAAGTTATTTACTAATTCCTGTGCAGGGTTTTTACCTGCTTTTTGTGCAGCTTCAAGTTGAGCTTTTTCAGCTTTTAATTCTTGTCCGTCATTAACAGCTCTGTACCAACCGGCAGGAGTGCCTGTACCTGTTCTTGTAGCTGTATTAGGTTTATTTCCGCTGCCCGGTGTTTGAATATCCTCAGGTGTTTCAGTCGGAGTTTCAACTGTTTCGTCAACTTCGTCTAAAGGTGTTGTCGAATTATTATCTTTGTTTTTAGCTTTGTTGATTTTGTCTATTAAATCTGTGACATTATCTGCTTCAACATCAATTCCGTCTTTATTGTAGTGATATGTAATCTTGCCGTCTTCATCAACCGAAACTGTGTATCCGTTATCTTTTGTCATACCTAAGCTGTCAAGAGTTTTTCTGGCTTGATCCAATTTACTTGGTTCTTTAGGTGTTTCTTCTTTTTTAACTTCTGCCTTTTCTTCTTTACCGCCGGCACCTTCAGTTTTTTGACCGCCGCCGATTCCGAACATACTTAAGATTCCGCCCAGCAAGGTAGAACCTAATCCGATACCCATCATCCAGTTCATGAACTTATTACTTCCGCCGTTATTACAGCCGCAGTCATAACTGTTACTATA
>ENA-ORTV01003825-ORTV01003825.1-human-gut-metagenome-genome-assembly--contig:-NODE-3825-length-12105-cov-2.722739_pt1 | contig 12105 bp, 10 predicted proteins | sample MGYA00241915_ERZ509194 | MGnify/ENA primary metagenome ERZ509194 (study PRJEB26280, sample SAMEA2338810) | human gut metagenome | biome: human gut; feature: human-associated habitat; material: faeces... | reverse complement strand
TAAGCCTGTTGACGGCGAGAAAAAGACTGGTGACATTGACGGAAACGAGTACAGCTATACAACTAAGGAATACACTATCTCAGGCAATGATGTAAAGGCTGCTTTTAAGGCTGTTCTTGACAAGGCTAAGGACGACGCTACGCTTAAAGATATGTTCAACAAGGCAGGCGTTGCTGACGAGCTTGGTATGTCATATGATGAGATAATCTCACAGTATGCTGATTCTATGGATTCACTTTTTGCAAGCGATAATCTTGACGAAACTGTAAAATTTGACGCTTACTACAGCGGTGACGATTTTGCGGGCTTTAGCTTTGAAAAAGACGGCGAGGGTGCAACTCTTTACACCATTCTTAAGGACGACGTTGTGGCTGTTGATTTTAGCCTTAACATGGGCAGTGAGGGCAGTGCATCATTCAAGGGTTCTGCAAATACTGTTGACGGTGTTACAAATGGCAAGTTCACAATGAAAATGGAAACTGCGTCTGATTCAGATATAGACGCTGACATGACTTCTGCTGACGGTGGACTTTCCCTTGAGCCTACCATGGCAGTTTCACCGAGCATAAACTTTGACACAATGGAGGCTGAGGTTACTCTCAAAGACCTTAAAGAAGAGGGTGACGCATTTTCAGGTACTATTAGATTTGATGTGAATGGTACATCTGATTCTCAGGCTGTATCAGGCTGGGTAGAGCTTGCTTCTGCTTCAACTGCTGACAAGCTTGACCTTTCTGTTGAGTTTGGCATGAACGGCAAGCAGTTTGTTACAATGGCGGTTACAGGAAATAAGACAGAGGCTTCTGATATCACTGTTCCGTCAGGCGACAAGATCTATGACATGACAAATGACGATCAGATGAATACATACCTTGCAGGCTGTGACAGTGATGGATTTGTTGCTAATGTAAAGAAAGTTCTTGGTGACGAGGTCTACAATATGCTTGTAAATGCAGAGGGTGATCTTGAGTCAGATTATGATGACTATGGTGATTATGATGATTATGATGACTATGATTTCTCTGATATTGATATGTCAGATTATGATCTGAGTGCAAATGCATAAAATGCATAATAGATAAAAAATTAAGAGGATCGCATTGAGCGGTCCTCTTTTTTAGTTGATAACACGATAATTCTCGGCTGCTTCTTCTTTTTTTACATACTCGGTGACATTGAGAACTTCCACCTTGACAGGCTTCTGACCCATATTTATGGTGATAATGTCGCCAACTTTCACGTCATATGAAGCTCTTGCAATCTTATCGTTCACAAGCACCTTGCCTGCATCGCAAGCTTCGTTTGCAATGGTACGTCGTTTAATAAGTCTTGTGACTTTCAGGTATTTATCAAGCCGCATATTTTCCTCCTTTGTAGTAAAAAAGACCTAACCCGCAGGCTAGGTCTGAGTGGCATAAGCTTTAGATTACTTGTTTACAGCGTCCTTAAGAGCCTTGCCTGCCTTGAATGCAGGAACTTTCTTAGCTGCAACAGTGATCTGCTCCTTTGTACGAGGATTGATAGCTGTCTTTTCAGCTCTCTCTCTAACCTCGAATGTACCGAAACCTACCAGTGAGATCTTCTCGCCGTTAGCAAGTGTCTCTGATACAGAATCAATAACAGTTGTAAGTGCCTTCTCAGCGTCCTTCTTTGAATAATCGCCCTTTTCTGCGATAAGATTGATCAGTTCTGCCTTTGTCATTGTTTTTACCTCCAAATTATTTTTAACGAATAAAGTTATTCATTCATTTTGCTCTCGCCAATAAGCGTCAAGCTCATTTATGCTCAGGGCGGTCATATCCTGCCCGTTTTGCCTTACAGCATTTTCTGTTTTCTCAAACTTTTCGATATAATTATTATTTGTATCCGTCAGCACTTCTTCAGCGTCAAGGTCAAGCTTTCTTGCAAGTGAAGCACAAGTGAACATTATCTCACCAAGCTGTTTTGCAACTACGGCTTTATCACTGTCAGCACTGTTTTCAAGAGCCTTAACAGCATTTTCAAGTGCGCTGATATCATGAGCATTGTCATACTCGATACCTGCTCTTGCTGCACGTTTGCTTAACTTCTGAGCTCTCATGAGTGCAGGAAAGTTCTTTGGAACGCTTTTAAGGGTATCGGAATAAGTTTCCTGTCCCTTAGTTTCTTTCTTGATAGTGTCCCAATTTTTAAGCACTGTTTCAACGTTGTCAGCTTCTACGCTTCCGAAAACGTGTGGGTGTCTGATGATAAGCTTTTTACAAATATCAGTTATCACATCGTCAAGTCTGAAATTGTTGTTTTCGGTCTCGATAACTGTATGGAAAACCACCTGCAAAAGAACGTCGCCAAGTTCTTCTCTCATCATTTCAGGAGAGTCACAGTCAATTGCTTCCATTACCTCATAGACTTCTTCAAGAAAATCTTTCTTGATAGACTTATGGGTCTGGACCTTATCCCACGGGCAGCCGTTCTCGCTTCTGAGAATCACCACGATATCCGCAAGATCATTGATATCAAAGCTGTCTTTAGCAAGCAATTCCTTAATTTTATCGCTCATTACATCATTACCTTTCCAAAAGGGTGCTTATTAATAATAAACCATTTTGCTCAAAATTTCAAGGGTTTTGCGGATTTTTTTTTGAAAATATGTAATTTACAATATTTTTCGGCGTTTCGCACAATAAATATAAACAAAAAAAGTACATTGTGCTACCAATTCCTATAGAAAAAAGGGTCACAAATCTATGATTTATTTGCAAATGGGCTATTTTCGTAAGTGTTTCGTGTGACAAAGCGGCTGTCACACTGCACATGATAGCGGCGTAGGTGGGCTTTACGAAAATTTCGCTTACTTTTGGTTTTAGATCCGTCATTTTGCAAACTGAGCGCACGGATAGGACGCATATGAAAACCTCTGATACAAGAGTAGAAATAGCTGCTCCTGATATATTTATTATAGGCTGTCTTATAAGTATAATGTTCAGAAATAGCTTGATAATTCCACCTGCCAACATAATTATTATGGCTTTGTGAGGTTTTCCGAGGGTTTGCAGGATAGAAAAGCAGGGAGTTGCTATGGCAAGGAATATTACTGCTATTCCAAGTATGGACATTGGCATTATACAGACCTGTATCTCAGTTTCACGGCCTCCAAAAAGAAAACGCAGGATAGGTTCTGACAAAAATGCTATGCCCATGCCTGCGGGTATGGCTATGATACTGGTGACGATGAGCATTTTTGTAAGGTCTGACTGCATGGCTTTTTTATCATTTTTGGCACAGCTTTCGGCAAGTGAGGGGAGTATGCTTTTGCCAAACATTGCGGTGATGGTCGGAACAAGACCGAAAACTGTCACTGCAAGACCAGTATAAGAGCCGTAGATGAAGTTCGGGAGCATATCGGTGGTGAGCTTATCAGAAAGCAGGCTGTCAAATGTGTGTGGAGAAGCTTTCATGGCGGTTTTGATACACGGATTGACAGTGAGCATATCTATCATGTTGGCAAAGGTCATTATCACTGAGATAAGTGCGATCGGAAGGCAGCAGACGACAAGCTTTTTTGCTGTTGCTCCTGTGGGGTCTGTTATGGTATCTCTTTGAAGCATTTGCTTTGTTATGCTGTCGCCTTTGATCTTGCCTGATATGAGAATATACAGACAGGCGATCGCAGAGGCTATGGACGAACCTAGGATAGCTGCGGCAGCTATAAATGGAAGTGCGGCGGAGGCTGCCTGACGTGAGTTTTCATAGGCTGTGCCGAATATCATGCCTGTTTTATCATACATATCGGAGATATGATACATTAGTCCGTAGGCGAAACCAAGACCAAGGATAAGTTTGAAAAGGGTTTCTATCACTTCTGATACAGCGGTCGGTATCATATTCTGCAAGCCCTCACAGTAACCGCGTTCCACTGACATAATGGTACAGAAAATAATAGATGGGGCAACGCACATGAGAGCATATTTTGTACTTGGCTCGCCGACTACATTGCGTGACAGAAAATCTGAGGTGAGTATCATTACTGCAGCAGCGGCTGCGCTGATGATCGTGAAAAGAAAAAATGCAGTTCGCTTGGTATGACGCATATTTGAAAAGCGTTCAAGGGCATAGTTTTCAGCGGTAAGGCGAGCCATGGTGGAGGGGATACCTGAAACGACTATGGCGAAAACTGGTGTAAAAACTGAGAATGCTGAAGCGAAATATCCCATGCCTGTGCCGCCAAGAAGATTGGTAAGAGGTATCTTATAGAGAAGTCCCAGAATTTTTGTTATCAGAACCATTGCAAGCAATATTGCTGAGCCTTTTATAAAGCCTTGTCTTTTCATCTGTCAACCTGCTTTCTGACTTGTTTTTATATGATCTTATGCTGTTATGGTGGGTTTTATTACGGTTTGTCCATATGTCAGGTGGATATGCAGTTGTTTAAATTGCACAAAAATAGAGCTTAGAGTGTTAATACTAAAAAAAAGTTTGCGTAAACACTTTATTTTATAGGAAAAATGTGATATAATCATATTATGTATTTTAAGAAAAAGAGGTAAAAAAGATATGACTTATAAGTTTTCAGAAAAGGTTTCTCATCTGCAGGCTTCTGCTATCAGAGAGATACTTAAATTTACTTCTGACCCAGAGGTAATTTCATTTGCGGCAGGTAATCCTTCTCCTGAGGCATTCCCTGTGGACGAGCTTAATAGGATATCAGAAGAGATATTCAAGAAAAATCCTATCGGCGCACTCCAGTACAGCCTTACAGAGGGATACACTCCGCTGAGAGATCTTCTTAAGAAAGAACTTGAAAAGAAGGGTGAATTTGACCCTGAGAGAGATGATCTTATCATCACAAGCGGTGCTCAGCAGGCTAACGAGCTTGCTTGTAAAGTTCTCTGCGACCCAGGCGACATTCTTTGCTGTGAAGCTCCAAGCTTTATAGGCTCACTTAATGCGTTTAAGTCTTACAATGTTGAGCTTAAGGGTATCACGCTTCATGAAGACGGAGTTGACCTGAAAGAGCTTGAAGAGGCTTTCGCTACAGGCAAGGTAAAGGTATTCTACATTATCTCTAACTTCCAGAATCCTACTGGTCTTACAACTTCTCTTGAAAAGAGAAAGGCTATATATGAGCTTGCTAAGAAGTACAGTGTTATGATCCTTGAAGATAACCCATACGGCGACCTGAGAATAAAGGGTGAGGCTATCCCGTCTATCAAGAGCATGGACAAGGACGGTCTTGTTATGTATTCAAGAACATTCTCGAAGATACTTGCTCCTGGTATCAGAGTTGGCTACATTTCCGCTCCAAAGGAGATAATCGGAAAGATAGTTGTCTGCAAGCAGGTGGCTGACGTACATACAAATATCTGGGCGCAGATGCTGGCTTACAACTTCATGAAGGACAATGATATCGAAGCACATCTTGCTTCGCTGAGAGTGATCTACAAGCATAAGCTCGAACTTATGATAGAGCAGATCGAGAAGAATTTCTCTTCACAGATCAAGTTCACAAGACCTGAGGGCGGTCTGTTCATTTGGTGTACTCTTCCGGAAGGCAGTGACATGACTGGTTTCTGCAAAAAGGCTGTTGCAGAATATAAGGTAGCCGTTGTTCCGGGCAATGCTTTCATGGTAAGCGAGTCTGACAAGACAGCTTCATTCAGATTGAACTTCTCAACTCCTACAGACAAACAGATAATCGACGGCTGTGAGAAGCTTGGCAAGCTTTCTAAGGAAATGTTCGGCGATTAAGATAAAATGAAAAAAGTTCCTTTTACGCCTTTTCAGCTAGTGCTTACGGTGGTAAATACGGCGGCTCTAATGTTCTGCATGGGGTGTGATTGCTTTGTGCTGATAGTGGGCATGACGGCAGGCAGGACAAAGCCTTATGTGGTGGATCTTGTGCTGAGTCTTCTTGCTATGACGGTGTTTATTCTGCTTGTGTTTTCAGCAGGCAGGATAAATATTTTCAGTGATAAAGCTGACCCCGATGGGGACACTGCACCTGCGGTATCGGCACTTAGGACGTATTTTTGTATCTTGTTTTTTGATATCTCAGGAGTGCTGGGTCTTATGCTTGCGGGAGCGTTGGGGGTTGAGTGGGCTAAAAAAGCTATTATAATTTTTGCTCCTGTCGTTTTTGTCCTTGCGGCGATTGTTTATTTTATTCTATCGGGCAGGATAGGTCTTGATGATTTTTCGGATAGTGACGGGGAAGAATGATATTACAAAGGGGAGGTCTGTCATGAAAAGTGCATTGAAAAAGGATACTGTCAGAGAGATAAGTCACTCGTTGGGCAGATTTCTCTCTATTTTTCTGATAGTTCTTCTTGGCTGTGGATTTTTCTCTGGTATCAAGGCGACTATGCCTGATATGATAGACACGGCGGAGAAATATTTCAGTGATAACAGACTTATGGATATTAAGTTAATGTCGTCTATAGGCGTTAAGTCTGAGGACGTTGAGGCTGTGAAAAAAGCAGAGAACGTTGAGGGCGTTATGGCGGGATATTCTAAGGACGTTTTCTATTATCATGAAAATCAAAACCTTGTGCTGAAATTCATGTCCTTCAACAATGTTGTTGATGAGAACAGCCCTAATAATCTTGATAAGCCTGTTTTACTAGAGGGCAGGCTTCCTGAAAAAAAAGGCGAGTGCGCAGTAGAGGTAAAAATGAGTTCACCTAACACCTTTAAGGTGGGCGGAGAGATAAAGATCAACGAGCCTGACTCGTCAAAAAATATAACTGATACTTTGGCAACTGACACATACAGGATAGTTGGTATTGTGGCTTCACCACTTTATATCGGCTATGAGCGTGATGCGACCACAGTTGGCAACGGAACTGTGGTAAGCAACGTTTTTGTGCCTGAGAGCGAGTTTGTGTGCGATTATTACACTGAGCTTTATGTGAAATTCAAAGGCACTGACGAGCTTGACCCGTTTTCCGACGAGTACAAGCAGGCTGTGAAAGATAAGAGCGTTCAGGCTGTGGAGTTTTTTGAGGACAGTGTGAACGCAAGATTTGAAAAACTAAGCAGTGACGCTCAGGACAGTATTGACGTCGCTCAGGAGAAAGTTGACATCTTGAAACAGGCGCTTGCCTGCGACGAAAATCAGCTTACGGAGCTTTTGGCGACGGCGCAGAAGTCGGTTGAGGAAGCTCAGGAGGCTTATGATAAGGCTGAACAGAGTGGTTCTAGTGCAAAGTATCTTGCAAGGTCACAGCTTTTAAAAGCACAACAGCTTGAAGAAGTGGCAGGAAAGCTTCTTGAAGACAAAAAGACAGGAAGTACGGCGGCTTTTGATGAATATAATGGTCAGCTTGCGGCGGCAGAAGATGAGATAGCCGGAGCGAAAAAAGAACTTAAAGCCGTTAAAACGCCTGCATTCTATCAGTATGACAGATTTGAGGCTAGCTCTGATTATAGTTCCTTTTATGGGGATGCTCAGAAGGTCGACTCTATCGCAAAGGTGTTTCCTGTGTTCTTTATTCTTGTGGCGGCGCTTGTATGCCTGACTACAATGACTAGAATGGTAGAGGAACAGAGAACGCAGATAGGTACATACAAGGCTTTAGGATACAGTGGGGCAAGAATAGCTGGAAAGTATCTTTTCTATGCAGCAACAGCGGCATCAGCAGGAAGCTGCATAGGCGTTGTTGTTGGATTGCAGATCTTTCCGAAGATAATTTATAGTTGCTATAATATTTTATATAACATTCCTGATATTGACACACCGTTCAAGCCTGTTTATATGGTGCTTTGCTTGGTGGTGTCGGTTATTTGCACTTGCTCGGCGGTGCTTTACGCTTGTATCAAAGAGCTTAAGTCACAGCCGTCACAGCTTATGCGTCCAAAGCCACCGCAGAATGGCAGGCGTGTTTTGCTGGAGCGTGTGGATCTTATATGGAATCGGCTTGACTTTCTTGCAAAGGTCACTGTGAGAAATTTGCTGAGATATAAAAAGCGTTTCTTTATGACAATCGTGGGAGTGGCAGGCTGTACGGCACTGATAGTCACGGGTTTTGGTTTGAAATATTCTATAAAGACTATTGCCGAAAAGCAATTCAATGAGATATTTCTGTATGATGGGATCGCGGTACTTAATTCAGCCGATTTTGACGAGAAACAATTGGAGGACAAGATAAGCAGTATCGCACAGGTAGACAAATCTATGCTTATGCAGAGTACAGATGGCATTGCAGAAAATGAAAGTGAAAACCAGTCTGTTTCTATGATCGTGCCGAAAACTCCTGAAAATATGGGAGATTATATCGATCTTGTATCTGCTGAGAATGGATCAAATCTTGAAGTGAAAAGCGGTTCTGTTATCATAACACAAAAGCTTGCAAAGCTTCTTGACCTGAAAACGGGTGACACTATTACTATAAAGCTCAGTGGTCATGAGGAGAAAGAGTTCAAGATAGGCGGAGTAAGCAAGAACTATGCTTTGCATTATATTTACATCACTCCTGATGATTTTGAAAGTGTATACGGTGAGAAGCCTGTTTATAATCTTTCTTTTATTGACCTAAAGAAAGACACTGATGAAAACTCTTTCAAGGAACAGCTTATTTCAAATGACGAGTTTTATGGAATAAGCTTTAAAAATGATTCAAGCAGAGGTTTCCTTAATTCAGTGGACAGTCTTGACGCTATCGTTATTCTGCTCATCGTTTGTGCGGGAGGCTTGGCTTTTGTGGTGCTTTACAATTTGGCAAACATAAACATAACTGAGCGTGTTCGTGAGATAGCGACAATAAAAGTGCTTGGATTCTATGACGGTGAGACTTCAGCGTATATTTACAGAGAAAATCTGATATCGACGCTTGTGGGCATTATCGTGGGTCTTGTGGCAGGAAAGATACTGCACTATTTTGTTGTGATAACTTCTGAGGTCGACCTTGTGCTGTTCAACAGACAGCTTGTTTGGTGGGCGTATGTGCTTGGTGCATTGCTCACATTGGCATTTGCATTTATAGTTAATTTGGTTCTTCATTTCAAGCTTAAAAAGATAGATATGGTAGAATCTTTAAAATCAGTAGAATAGACGGAGGTATTATTATGGATATTTTTGAAGAAAACTGCGATACTGAAAATAACTGCACAGTAAGCTATTTTTGGAAAGGTCTTGCACTATTTCTCCTTGGCGTTATAATTGGTCTGTTTGTTTCGCCTATCAAGAAAGGCGTTACTATCGGTTGTAACAACAAGATAGACAAGGGTGGCTGTAATGATCATTTTGACCCTGACGAGTATTATGATGATTATAACTTTGATGATGAAGATGATTTTGACCATGATGGCGTAAAATTTTAACGAAAGGCGTATATTGATATGAAACTTGGCATGGTAGGACTTCCTAACGTAGGAAAATCAACACTTTTTAATGCACTCACAAATGCGGGTGCAGAATCTGCGAACTATCCGTTTTGCACGATCGAACCGAATGTGGGCATTGTTTCGGTGCCTGATGAAAGACTTGACAAGCTGGCTGAGATGTATCACCCTGTAAAGTTTACTCCTGCAACACTTGAATTTGTTGACATTGCAGGTCTTGTAAAGGGTGCTTCAAAGGGCGAGGGACTTGGAAACAAATTTCTTTCAAACATAAGAGAGGTGGACGCTATCGTTCACGTTGTAAGATGTTTTGACGACCCTAACATCATTCATGTTGACGGCTCTATCAATCCTCGCAGAGACATTGAAACTATAGATTTGGAGCTTATTTTCTCTGACGTTGAGCTTATCGAGAGAAAGCTTGACAGAACTAAAAAGGCAATGAAAGGCGACAAATCTCTTGCTTCTGCTGTAGAGTTCCTTGAAAAGCTCAAAGAGCATCTTGAAAGCGGCAAGCCTGCACGTTCTTATGACATGACAGAGGACGAGCTGGAGATACTTAAAGAAACACCGCTTCTTTCACTTAAGCCTGTTATCTATGCGGCTAACCTTTGCGAAGATGATTTCAGAAACAATATCGAAAGCAACGAGCATTACAAGGAAGTTTGCGAGATTGCAAAAGCCGAAGGCTCGGCTGTGTTCCCGATATGCGCGCAGATAGAGGCTGAGATATCTGACATGGACGACGAGGACAAGGAAATGTTCCTTGCAGACCTCGGCCTTGAAACTTCAGGTCTTAACAGAATAATCAAGGAGGGCTATTCGCTTCTTGGTCTTATTTCATACCTGACAGCAGGCGAACCTGAGGTAAGAGCTTGGACTATCAAAAAGGGAACTAAAGCTCCACAGGCGGCAGGAAAGATACACACTGACTTTGAAAAGGGCTTCATCAGAGCCGAAGTCGTTTCCTTTGACGATCTTATGAGCTGTGGCTCTATGACGGCGGCTAAGGAAAAGGGTCTTGTTCGTCTTGAGGGTAAGGATTACGTTATGCAGGACGGCGATATCGTTCTGTTCAGATTTAACGTATAAAGCGTAAGCTACACAAAGGCAGGCTGAAATATGCTTGCCTTTTTTATGTGCAATATGTATGTTTTTTGTTATTATATTTGTTTAAAATCACAAAAGTAAATTTAATTTGTGTTATAGATTTTTTCATATATTGATGATAGAATGTGATAGTAAAAATTAAAGATGATAAATGTAATAGTTAGATTTTTGGAGGAAAAGTAATGACAAAAAACATGACAACAGGCAGTCCGTTCAAGCTTATAATGAGCTTTGCGCTTCCTCTGCTTTTAGGAAATTTGTTGCAGCAGACATACAATCTTATTGACGCTGCCATCGTGGGAAGATTTCTTGGTTCTGACGCTCTTGCAAGTGTCGGAGCTTCAAGCAGTGTGCAGTTTTTGGTGCTTGGTTTCTGCATGGGAACAGCCTGCGGCTTTGGCGTGCCTATTGCAAGGCATTTCGGAGCAGGGGACATAAAAAAGCTGAAACAGTATTTTTACAATTCTATTGTTATAACCGCTGTTACTGCGTTTGTGTTGACCACAGTTTGTGCGGTGCTTTGTAGTGAGATATTGAAGCTTCTTTCAACTCCGTCGAACATTTTTGATGACGCATATAAATATCTTCTGGTGATATTTCTTGGCATACCGTTCACACTTTTGTATAACCTGCTTTCAAGCGTATTGCGATCTGTTGGCGACAGCAAAACGCCATTTGTATTTCTTGCTATATCAACGGTTTTGAACATTGCACTTGACCTTGTGTGTGTTATTGTGTTCAGGTGGGGCTGCATGGGTGCGGCTATCGCTACGGTCGTTGCTCAGGCGATAAGCGGAATACTATGTGCTATATTTATTATGAAAAAGGTCAGCGTGCTGAAACTTACCAAAGAGGACAGAGTGATGTCAAAGCCTGCGGTGCTGAACCTTATAATAATGGGCTTTCCTATGGGACTTCAATATTCCATCACGGCGATCGGCGCAATGATGATGCAGTCTTCTCTGAATATCCTGGGTTCCGTGGCGATTGCAGGATTTACGGCAGCCAGCAAGATCGAGCAGCTGGTAACACAGGCGTATGTGGCGCTGGGAACGACGATGGCAACTTATTGTGCCCAGAATATGGGGGCAGGAAAGATTCTCAGGATCCGACAGGGATTTAAAAGCGCGACATGGATGGGCTTTGCATATGCCGTTGTAACGGGGATATTTGTGATGTTTGCAGGCAAATATCTGACGCCATTATTTCTGTCAGAAAATCTGGGGCAGATCATGGGATATGTGGATATTTATCTGAAATGTGTCGGACTGTTTTTTATTCCGCTTACTGTGGTGAATGTGTATCGAAATGGAATCCAGGGCATGGGATTTGGAATTCTTCCAATGATGGCCGGGGTGGCAGAACTGATCGGAAGAGGTGTAGTTGCCATCGGGGCGGCACACTATAAAAGTTATGTGGGAGTATGTCTGGCAAGTCCTGCGGCATGGGTGCTGGCAGGCGGGCTGCTGCTTGTGATGTATTTTCATATCATGAAGAGGTACACGGAGGATTTGAGCGGCCAGAAGTAGAAAGAATTACGAAAGAGGAAAAAGATGCGCGGCAAAAGAGAAAGAGCCAAAACAGTAAAGTATATATGGAGCGGACTTTTATTTCTGGCGGTCACGCCTTGTATCATGGACAGCATGGCATATCCGCCGCCAAAGCCGAAAAGGCCGA
>ENA-ORTV01003803-ORTV01003803.1-human-gut-metagenome-genome-assembly--contig:-NODE-3803-length-12173-cov-2.769434_pt1 | contig 12173 bp, 10 predicted proteins | sample MGYA00241915_ERZ509194 | MGnify/ENA primary metagenome ERZ509194 (study PRJEB26280, sample SAMEA2338810) | human gut metagenome | biome: human gut; feature: human-associated habitat; material: faeces... | reverse complement strand
GAATCGCCGCCGCCGATGATGGTGGTGGCGTCTGTCTCAGCCAGGGCTCTGGCCACAGCAATGGTCCCGGCTGCCAGGGTCGGGTTCTCGAATACGCCCATGGGTCCGTTCCATACTACGGTCTTCGCATTCTTTACAGCATCGCTGTAGATCCTGCATGTCTCCGGTCCGATGTCCACGCCCTCTTTATCTGCGGGAATGGCATCTGTGGAAACGTATTCCACGTCAACCGGTGCGTCAATGGGACTGGGGAATGCGGAAACCACAGTGGTATCCACCGGAAGGAGCAGCTTCTTGCCCAGCTTTTCTGCCTTTTCCATCATTTCCTTACAGTAGTCCAGCTTGGAATCGTCCACCAGGGAATTTCCGATCTCTTTGCCCTGGGCCTTTAAGAAGGTGTAGGCCATGCCGCCGCCGATGATCAGTGTATCGCATTTTTCCAGTAAATTGGAAATTACGTTTAACTTGTCGGCAACCTTTGCGCCGCCTAAGATGGCAACGAAGGGACGCACCGGATTCTCAACGGCGTTTCCAAGGAATTCGATCTCTTTCTGCATCAGATAGCCCACTGCATTGGAGCCGCCCTTTTCTGTGATGAATTTTGTAACGCCGGCCACAGACGCATGGGCGCGGTGGGAAGAACCGAAGGCATCGCATACATAATCATCTGCCAGGTCTGCCAGCTCACGGCTGAATCCCTCGCCGTTTTTTGTCTCCTCAGCGCCGCGGAAACGGGTATTCTGGAGTAAGATCACGTCGCCGTCCTTCATGGCCTCTACTGCCTTTGCAGCAGCTTCTCCGGTCACATGGTAGTCGCTTACGAATACGACCTCTTTTCCTAACTTTTCAGAAAGGCTCTTTGCCACAGGAGCCAGGGACTCGCCCTCGTTGGGGCCGTTCTTTACCTTGCCCAGATGGGAGCAGAGGATCACCCTTCCGCCGTCGTTCATTAATTTTTTAATGGTGGGAAGAGCTGCCACGATCCTCGTCTCATCGGTGATCGCACCATCTTTTAACGGTACGTTGAAGTCGCAGCGCACCAGGACTCTTCTGCCTTTTACGTTGATGTCGTCGATGGTCTTCTTATTTAAAGCCATGTTCCATTCCTCCTTATTTTTCCGATGATTCCATTATATCATAAAAAATGGGTCCGGTCCATTCCAGACCGGACCCTAAGTGAGTCAAAACCAGCCAGAATTAAGCATTCAGTAATTTACCGAAGTGCTTGATGGTACGTACCATCTGGCTTGTGTAGGAATTTTCGTTATCGTACCAGGAAACCACCTGAACCTCAGAAGTATTCTCGTCGATGGGAAGGACCATGGTCTGGGTCGCATCGAACAGGGAGCCGTACTTCATGCCGATGATATCGCTGGAAACGATCTCGTCTGTATTGTAGCCGAAGGACTCGTTGGCAGCAGCCTTCATAGCCTCATTGATGGATTCCTTTGTGGGCTGTCCCTTAACAACGGCTGTTAAGATCGTTGTGGATCCGGTCGGGGTCGGAACACGCTGTGCGGAACCGATGAGCTTGCCGTTTAATTCCGGAATAACAAGACCGATGGCCTTTGCAGCGCCTGTGCTGTTGGGAACGATATTGATGGCAGCCGCACGGCTTCTTCTCTTGTCGCCCTTTCTCTGCGGTCCGTCCAGAGTCATCTGATCGCCGGTGTAGGCGTGGATGGTGCACATGATACCGGACTGGATCGGGTAAGCATCGTTTAATGCCTTTGCCATGGGTGCCAGGCAGTTGGTCGTACAGGAAGCAGCGGAGATGATGTGATCATCCTTGCTTAACTGGTCGTGGTTTACGTTGTAAACGATGGTCGGGAGATCGTTTCCTGCCGGAGCGGAGATGATCACGTGCTTAGCGCCTGCATCGATATGAGCCTGTGCTTTTGCTTTGGAGGTGTAGAAGCCTGTGCACTCTAACACTACGTCTACGCCCAGCTCGCCCCACGGAAGCTCTGCTGCGTTGGCCTTTGCGTAGATCTTGATCTCTTTTCCGTCAACGGTGATGGAATCCTCGCCGAAGGAAACCGTATCTGCCAGTGCGTATCTGCCCTGGGTGGAGTCGTATTTTAATAAGTGTGCCAGCATTTCCGGAGAAGTTAAGTCGTTGATGGCAACGATCTCAAATCCCTCTGCGCCGAACATCTGTCTGAAAGCAAGACGGCCGATACGGCCAAAGCCATTAATTGCTACTTTAACTGCCATATTTTCATTCCTCCTAAAATGATCGCTGTTATTTCAGCCTCGATTGTTAAATATTAATCAATTTAGCATGTATTATATATGACTCTTCGGGAAATTGCAAGACTTTTTTTTCGAAATAACTTCTTGTTTTTTCTTGCAACTTGCTGCTTTTTTCCTTATACTGGTGATACATAGAAAAATATCCTCTTTTTTCAAATAAGAAAGGCATGATCCATGCTTCCGAAGTTCAAAAAATTGTCTTTAGAAAAACAATTATTTCTCAGCTTTTTCTCTGTTTCCGCCTGTCTTCTGGTGCTCTCCCTGGGGATCAGCCTGTTTTATAACGTAAACAGACGGAAGGCGGAGATTGATTCCCTGATCAGCGGGGTGGCCGCCTACGCCGCCTCCATGGACCAGGTGATCCACATGCTGGATTCCGGCTATCCGGACAGGGAAACCGCAGCGGCTCTGGACGGGCTCCATGAAAACTTTCCCGATCTGAATGTCATCGCCATCTACGACAGGAACCTCCTGCGGTTTTACCATACGACCCGCCGGGAATCCGGAGAAAGCCTCATAAACGGCGAGGAGCAGGCGGTGCTTTCCGGCAGCGGTCCTTATATCACCACTGGGATCGGTACCCACGGAACCCAGCGCCGGGCCTTTCACGCAGTCGTGGGCAACGACGGCGCCATATCCGGCTTTGTCATGGCCTCAGCGTTTTCCACCTATATCGCCGAGCAGTCCCGGCAGATCTTTTCCGTTTACGCGGCTGTGCTGGTCGTCATGCTGGTAGTCAGTTTTCTGCTCTCCCACGGCACGGTGCGGCTCCTGCGCTCCTCCCTTATGGGGTATCACCCCCAGGAACTCCTGAGGCTTTACCTGCGCCAGGATACGGTGCTCAATGCCATGGAGGAGGGGATCCTCGCCTCTGATCTCACCGGTACGGTGGTCTTTGCCAATCAGCCCGCAAGGGCCCTGTTCCCTCCTGGGGAGGAGCCGCTGGGCCAGCCCATCGGCCGGCTGTTCCCGGCCACCAGAGCCCAGGAGATCCTAAAAACAGGAAGTCCGGTCATGGGACAGGGCTGCTCTCTTTCCGGTCATCCCCTGATCTGCAGTGAGATCCCCATTGGGAATCTCCCGAAGATCCAGGGCGTCCTTACGATCCTCAATGACCGCTATGAGGTGGAGACCCTGTCAGACGAGCTGTCCGGCGCCAGGTCCATGCTGGACACCCTGCGGGCCTTCAATCATGAATTTCTGAATAAGCTCCATGTGATCCTTGGCTATCTCCAGACCGGCCAGACCCAGCAGGCCATCACCTTCATTACAAACAGCAGCCTGGTATCCAGCCAGGCTATCCGTCAGACCGCCGACTGCCTCCGTGTCCATCAGATCTGTGCCCTTGTGGTAGGCAAGATGATGCACGCCGCAGAGCTGGGGATCCTGCTCACCGTGTCTCCCGACAGCCGCTGCATGGGAAAGGATCTGGTCATGGACGTGGGCGACTGTGTGACCCTCGTGGGAAATCTCCTGGAAAATGCCATCGAGGAGCTCCATGGCTCCAAAAAGGAGATCCGCGAGATCACCCTGGGGATCTACGCCAGCACCGAAGGCACAGTCATCACCTGTGAGGATACGGGCCGCGGGATCCCGGCGCCGGTCCTGGAGCGGATCTTTGACAACGGTTTTTCTACTAAAGGAGAAGGCCGGGGCACAGGTCTCCACCTGGTCCGTCAGATCGTGGACCGCTGCGGCGGAGAGATCTCCATCGACACCGAGGAGGGCGAAGGTACCTGCTTCACTCTCACTTTTACAAGAAAGGAATACCAATGATGTATCACGTCATGATCATTGAAGACGACCCGATGGTGGCCTCCATCAACCGGCAGTATGTGGAAGCCACCCCCTCGTTCCAGACAGACCGCGTCTTTAAAAGCGGCGCTGAGGCTCTGGAATACCTGAAGGACCATACAACGGACCTGATCATCCTGGATTATTATACTCCCCTTATGAACGGGGATATATTCATCGACCGGCTCCATGCCATGGGAAAAACTCCTGCAATCATCATGGTCACCTCCGCCAATGACACCGATATCGTCCGCTCGCTTTTAAGCAGGGGCGTTCTGGACTATCTGGTAAAGCCCTTTGAATACGCCAGGTTCCGGACGGCCCTGGAGCGGTTCGCCGCCCAGCAGGAATATCTGCAGGGCGCCAGGCCCAGCCTGAGCCAGAATGCCATCGACCAGCTCTTTGCCGGGCCCGATCCTGCGGCAGATTCTGTCCCCCAGCTTTCCAAGGGACTCAATGAAGCGACCCTGAACATGATCCGCCGGTTCCTTGCGGAGCATCCGGAGGGTCTCTTTACCAGCGAACAGATCGCGGAGCAGATCCATCTGTCCCGGATCACCATCCGCCGGTATATGAATTATCTGGTGGATATCGGAGAGATCGTCAGCTCCATTGACTATAAGACCGGAGGCAGGCCGTCCATTCAGTACAGCCTGGGCCGCCGGAATTATACGCTTTAAGGCCGGCGGGACTACGAAACTTACGAAAGTCTGTTACATACTTACTAAAATTGACTTTTCCTCCACGGCAATTTATACTTTTTTTATAAATTGTTTATGTTTATAAAAAAGATTGGAGGATCTTAATTATGGCAGACATTATCAGTTATTTCGGCACCTACACGCCGGCTGCCGACGGAGCTGCTGCATCGTTCAAGTTTGAATATTTATGCACGCTCGGTTTCGCAGCCATCGTCATCTTTCTGGGGCGTGCCATTGTGGCGCGCTCCGCACCTTTAAGAAAGTATGCGATCCCGGCTCCAGTGGTTTCCGGTATTATCTTTTCCATCCTGGTCTCCCTGATCAAGGGCATGGGCATCGTGGATATTTCCTTTGACGCTTCCCTGATGAAGGATCTGACCCAGAATATCTTCTTCTTATGTGTAGGCTTTGGCTTCAGTGCAAAAATGCTCCGCCATGCCGGAGGAAAGCTCTGTGTGATGATCGCCTTCGCGGCATGTCTCCTCATCACATGCCAGGATCTCCTGGGCTACGCCTTGAGCCAGCTTCTGGGAATGCATCCGCTTCTGGCTCTCCAGTGCTCTTCTGCCGCTATGTCCGGCGGCGTAGGCACAGCGGCCGCCTTCGGCCCCATTTTTGAAGGCTGGGGCGCTCCCGACGCCACCACCATCGGCGTTGCGGCCGGTACCATGGGAAATATCATGGGCTCCCTGATCGGCGGACCTGTGGCAGCCTTCCTGATCGCAAAGCACGGTCTGAAATCTGACCCCAACGATAAGCCGGAGGCAGCGGCCACCGGAAAGGTTCCGGAATTAAACAATACAAAAATGATCATGATGTTTGCCCTGACTCTGCTTCTCGCAGCCCTTGGCATGCCTATCTACTGCCTGCTGGACAACATCCCCATGATCGAAATGCCGAAATTCATCGGCTGCCTGTTCGCAGGCGCCATTGCAAGGAACGTCATGGAGGCTGCCGGAATTAAATTCTACGTGCCCGAGGTAGATGCCATTGAGCATATGTTCCTGGAGCTTTACCTGGCTCTGGTCCTGATGACAACCGATTTCACAAAGCTGGCTCCTGTGGCCGGACAGATGAGCATCATCCTCATTGCCCAGGGCATCTTCATGGCTCTGTTTGGGATCTTTGTATCCTTTAACCTGTTTGGACGGGATTACGGTGCAGCCGTTATGACCGCCGGAAACATCGGCTGGGGCTGCGGCTCCGGATCCAACGCCGTCGCCAATGAAAAGGCCTTGATGGACCAGTATGGCTGGCACAACATCGCATGGGTATTATATCCGTCCTTTGCCGTTATCATCGACGATATTTATAATCCCATTTTCTTATCACTCTTTGGCGGCCTCTTTAAAGGCTGATCGTAATTTGACATTTTCCTGTATTCGTTTTACAGTTTACCTTCCCTTTTTAAAGCCAGGCCGGCAGCCCCCAACTGCCGGCCTGCTTCTTTTTGCACGGTGCCGGCCAGAGCCCCGGCCAAACAGTTTCAAAAAACCGGTTGTATCTCCGGCGGCTTCCGTGTTATGATGAAAGTAGCTTTGCTTTGAGATCCGTTTGAGAAATGGAATGGTGTAGACGAATGATCAGACATTTTTTTGCCGCCTTCGCGGCAGTTACTGTATTTTCCCTGGCTGTCTCCGGCTGCAGGACCGCTTCCCTGGCATCTCCCGAGCCATCGGAGGACCAGCCAGCCGGCCGTCTCCGCATCCTCACCATCGGCACTGCCGACAGCGGAGGAACTATGTACCCGGTGGGAAAGGCCATCGCCCAGGCCATCAGCCAGGCTGATGCCTCCATCACCGTCAACCTCAGCGCCTCCGAGGGCTCCGTCTCCAACGCGCTGGCCCTGCAGAACGGAGAGATCGATCTGGGGCTTGTGAGCGGAGACGTGGCTTACGCAGCCTTAAACGGTCAGCAGGAGTTTGAAGGCGCTCCCTGCCGGGACCTGCGGGTCATTGCCGCCGTATATCCCAGCCTCTCCAACTGGATCGCCCCCTCTTCGCTGGGGATCTCCTATGTCCATGAGCTGAAGGGCAGGCGGATCGCCATTGGCCCCCAGGATTCCTCCACGGCGCTTTCCGCCAGGATCGTCCTGGACGCAGCCGGCATCACAGAAACCAACTCGATCCTGAAAAATGATGGCCTGGGCTCCGGATCTGAAGGGATCCTCAGCGGTTCCCTGGATGCGGTCCACGGGTTTGCCGGCGTTCCCATCAGCGGCTTTTCCCAGCTGGCTGACGCCATGCCCTGCACGATCCTCCGGTATACAGACCAGGAGCTGGACTCCATCCTAAGTGAAAACTATTTTTATTACAGAGACGTGATCCCGGCCAAAACCTACCCGGGACAGGACCGGGACGTGGATACCTTCGGCATCAAATGCCTGCTGTGCGTGGATCAGGATATGGATGAGGGACTGGTTTACGAACTGACGTCCATCCTATATGAAAACGCCGGTTCCCTGGGCCGGCAGCACCCCTCTCTTTTCGCCATGTCAAGAGACCGGTTCATGTATTCAGCCCTCCCCATTCCCCTGCATCCCGGAGCGGAGCGGTTTTACTGGGAAAAGGGATTGTTATCAAAAACACATGGAAAAATGGAATAAGAAAGGAATCAGTATGATATCAGACTGTCATGTACACACAGAATTTTCCGGCGATTCCAAAGCGCCGCAGAATGCCCAGGTCCAGGCAGCCCTGGAACTGGGCATGAAAGAGATCTGTATCACGGACCACCACGACCCCGGCTCGTCCCAGATGACCCATATTGACTTTACCCTGGATCTGCCCGCCTATCTCCGGGCCCTGGAAGACACAGTCCAGGCCTTTGAGGGGAAGATCCGCGTCCTTAAGGGGATCGAGCTGGGCCTCATGCTCCGGGAGAAGGACATTCTCACCCGCCTGGGCGCAGAGCTTCCTGTGGATTATATCATCGGCTCCAGCCATTTCCTGGACGGTCTGGACGTCTACGATCCGGCCTGCTACCAGGGCCGCAGCGAATACGCCTCCTATTTCCGGTATTTTGAATCCACCCTGGCCCGGATCCGGACCCTGGACTGCTTTGACAGCCTGGGCCATCTGGATTACATCGTCCGCTATGGCCCGGGCCGCAATGAAAATTATGATCCCATGGATTACATGGACATCATCGACGAGATCTTAAAGACCCTGATCCACCGGGGAAAGGCCCTGGAATGCAACACGGCCGGCTTCAAATACGGCCTGGGCCACCCCCATCCCCAGGAGGAGATCCTCCTGCGCTACCGGGAGCTGGGCGGAGAACTCCTGACCGTGGGCTCCGACGCCCATACTCCTGGCCAGGTGGGCGGCTTCTTTCCCCAGACCGCTGAGATCCTGAAGTCCTGCGGCTTCCGGTATTATACTGTCTACCACCAGAGAAAGCCCGTATTTTATCCCCTGTGAGCCTGGTCTTATTTTTTCTTCATCGCCTGCTCCACATCCTTGTGGAACTGGTCCCAGGCATCCTCATGGTCCACAAAATATTTGGGACAGATCTTTCCCGTCACGTCATAGTGGCGGATCACGTCCTCGGGCTTCAGCTTAAATTCCGTACAAAAATACGCACACAGCTCCACCAGGGACTCATATGTACTGTCGTAAAACTTCCCCGTCTCATCGGGATGGCAGCACTCAATGGAAATGGTATCGCTGTTTCTGTGGTTGGACGCATAGGCCACCTCCGTAAGGGGAACGCACTGGACCACCTCTCCCTCCAGCCCGATCACAAAGTGGCTGCTGGCTGATGTGGCGTTTTGCCCGGTCTGGTCCTTCAGCTGCTCAAAATAGCTCCTGTTTTCCCTGGCCGTGCTGCATGGATTGGCCACATAATGGACCACGATCCCCCGGACCTCCTCCAGCGGCTTCTGGGGCCTGGAATACGGATTGGGAGTCAGAAGGTCCACCTTCACATACTCCGGCACCTGCACCTCCCCCGGATCCACCTGCTTTTTCTGGAATAGATTCTTAAACAGAACGATCACTGCTGCCAGAATGATCACAGACGCCGCCGTAAAAAGGCCTGCCAGGATCAGCTGGCGGATCCGCTCCTCCTTTTTTCTTTTGATCCGCCGCATTTCCCTCCTCAGCCGTCTCTCCTCATCTTCTCTCTCCATGACTCATATCCTTTCCTTTTTCTCCTGTACTTCACACGCCGGACTGCCGTTTCCCATTTCTCCGTCCATTGCCAGGGCTCTACGGCTCCAGAGGTTCCATGGCCCCGATCCCCAGGCCGCCCCGGGCAGAATCCATGTCCGGACCGGAAAGTCCTTCCCTGTATACGGCCAGGCTTACGACCTCCGTCAGAGGCACATATACGGCTTCATTATGGAGGCTTTCCATAATGTAGGCCATGTCCTCCTTCATCCGTTCCCCGTCGTTCTGTACCAGGGTGTCCCGCATGATCACATCCAGCTCCCGCTTTCCGCTCATTCCGCTCTGTACCAGATGGAATTTATCCCCCGGAGACGCCATGCAGAAAAAGCTGCCATAGGGTTCATAGGGGATCCCCCAGGTCCTGGAAAGCAGAAGGTCGAACTGGCCCGACTGCCAGCTTTCCTCATAAGCCGCTCCCGTCTGGGGAACCAGATCCACCTGGATCCCGGCCGCTTCATACTGGGCCTTTAACAGCTCTCCCACCTGGCCGTTTCCGGCAATGGAATCGTCGTATACCAGCCGGAGCTCCAGCCGCTGGCCGTTTTTGGACCGGATGGTCTCTCCCTCCGCATAGGTCCAGCCTGCTTCCTCCAGGATCCTTCCTGCCTCCTCCAGATCCTGGCCATAGGGGGCGATCCCCACGTCCGTTCCGGGTACTCTCCAGGAAAAATAGGAACCCGCCGGTTCCTGGAGCCCTCCATAGACCTTTTCCGAGATCTCCTCACGGCCTGCGGCATACTCCAGGGCCAGGCGCACTGCCTTATCTCCCGTCACCGCCCCCGCTGTATTCAGGTTCAGCACAGAAATGCTGGACGAAGGAGCCGACGCCGTCTGGAATCCGGCTTCCTCAAGCTCCTTAAAAAGCTCCAGTGTGATATGCTCTGAGTCCACCATCACATCCGCCTCTCCGGCCTTCATGGCCTCAGCGGCCTCTTCTGCGCTGGAGCATACCACTGTCCTTAAATACCGGAAGCCCGGCTTTTCTCCCCAGTAGGCCTCATTGCGCTCAAAAACGGAATATTCGCCCTCCACGTACGTTTTCAGCTTCCACATCCCGGTACCCAGGGTGGAAAAACCATTTTCCTCTTCCGGCTCCGCCAAAGCTCCCGCACTCTGATAAACATCGCCCTCAGCCGCAAAGCCTTCGTCTCCCATCATCCCGAAGGGATAGCTTCCGGCCAGGTCGTTTAAAAGGGACGGGGCCGGAGCCGTTAAATGTACCGTAAGCGTCGTCTCGTCTGCGGCCTCCACAGAGCTGACCGCCGCCAGGGACGGCAGATATGGATAATATTCCCTGTGTCCCAGGACCAGATCCATATTTCTTTTGGCATTTTCCGCTGTAAACGGGCTCCCGTCGGAAAATTTTACGTCCGGCCGCAGATGAAAGGTGTAGGTGAGCCCATCGCCGGATATCTCCCACTCCAGGGCCAGCTCCGGCACCGGCACGCCGTTCTCCATGGCCGTCAGCCCCTCATAGACCCAGTCCAGGGCGTAGGCCGGGCTTTCTCCCGTATACGGGTTTAAGGTTCCCGTATCCTCAAACACAGCCACTGTAAGCATCCTGTCCTCCAAAGCCTCCTCTTCGGAGACCGCCGTTTCTGTTTCCTCTGACTGCATCTGGCCAGTGGTCCCGGCCGCTGTTTTATCCATATCTCCGGCATCCTGGTTCCCGCAGGCCGTCATGGCCGCCACTGCAGCCGACGCCAGAAGTCCCCATGCCAGTCTCATCCCACGCTTCATATCAAGTCCCTCCAGATCATGTCCATAAAAATGTATGGTACAAGTATGGCACGGAATCTTTCGGAATGCAAGCGACAAAAATCTTAATATCCCGTCCGTGACCACATCACAGAAACTGCTTCCCTCATATGGTAGGATAGCCCCATCAAAACACGGAGGAACGCTTATTGGCCTGGGGACCATGACCCAGCTGATCTGCCAGGCAAAGCACCGCCCTTAAAACTTCATCCGCTTTTTTAAATGGCATATGTCAATTATATTCTTGACATATGCCATTTACCGTCGTATACTGAGAGCAGAAAGAAAGCAGATCTCATATGGGGAGGTGGATATCATACCAAGACCAAGAAAATGCAGAAAAGTATGTCAGCTGCCCCGGATCCAGGAATTCCACCCTCTGGGGCCTCCGCCCTGCGGACCGGCAGTTGTCCTTAACGTGGATGAATACGAAGCCATCCGTCTCATCGACCGGCAGGGCTTCTCCCAGGAGGAATGCAGCGCCTATATGCAGGTGGCCCGGACCACGGTCCAGATGATCTACAATTCTGCCAGGAAAAAACTGGCGGCGGCGCTGGTGGACCACTTTCTGGACCTTCAGGTGGATGGCCTGGCCGGCCTGCTGGTGGCCGCATTCATCCTTAAGACGGGCTGGGAGGCGGCCAAGGACACGGTGGATCCCCTGCTGGGCCGGGCCATGGATCCGGAACTGGCGGCGGACATCGACAGGCTGGTGCTGTCCCACCCCAATATCCTGGGCATCCACGACCTGGTCTATCATGACTACGGCCCGGGCCGGGCCATGATGTCCTTCCATGCGGAGGTCCCGGCGGATACCGACCTGCTGGAGATGCACGACATCATTGACCACATCGAGCGGGAGTTGAAGGCCAAGCACCACATCGAGACAGTGATCCACACTGATCCTGTGGTCAACGATGAGCGCACCAACGCTCTGCGGGAGCAGGTGGAGGCGGCGGCCCGGGCGCTTGATCCGGTTTTATCGATCCACGACCTGCGGATCACCGCCGGCCCCTATCACACCAATGTGCTGTTTGATGTAATGGTGCCCTACGGCTTCCGGCTGACCGACGCCCAGGTGACCCGGGAACTGCGGCAGGCGGTGGAGGCCCTGTCGGAAAAGTATTCCGCGGTGATCCAGGTGGACCACTCCTATGTGGCCTCCGGTGACCAGGGGTAGGGGAAATGTGGGAGCAATTTACAAATTAACGCGGGGATCTTGCCTATAATAGAAGAGAAGATCCGGGTGGGAGGGGCAGCGTGCGCCCACCCGGGACACCAACGAAAAAATGGAGGGTTTCGCCATGTCCCAGAAGGTGCTTATCGTAGAGGATGACAGCAATATCGCAGAGCTGCTCCATCTCTATTTGGAGAAGGAGGGGTTTGAGACCAAGGTGGCCAAGGACGGCGGAAAGGGCGTGGAGTATTTCCGCTCCTTCCAGCCTGATCTGGTGCTGCTGGACATCATGCTGCCCATTATGGACGGCTGGAC
>ENA-ORTV01003796-ORTV01003796.1-human-gut-metagenome-genome-assembly--contig:-NODE-3796-length-12192-cov-2.707588_pt1 | contig 12192 bp, 21 predicted proteins | sample MGYA00241915_ERZ509194 | MGnify/ENA primary metagenome ERZ509194 (study PRJEB26280, sample SAMEA2338810) | human gut metagenome | biome: human gut; feature: human-associated habitat; material: faeces... | reverse complement strand
TAATGCGGCAGTCCCGACAGGAGTTTCAAGAATTATTTCGTTATAATATTTAAACCCTGCATTAATAAAGGTTTTAATTGTATCGCCTAAGAAGTTGTAATAATTACCGTCTTTATTTCGAACTTCACCGATAACCCATACTGCAAAGGTGTTATCTTTCAACTTTGCATAACATTTATTAATTATTTGAGAATAAATATTGAAGAAATCCGAATGCTTCATATTTGAAATGTCATCTGGATTATTTGAATAAACTTCCAAGTTCAGGTAAGGCGGGCAGGATAACATCATATCATAGGAGTTATTTTCCAGGGTATCAAGGATTTTGCAGCTGTCGCCGATTATCCATTCCGGCGTATAATCTTTACATAATTCAGAAGCATTTTGAATATTTGCTTCAACCTGTTCCTGCCGCAATTCAATACCGCAGTAATGCCGTTTAAGTATACTTGCAACAATACCTCTGACAGAGCCGCCGGCAAAAGGATCAAGGATTGTGTCATCTTCTTTACTGAACCAGGAATAAACAAGCTCGCAAAGTACCGGATCAAAAATAGAGATACCGGCTTTATAAGAATTTTTCAACTGTGTTTCTGTTAAATCTCTGCGGCTTTCGTGGAGTTTTTGTAATGATTTAAAAGTTTTATTTCTTCCAAGTTCGCTTTTAATACCTAGTGCAAGCCAATCATTTTTTCTGGTCTGCCATTCTCCGCTATTTGCTTTGAATATAGAAAAAGGCGGAGCTATAAACAATTCTTTTAAATTAGCTTTTACATAGCCATTTTCTTTGTCATCAACGGCGCTGTAAATATCTTGAAATTCCTCCGGATTAAAACCTGTGAGAATTATATCATCATCTGAAAATTGGTAATTTTCAAAGATTTCTGCTATAAATTTTTTATCAAGAATTGAAAATTCTGCAATTTTGTTATCTGCAATCATATCAGCATATTCTTCTTCATCAGAAGAATAGTCTTGATAATCAACGGGAACAGAGGTTAAGCCGGCTAGTTTTGCAGCGAGTAATCTGCCATGTCCTTTAACTATCATTCCCGAACGGTTTGAAACCGTTATGGGTGCACGCCAGCCGGCTTTAACAAGAATTTTAGCAAGCAGTTCAATTTGGTCTTGCGGATGTATGTTAGGATTAAGCGGATTTGGTTTTAGTTCATCCGCTGCTACAATTTCATCGTATGCACAGAATACCTCTGCATAGATGTTGTTTTCAGATTTTGCTACATTAGCAGTTTGATTTTTAGTCATAGTAAAGCTTCCTTTTCTCACCGCTGTGTTACGGTGGTTAAGGCGGTGCTTTTACAATGACTAAAAGTAACACGTTCGCAAGGTCGCCAAACTATTGCGAATGTGTAAGCGACACACTATCGCTTTCGCCACTATCTACTTAATACATTTTTTTATTTATGAAATTGTCTAAATGATGTTGAAACCGTTTGTTTAACAGTTCTGACAAACTTTTATCAATATTTTTACGGACGGTTTTATTATCAACCATTTGAGGAACTGAAACTGTTTTTATTGGTCTTATGTCTTTCCTGTCATCGCTAAATCTTTCCCAGGGAATTTGTCTTGCATAGCCTGCTCTCACAGGAGCTAAAAACGGGTTATTATCTGATTTCCCTTTTAAGATTTTTTGTTCCTGCTTTATTTTCAACTTAATGTCATATTTTTTATTTTTTTTCCCTGCAAGTTTTGGGCGTTTTTTGGGTGTCATACCAAAATGCAAAGGAGTTAGTGTTCTGCCCCAGTAAATTAATTTAAAGTTTTCGATTTCCGTTCCTGTTGCGAATATTGAACCGGCTTTTTTAAGAGTGCTTTTTGTTGATTTACTCTTGGGCGTAATATCACTTTTTTTGATGTTATACACAGTCCGGACAGCGTCTGCAACTGCACCGGGGGCTCTGCTTTTTATATCTCTGAATGTATATTGAAAAACGTCTGACGGATCATTCAAAGCCGTTTGAATTTTTTCAACCTTTGTGTGAAATTTTTTTAAATCGACAAAAGGATGTATAGCCATTAAGAACCTCCAATCCAAACAAATTTCACATCCTAACATTAAACTATTATGTGACTGCTTTTCAATACGATTTTATTAAGATTTATATGATTTTATATGTGAAGGTTTGTTTTTATAATATTTACTGCTATTTTCATTTTTCACAAAAACGCCCTTAAAGCGAAATGCTGCCAACCTTCAAAAGGACTGCTTTAAATTATCTTGTGTAATTTTATAAATCTTATAGTTTCTTAACACATCACGTTAAAAAACGGCAGCAGCTTTACTTATTAAAGACTTTTCTGCAATATAGAACAAAAAAAAATCCCCTTGCGCCTTACTTGCGCAGGGGGATATTGTCGGAGGTTCTGAAAAGAATTAAGACAAAGTTTGTGAAGGAATTTTCGATAATAACTCTTTACGAACAGGACATAATACAGGAATTCCTCTGGTATAAAACATCCGGCAGTTATCTATATCGTCATCAATAGCAAACGAAAAGTAATATGTATCTTTAATTTTATTTAACCATTTTTCTTTTACATTCCATGCCGGAGATATATCATTTGCCTGACGCATAAACAAATGGATGTTAGGATAGAATTGTTCAGGCACATATTGGCATAAATAATCCCGGGTTTGCACTAATATTCTTTCGGAACGTGCGGTCAAAAATATCACATCATATCCAAGTTTAAGGTAGTTTATGACAAGCATCATGCACCAGGACTTTACGGGGCAGCGATGAATATTTGAATGAAAATATTCCCACTTTGCATTTCCGGTTAATTGATTTTTTTGAATTTCATCAAAAATAAATTCTGTTTCACATAATGTGTTATCAATATCTACAATTATTGCACTTTTCTTATGAACAGGTCTTTCATAACTTGTATCTTTATTTACCGGTTTTTCTACATTTATCATTTAATATTATTTCCTCCTTAAACTCTTGCCAGAGTGCGTTTAAATTTCTTTGTGTGATATATACTCCTCTTTTCTTTAATTTCTTTTTTAATTTTCTTGGGAGTTTCCTTTGTGTGATATTAAAGCCTTCAATAAAATATCTAAGCATATTTGTTGTTCTAAAATTAGCCGGCATTTTGTGTTCGTTTGATTTCATCAGCATAAAAATATCCTTCTTTAATTTCTCCGTTAAAAATATAGCGGATCTGATACATAATTGCCCCCTTTTTTACCAGCACCCCTTCAACTTTTCCTGCGGCATTAATTTGACGAAAGTTGATTATATCGCCTATTTTGAAGCTTATTTCAATATTCATTTGCATAAAAAACTCCTTTCAACTAACAAAAATCTTCTATAATAAAGCATGCCGGAGGTTTGACTGTTTTCCTTCTGCTTACAGGTCTATGACACCTAAATATCACATTACCCATAAACCGCTCTTTATAATATTTCTTACATTTCTTTTTAATTCGCCGCGGAAGTCTTTTCCCGCCCATGAACACAACTAAGCTTTCCCCCTTTTTATAAGGAAATTTGATTTTAACGGATAGTTTATAATTTTTCTCATAATTTAGTCTTGTACCTCTCACTCCTTGTAAATTAACAAATATTTTCAGTCGTTTTTTTAGTTTTGTATCGCTTTCCTTAAAAATCCACAACTTTTTTCGTTTTAGCCCAAGTTGTAATGCTGCTTTATAACCAAGAATTTCCATTATTTTTTCTTGTTCCGGTATAACCTGAATATAAGCAGCGGCTTGTTTATCAATATGACATCCGCAGCAACATCCTTTTGTCTTTATACCTAAATTGTGTAAATATTTGATTTCCTGCCACAAACAACCGTCAACACCGATATTATTTATAATGACCTGGCATTCATAATGCTGCATATGGCTTTCTGTATTACAAAATGCTGTAAAACGTTTCATTCCTTATCTCCAAATTTCTTATAAATTATGTTTTAGCTTATTTTTCAAACTGTCATTCTGCTTAGTCTCTTACCCCGAACAGCTCTCGGACTTGGTGGTAAAACTGAGTTTTGTTAGTAATAAGAAAATCTAAAACACTATCTTTTAAAATTTTTTCAAAATGACCTGAATAGTTTTCACTTGCAATACCATATCCATCAGCGTCATGATCAATGTGTATGCCAAAATCCCTTTTTATAATAATTTCAATTAGCTCCAGCAGGATGCGGTCGGTGATTTCGGGATAATAAATTTCTATGCGATAATGCGGACAATCTTTTTTATCACAAGGGATATTTGCTAATTCCGGAATTCTGCATTCATGGTAACAATATTCATAGTGTTCCGGCTTAATCCCGAACGCGTCAAAGAATTTCTTTTCTGTTTCGTTAGTCATACTTCCACACCTCCGATTTGATTGCCTGTTTGATTTGTTCTCTTGATTTATTATCTAAAAATTTAACTTTATTACTTAAAATAAAATAAATAGTTTTAAGTACAGTTTCTTTTCGGGACATATATACTCCTTTTAAGGACAAAAATCCCCATAAAGTACAACCAGTTAAAATTTTTAATTCTAATAGCTTCACAAAATTATCGTTGTTATTTTCAAAATCAGGATATACTTCAATATCATTCAATTCATAATCTTGTATTATTTCAGGTTCAATCCCGCAAATCTCACACAGCTCACGCGATAAGTTATTTGTCGTCATCTTATTTCATCTCCATAAATTCTTTTACGTTGTCTTGCATTGGGTACACGCTTCAAATCAAAGCGGTGTTTCCCCCTCTCTGTGTAATGGTTAAAAATTCTTATCAGACAGCGTGCATGTTCTAAATCCGTACAATCTTTATGCAAAATACGGTTGCAAAGACTTCTATATTCTTTTATAATTTTTTGTTCTTCTGTCAGCATTTGGTCATCTCCATATTTAATCGTTGTTTCGCCAATTCAAAGAAACTAATATCCTTCTCTATTCCCACAAAACTTCTGTTTAGGTTTTCACAAGCTTTACCGGTTGTGCCTGAACCCATGCAAAAATCAAGTATAATATCATTTTCTCTTGAGTATGTTTTTACAAGGTATTCAATAAGCGCTAGAGGTTTTTGTGTTGGGTGTAAGCTCAGGGTTTGCTTGTCTGATGAAAATTCTAATAATTGGGTCGGGTACCTGTCTGTATTCCCGCCTCCGCTAACTTGTTTTGACTTTCCATAACAAACTGTTTTGTTTGCAGTTTGAACATATTTTGTATATGAGTTTACCGGCTTATGACCCATTGATTTCTGGGGATTATAGGTACATTGTTTTTTATAAAAAACGAGGATTTCTTCAATATTTCTTAACGGCTGTTTTTTAGAATTGAAAAAATTGGTAGGGTTAGATTTCTTCCAATATAACTTGTATTTGAACAGCTTCTTCTGGCTGTTTATAAGCTCTGAAGTATAAGGTTCGCAAGAAAATAAAATTATTGGGGTTGTATCATAACAAAGAGGCAATATACAATCCCACATTTCTTTTATGGCGATTATGTTATCCCAGTGACATTTTCTATTTAATTTGTTATATGGAGGATCTGCAATTATTGCATTAAATTTTTGAGAGAAAGTTGGTAATATTTTTAAACAATCTTCGTTAAACAAATTTACACAACATTTTTTCCGAGAGCTGTCAGTTATTGTCATTGCTACCCTCCAATAATTCCGGATTTTCGTATATGTTGCCGATTACTTCAAAGTTTTCTACATCTTCTAGCCAATAACCTCTACCTCTTCCTATCCTTCGAGGTTTTAATCTGAATCCACCTTCATAGAAATATACTTCTCTCCGTTCTCCACTCATCATTCCGAATTTATCCCAATTATTAGGTACTTGTACAATGTCGCCCTCAAAAATCAGCTTGCCGTTTTTGTCTTTACGTCCGGTGCATTGTTGAATGCACCAACACCCTTTACCTAACATTCTATGGTCAATAAACATTCCATATATAAAATTTGGTCCCTTTTTTATACAATCAGACCAATCGTACATTTTCTTTTGTTCAGTAGACCATACTCTATACTTCAATCTATTCCCCATTATTCTTCCCCCTTTGCCTTGCTGATGATGTTGAGAATTTTATATAAATTGCTCTGCAATGGATAAACTTTATTACTTTTCACAATTACTTGAAGCATTTCCTCAATCTCATCAAGAGCAGTTTCAAGTTTTCTATTTTCTGTTGTGAGCCTGATAGATTTTTTAGCAAGTTCTGCTATCGCTGTTGTGTCTAAACCTTTGAAATATTCATCCTGAAAGGGGGCAAGAGCCTTGCAGCAGCGGTTAAGGGATTTTAAATCGTCATCATAGTTTTTACAGCGGTTATTCCATTCCCTATTTAATTCGCTATAACGATTTGAAGCATCTTTTACCAGCTTATCAAGCTGCCTTTTCAACTCCTCACACTCCTGCGTTTTGCGGGCGAGTTGCCTTAGAATATTTTTAATTTTACAAGTTTCAAATTCTTTACATTTTTCTGATACAAGACACGCATTGATGAAAACGCCGTCAATTATTATCTGTTCTTTATCCATTCTTTAAATCTCTTTTCTTTTTTCATTAATCTTTCTGTTCTACTTTGGAAATTGCAAATCTTTTCCCAGTATTCAGGCAGGTATTTTCTATAGTTTTCTAGCTCTTTTAAATTTTTATTAGAACAGCACCAGCAAGAAACTCTGTCTAATATGTCATATAACCTTACTCCGTTTTCTTCCCAATAAAAGCCTTTTGAGTAACAATATTCAAGACAGTCTTTTTCTGACATACCCCAGTTAATTAATGGGTATCGCTTATTAATATTCGGTTTTACTCTATGCTGTTCATCAAATGCAATTCCAACTAATTGAATTGCGTTTTTGCAATGTTTGTTGAGTAATTGTAGTTTTTTAGCAGTGCCCCAGCGACATCTACCGCCACACCACGAATAACCCACTTTTCCGCTATTTACTTTATGCTCAAACATATAGTACTCAAAAGGTTTATCGAAAGTTAGTTTAGTATATTTAATATTTTTTTCTAATAGCAACGGTATTATTCTTTGCTCAATGTCATAAATTGCTTGAAACTCCATACCCGTATCAACAAAAACAACCTCATCTATATGTATATCAAGTTCTAAGTATTTAAGAAGCATTGCTAAACTATCTTTACCAAATGATACGCTAGCTACTATATGTTTGTTATCTGTCATTTTCTAACCCCTTTGCCTTGCTGTCTTGGATTTGCTCCACGCGCCCAGAGTTTCGCATTTGCGTCTTTGCCGCAGTATGCTCAATCTGCTCGCTATCCGGATTACACTTCGTTTCATCCGTCCGCAAATCCGCGATGATGTCGAGGATGTCAATCATAATTGGATCGTTGTTATACCCATGGGATAAAAATTCTATTCGCTCTTTTTGTCTTAGAGCGATTTCCTCAATCTCTTCAAGAGCATTGAGGCAGCGAGATGCCTTGCCTATTGCCAATCCTGCTTTATATGCCCAATTTTCTGCATCTTGTTCTCGCTCTTTGCACTCCTGCGTTTTACGTTGAAACTTATCAATAAAATCAGCAGCTTCTTTTCGTGCCTCGACAGTTTTTTCAAATAATATAGCGTTGTCTGCTTTAATTTTTCTGTTCTCTAATTCAAGTCCATTGCACTTCTTTTGTAAGGCTTCATAGCTTGCCTGCTTTGTGGCTTTGTATTGCTCAAGCTCCTGCGTTTTGCGGGCGAGCTGTTTGTAGTAGCAATTACTACATTCAGGGTCACAACATTCCCACCCTGTATATCCATCACTTTCTCGCTCGGCATTACACATACCATTTTCGAGATATTCACATTCGCTCACATCCACACCGTCAATTATAATTTGCGTAGCGAGTGGAGTGTCAGGTTTACCTGAACATTCCCGAGTGAGCGAATTATATGTATCACATATTATCTGTTCTTGACAAAGGGAACGGCTAAGCTCCTGCGAAGCCTGTGACCCTGTCTGCGTTAGCTTTTTTGTCACCATTTGTTTAATCCTCTGTTTCATTATCTGCTTATAAATTTTTTTGATAAAAAAATCCCCGTAAGTTTTGAAAAATCAGAGTATAAAGCTTACGGAAATTTTTTACTTGTTCATAGTTTATTGACTTTAATAATAAGAGGCTTTTATTTTTACAACGGAATTACGAAACCGGATGTCCGCCAACCTCTTGCATAACATACCTCCTTTCTTTTTTGTGTTTCATTTATCCCTAATCTCCAGTTTTTTTATTTTTTCAATTTGTTTTTGATTTTGTTCTTCGAGCATTTGAATATAATCTTCATATTCTAAAATTTGTTTTTTATAGGACGCTGCCAATAATTGTGACAATGAATGAACTTGTTTTTTTTGAAAAATTGCAACAATGTGTGTTTTTACTGTTGCTGTAGAAATAGTTAACGTTTCTGCACATTCACTATATGATAGACCTTGTAATAGCAATTTTAAAATAGTTTGTTCCTGAAGGGTTAAATCAGTTGTATTTGTTGTTTTAGGGCGAATATAGCGCAGTTTTCTTCTTTGATTACATATTGAACCCGGACTAATCCCCATTATTTTTGATAATTCAAAATCATTCATATTTTTATAATTTTTTCTCAAATATAAGATTTCTTCATCTGTCCAAATATGCTTCATAAACTTACTCCGTTTAAAACAGCTTAAGCTGTCCTTTTTTATCTATTATCAAATTTGCTTTCTGCCCGCTTAAGGGCATGAAATCCTGTGCAGCAGGAGAAACCGGATTTAATATTTTTTTGAAACTATCATATATAAATCGGCTCTTCCAGTCCTTTAGATAGAAGAATAAGGTATTATAAGTTTTCCAGGTTTCTAAGCTGATAGAATTTCCCCAAACAACTGTACCGCATAACCCAAGAAGTGTTGTTTGAATAAATGTCATATCAAAACAGCTTTTGTCAATATCTGTTGCCATAAAATACATTGTTTCCTGCGGATTATATCCTAAATTTTCTAATGTTTTTGCTGCTGCAATTATCATGCCGCCGGCACCGGCACAAGGATCGCAAACTGTAATGTATCCCTGTTCTTGGATTTTTTTTTGACATCATCTTCATAGAATGTAATTTGAGACATAAAATCACTAATGCAAAAAGGCGTAAAGAACTGTCCGGTCCGGACATTTCCAAAATCAGCCTGCATATATATTCTGCCTAATAAATCCTGATACCTGTTTTTTTCAAATTCTTGAACTACCATTGCCAGTAATTCAGGGAAAATATCAGGATTTTTATATTTTCTTATAATATTTAGATATTCATTTTCCACTTCTTCACTTTTATATACTACATTTGCAAAGGAATTTGCAGCTAATGTCAAAAAATCCGTAAATAAATCGGATATTCTTCGGCTGGCATCTGCTTTTCCTAACTTATTTAAAAATTCATCTTCAAATTTATTCATTTTCCAAAACCTCTTTTTTTCATAATTTTTCACATGAAAATTAGTGCAATTGTATTTTTCCTATTTCTTCCAAAACTTCCAGTGAAATTTGATAACGTTTAATCTTTTCAATCATGGAACTTGTATCAAGACCGACATCAGCGGAGGGGTAACTATTTAGCACAACAGCTTTGCCCAATCTTAAATAAGCTTTGTCTGCTTCTGCTTTTATAATGTCAATACAATAAAGGGCATTAGGGCAAAATCCTGTTTGTTTCGGAGCTTGATTTTGAGGCGGTTCCTCTGTTTCTGTATTTTTGCTGATTGCTTCACGTACAGACAAGTTTTTCCCCGCAATATTAATATCGTGTATTTCTTGCGTCTGCTCATAGTTTTTTATATAATCCTTAACCCATTCCTTAACCTGCTGGACTACTGTTTTATCAGCAACCGGAGAAATATTTAGCTTTTTTGCTATCCCGGCAATTGTTGCTGAAGCATTTGATGCAGTTGTATCTAATGTTTTTGCAATATCTGTAATACTTAAATCTGTAATCAAGCCATAAAGACATTCATATTGTCTTGTGCTGAACATTTGTTGTAATTTTTTTTAAACATTCTTGTGATACCATATTTAATTCTCCTTTTGTTTTCAATAAAAAAGGCAGAGATAACTCCGCCTTATAACCGAACTATTAATAAATTATTTACGATTGTTTTAATTTTTTTAACGCTTCACCATGCAACCGTAATGTTTTATTCATATACTTTGATTTTTCTTCAATTTCAAAATCTTTTTCTTTTTTAAACAGAATGGTGTTAATCTCACCCCACTCAAAACCGTCAATATAGCGAACACTCATAATAAATGAGTGTATCGGTTCCAGTTTTAAAAACTCTGCTTCAAGTATTTTTCTTTCTTTTCGTTCTTTTTTTTGCAATTTAAGAATTTTGCTGTCTATCTCTACCTTTTTTGAAATTAACATGCCGGTTCTATCATTTTTATTCCGGTTTTTAGGCATTCCGGTCAATGATATTGAAGAAGGTCCTTTGAGTTTTTCGGCTAATCTCTCGCTTCTTTCCAGCTGGTAATCAATATCTTTACAAAGTTTTCTGTAACTCATTAAACGTTCTTTATCTATTGAAACCATCAATCTACCTCGTTAGGAATAAATCTCGTACCGCATTCCGGACATATTACTGATTTATCATTCTTCTTTTTTGTTTTATCAAGCTTTATTTCACATTCATCAAACATAGCAGCAAGATCTTCATATTCTGCGTCTGTATATCCCGATAAAATAAACGGAGTTGCTCCTGTATCATACTGTTCAAAACAATCCAGAAGCATTTTTTTATTTATTTTTGATAACTCTGCAATCTTATTATCTGCAAGAAGGTCTGCGGTTTCTTCCTCCTGCGATGAGTATTCTTGAAAATCTACAGGAACTTCAGTCAATTCCGCCATTCTTGCAGCCAAAAGCCGTCCATGACCTTTTACAACATAACCGCTTTGTTTTGAAACGGTTATCGGAGAACGCCAGCCCGTTGCTTTGATTATATCTGCAAGTAGTTTTATTTGTTCTTCAGGATGTATATTGGGGTTAGAAGGATTTGCCTTAAGGTTTGATGTTTTTACTATTTTATCGTAAGCACAAAAAACCGGGATTAAATCCGCAACCGCTTTCGGATGCGCATTTGTTTTATATTCTTTCATCTTTAATTTCTCCCTTTACTCTAATCTCCTTCTGCAAATCTCTAACCTGTTTTACAAGCTTGTTATAATTCCCCTGAAGCTGTTCAAAATCTCCATACCTCTCTTTCAAGTACGCCAAAACAAATTTTACCCGGGAATTTCCGTCAAATTCTTTCCCCTTGGTATTTAACAAGCCATATTTTTGATAAATATGATTAATATGTGTTTTCACTGTTGTTAGTTCAACTTGTAAAGTTTTTGAAATTTCTTTGTTACTGTATCCTTTAGCTATGAAGTCCGCAACAATAAGTTCACTGGTACATAAGTCATCTATCATAATAAAGCTCCTTCTATTCATAAAGTGATTGTTGGTCAATATTGACATTTCTTTTATTCCATTCAGCTATTTCTTTATCGATTTGCGAAATCGTTTTTACATTACTCCAACTGCTTGGAACAATCACAAATTCATATTCAATGCCGCGAAAAGTTCTTTTGACTATTTCACCCTCTCTGCCTGATAGCTCCGTTGATTTAGGTTTTTCGCACATTTCACGCTTTTTTAAAAGCCATGAAACCGGCGGAGGTGTTTTAAAAGTATATTCTTTTGCAACTATTGAAAGCAGTTTTTTATAGTTATACTCCTTGTCTGATGCAAGTGCTTCTGAATAAAAATCTAAAACGTCATCAAGATTTTTTTCCGGCGGGAAAACAGCAAAAAGCTTACATAAAAATGCAAATTTATCCATGTTCGCTGTTCTCCTTTTCCTTTTGCCTTTGTATCAGAGTTTCAATATTATCTTCCATTTTTGCGAATTGATTATTCATTAATTTTGAATAATTTGTATCTTGCAGCAGCCAGCTTGAGCGGGCGACAAAATTTATCTTTGAAAAGTCTATAAGTTTTAAGCGTTTAAGAACTACAGGGATTGTTTCCTGAAAATTGTTATATTCATCAATCAGCCCGGCTGAAAGTTGGTTGTCGAAATCTTCTTTTATTTCAAGAAGCTTCTCGCATTCAGATTTTTGAAGAAACGGGGATTGTTTAAAAACTTTTTTATATTCATTCTTGAAATAAAGAAGAATTTCATTT
>ENA-ORTV01003792-ORTV01003792.1-human-gut-metagenome-genome-assembly--contig:-NODE-3792-length-12198-cov-6.483900_pt1 | contig 12198 bp, 8 predicted proteins | sample MGYA00241915_ERZ509194 | MGnify/ENA primary metagenome ERZ509194 (study PRJEB26280, sample SAMEA2338810) | human gut metagenome | biome: human gut; feature: human-associated habitat; material: faeces... | reverse complement strand
TCGTCATGCGCGTCTACCCCTCGGCCGGCGATGCCGACAACACCTATACGCTCTACGAGGACGACGGAGTGACCCGCGATTACGAACAGGGCGCGTATGCGACCACGCAGCTCAATTACCGCCGGACGGGGCGGGTGACGACCGTAACGGTACGTCCCACCGCAGGCTCTTACGAAGGTCAGGTCGTCAAACGCGCCTACCGGCTTCAGTTCCCCGCCGCCGGGAAGATCGAAAGAGCGAAGGTCGGCGGCCGCAGCGTGAAGCCTGTGTTCGATGAAAAGCTGAAATGCCATGTGATAGAGGTCCCCGCGGCTGACATCCGCCGGGAGGTGAAGATCGAAATCATCGGTTGATCCGGCCGCCGAAGACCGGAACGTGCGACGAATCTCCGCCGGAAAACGGTGCGGGATTCGTCTTTTTTTGTAAATTTGTATATTTGAACAAGCGTCCCGATGAAAAAGTTGATCATGTTCTCCCCCCCCCTCGTTTTTGTGATCTGTATGGTTCTGCTTTGTGCCTGTCATGAGAGTGATAACGAACAGATACTCGACCAGTTGGATCAGGTCATCGAAAGTAAGGGCCTCTATGCGGTACGTTTCGAACGGCGAGTAGACTCGCTGCGGAGGGAACTATGCACCGCGTCCGACGACACGATGCGGTGGAGGACGGCCAATCGGCTGTTCGATTCCTATATCACTTACAACATCGACACGGCGGCCCGTTACGTCGCCCTGATGTACGACCTTGCCGAACACACGGGCCGCCGGGACATGAAGTTTCTGTCCACCACCTGCGACATATCCGTCCTGATCGGCCGCAACAACATCGAAGACGCTTACGACCGGATTCGGTCGCTCGATACCGCAGGCATCACCAAGCGGATGCGTGCGAACTACTACACTCAGCAGATGGTCGTCTACGGGCGTCTCGCCTCGCAGAACACCTCCGAATCCCGCAGCAGGGCCTATGCCGACACACTCGCCCGGATACGGCGCGTGCGCATCGGCTTCGACGGACACTCGTACGTCACACGCCAGCGGCTGCGGGCCATCGACCTGCTGTCGCAGCAGCGTTGCGACGAGGCGCTCGATGTGCTGCTGCCGCTTTACAACCCCCGGCAGAGTTCGCGGACACTGGCCCGCGTGGCGTACAACATAGCCAACGTATACGAAACCCTCGGCGACCGCGAGCAGCGCAAATACTGGCTCGCCCGCGCCGCGGTGAACGACCTGCGAACCCCCGTCCGGGAGTACCTCTCCCTGTACGAACTGGCGCTGATGATGTTCGAGGAGAAGGACATGGAGCGTGCGGCCCGCTACATTCAGTGCACGGTCGCCGATATGCTTTCGTGCAACTACAACACGCGCATCTTCCATTCGAGCCAGGCCGAGATGATCATCAATCAGGCCGTGGTTTACAGCATCAACTCCCGCAGCCGCATCCTGACGGTCATGGTCAGCGTTTTCCTGCTTCTGCTGGTGATCATAGCCCTGCTGCTGTTCCACACGCAGCGCCAGCACCGGCGGCTGAGGCGCAACACCTCCCTGATTTACGAAGTCAACAGGCGGCTTCACGAACGCAACGAACAGTTCCGGATCGTGAACGACCATCTGCGCGATGCCAACAAGATCAAAGACAGTTATGTGTTCCGCTACATGCAGCTCGCCACGCATTACATCGGTCGGGTCGACGAATACCGGATGGAATTGCGAAAAACCGCCAAAACCGACGGTACGGAGGCCCTGATGCGCAAACTGCGGTCGCCTTCGGATGTGGACCGCAATTACCGCGACTTCTACCGCATCTTCGACGAAACGTTCCTCGGCATCTTCCCCGACTTCGTAGAGCGGGTCAACGAGTTGCTCGAAGAGCCGGCGCGTTTTCCGGTGCGTTCGGACGGGGCTCTTTCGACCGAACTGCGCATCCTGGCCGTCATGCGGCTGGGGATCACCGACAGCGGTTGCATCGCCAGTTTTCTGAACTGCGCTTCGGCAACGGTTTATACCTATCGCACCAAACTCCGCAATTCGGCGCTCGGCTCGCGCAGCGATTTCGAAAACCGGGTTCGGCGCATCGGCCTCTGACCGGATTTCTTACGGATCGCCCATTTGCGGCGGGGATTCTTTCATAGTGGCTGTTTCATACGGGTTGTCAGATCTGGACCGGTTTTGACAACCGGCTATCAGTGTGCCGTTTACGCGGGGATCGGGTTCTCCGTGTCATGAAAACGGCTTCTTTATACGCGATTCGGGCCCTGCGCCGGGAAACCCGCGCGCGGGGAACGGAATTTGAAACGATGGTCGGGACAGCAAACCAAAAAAATTAAACAACCATGAACGTCAAAAAATTACGTTACTTTGCGTTCGCACTCATTGCAGTTGCGTTCTGCGCGTGTCAGAAGGAGCCTTCGACATCGGACCTTCACCGGGATTATCTGGTCTACACCGCCCACGATACCGGCACCGACTTCGCCGCGATCGACACCTACTACATTCCCGACAGTATCCTGATCATCGGGAACAGCGACAAAACCGAATACTGGAAAGACGCCGACGCCATGGCGATCATCGGCACGGTGGTCGGCAAACTCGACGATGCGGGCTACACGCGCACCGAGGACAAAGACGCCGCCAGCGTGGGCATCCAGCTCAGCTACGTCCGCAAAGTGACCTACTTCGTAGGCTACGACTATCCCTACTGGTGGTGGTACTATCCCTACTACTGGGCTCCCGGCTACTGGGGCGACTGGGTGGGATGGCACTATCCTTACAGCGTTTACTACGGGTACACGGCCGGTTCGCTGCTGATGGAAATGCTGGACCTCCAGGCCGACCAGGAGAGCGGCAAGAAACTGCCTATCGTATGGGACAGCTTCATCGGCGGCCTGCTGACCTCCGACGCCGACCTCAACCAGCAGCGCACGATCGCCGCCGTCGAGCAGGCATTCGAACAGTCGCCTTACCTGGCCAAATAGTTTAACAGCAAAAAATCGTCCGATTATGAAAACATCGAAATACCTCAAAACCATCGCTTTCTGCGCCTTGATGCTCGCTGCGGCCATGCCGGGCAAAGCGCAGGTATTCCCCAACACCTACATCAACATCGACTGGCAGGTAGGCGTGCCTCTGGGCGCCGGTTTCGCCGACAAGGCCTCGGGCTGGGGCATGAACTTCGAAGGCGGATACTTCGTCACGCCGGCCATCACCGTCGGTCCGTTCATCTCCTACCAGACCAACCTCCAGAGCATTTCGCGCCAGACGCTCGATCTGGGCAACGGATCGGCGCTGACGACCAACCAGAAACACGCGCTGTTCCAGCTGCCGTTCGGTGTCACGGGACGATACAACTGGCTTACCGACAGCGTATTCCAGCCATATGCGGGTCTGAAGCTGGGCGCCAACTACGCCGAAATGTCATCGTACTACTACATCATCAAGCAGTACACCGACACCTGGGGATTCTACCTCTCGCCCGAAATCGGCGTGTCGATATTCCCGAGGCCCGACTACCGGCTGGGGTTCCACGTAGCACTCTATTACAGCTACTCGACCAACAGCGGCGACGTGCTGACTTACTCGATGGACAACATCAACAATTTCGGCATCCGCGTCGGTATCTCCTTCTGACGCCCGTTGGGTGACGCCTCACCGGAACGCCGGACCCGTTGCAGGGTTCGGCGTTTTCATGCGTCCGGATTTGACGGTTCCGGTTTAAAAACCTATCTTGCAGGACCGAAAACTATTTCGCCCTGGCGGCCGCCCGCATCCCCGCCTTTTCTACATCGGCCAGAAGCGGCAGCGCCTTCCCATGACACGAAAGACCCGATTTCGCAGGAAATCGGGTCTTTTTTTCGGCTTCGGAAGAGGGTCATTCCCGCGAAAGGGCATCAATGCGCGCCAGCTCGTCGTCGGAGAAGGAGGCGTTTTCCAACGCCCGCAGGTTGTCTTCGATCTGCGCCGCGGAGCTGGCCCCGACGATTACCGACGTAACGCGTTTATCGCGCAGAAGCCATGCCAGCGCCATTTCGGCCAGCGTTTGGCCGCGCTGCCGGGCGATGTCGTTCAGGGCGCGGAGACGTTCCAGCATCGCGTCGGTCAGCACCTCGCGCTGCAACGAACGACCCGCCGCCATGCGCGAATCCTGCGGAATGCCGTCGAGGTAACGACCCGTCAGCAGTCCCTGCGCCAACGGCGAAAAGGCGACGAAGCCCGAACCCGACGCGGCGGAAAGCGACAGAACGCCCGAAGTTTCGGGCTGGCGGCTGAAGATATTGTACCGGTCCTGAAAAAGCAGGCACGGAACGTCGCGTTCGGCGAGGTAGCGGAAGGCGAAACGCGCCGCTTCGAGCGGGTAGCGCGACAATCCGACGTAGAGCGCCTTGCCCCGGCGGACGATGTCGACCAATGCCTGGAGGGTCTCCTCAAGGGGCGTCTCGGGGTCGTGGCGGTGGGAATAGAAGATGTCGACATAATCGAGTTTCATGCGGCGCAGGCTCTGGTCGAAGCTCGCTGTGAGGTATTTGCGCGATCCCCAGTTGCCGTAGGGTCCCGGCCACATGTCGTAACCCGCTTTGGTCGCGATGAACATTTCGTCGCGGTAGGGGCGGAACGAGCGTTCCATCAGACGGCCGAAATTCTCCTCGGCCGTGCCGTACGCCGGCCCATAGTTGTTCGCAAGGTCGAAATGGGTGATTCCGCGGTCGAAGGCGTAATGGGCCATCCGCTGCACGTTGGAGAAGGCCTGCCCGCTGCCGAAATTGTGCCACATACCCAGCGAAAAGGCCGGCAGCAGCACGCCGCTGCGCCCGGCGCGCCGGTAGACCATACCGTCGTCGTAACGGTCGGGCGAAGGTTGATAGGGTGATTCAATCATGGCTGTAAACAGTTATTCCCGAAAGCCTCCCTTTTCAAAGGGAGGTTCAGAGGTTTTGTCGAAATGGAGGCGCAAGGCGCATCGGTTGTGACTTTTCCACAATCAATGCGCTTCCAGCCAGTTGCCGCCCACGCCGGCGTCGGCGATCAGCCGGACCTTGAGCTGCGCGGCGGACTCCATGCACTCGGTGACGATCGCCGTGACACGCTCCTGCTCCGAGCGGAGCATGTCGACCACCAGTTCGTCGTGCACTTGCAGGATCACCCGCGAGCGGATGCCTTCGGCGGCGAAACGCCGGTGAACGTTGATCATGGCGATCTTCATAATGTCGGCCGCAGAACCCTGAATCGGGGCGTTCACGGCGTTGCGCTCGGCAAGGCCGCGGGCGATGGCGTTGTGCGACGCGATGTCGTTGAGGTAGCGGCGGCGGCCGAAAATCGTCGAGACGAAACCCTCCTCCTTGGCCTTCTCGACCACGTTGTCCATATACTTCTTGACCCCGGGGTAGGAGGCGAAATAGCCGTCGATGATCTCCTTGGCCTCCTTGCGCGGAATTTCGAGCCGCTGGCTCAACCCGAAGGCCGAAATGCCGTAGATGATGCCGAAATTGGCCGTCTTGGCCCGGCGGCGTTCTTCGGAGGTCACCTCGTCGAGCGTTTTGTTGAAGAGCTTGGCGGCCGTGGCGGCATGGATGTCCTCGCCGTGCTCGAAGGCCGCGATCAACGACTCGTCGCCCGAAAGGTGGGCCATCAGCCGCAGTTCGACCTGGCTGTAATCGGCCGAAAGCAGCAGGTGATCGTCGTCCGAGGGGATGAACGCCTTGCGGATGCGGCGGCCCATGTCGTCGCGGACGGGGATGTTCTGCAAATTGGGATTCGTCGACGAAAGGCGTCCCGTGGCCGTCACGGCCTGGTTGAACGAGGTGTGGATGCGCCCCGTCGAGCGGTTGACCAGCTGGGGCAGCGCCTCGACATAGGTCGAAAGCAGTTTCTTCACGCCCCGGTATTCGAGGATCAGATCGACGATCCGGTGTTTGCGGGCGAACAACTGGAGGTAGTCCTCGTCGGTGCAGAACTGCTTGGTCTTGGTCATCTTGGGCTTCTCGGCAATGCGCATTTTCCCGAAAAGCACCTCGCCCAGCTGGCGCGCCGAGTTGATGTTCAGGTTCGGTTCGCCCGCCTCGGTGCGGATCGCCGCCTCCAGTTCCGCGAGTTTGCGGTTCAACTCGACGGCATAGACCGCCAGCGCTTCGGAGTCGATCCTCACGCCCGCCATCTCAATGTCGGCCAGCACGGCGATCATCGGCTCCTCGATCTCGAAATAGAGGTGCTGGAGGCCGATCTGCTCGATCATGGGGTAGAGCGCCTGCTTGAGTTGCAGCGTCACATCGGCATCCTCGGCGGCGTACTCCTTGACGCGTTCGACGTTCACAAGGTCCATCGTCAGCTGCTTCGAGCCTTTGCCGATGAGCGTTTCGATCTCGATGGGCTTGTAATTGAGGTATTTCTCCGCAAGGGCGTTCATGTTGTGGCGCGACTCGGGATCGAGCAGGTAGTGGAGGATCATCGTGTCGTACATGCGGCCCCGGATCGTGATGCCCAGCCGGCGCAGCACCATCAGGTCGAACTTGATGTTCTGCCCGATCTTGGCGATCTTCTCATCCTCGAACAGCGGCCGCACGATCTCCGCATACTCGGGCGTATCCTTCTCCAGGAAAGGCACGTACCACGCTTTGAACGGTTCCACGGCGAGCGACAGCCCGACGATGCGGTCGTTGAAGATGTCGAAACCCGTGGTCTCGGTGTCGAAACAGAATTCGGGGTATCTGCCGACCGCGGCGACCACCTCGCGCAGCTGCGCGGCAGTTTCCACAAGCGTGTACTCGTGGGGCGTCGTCTGGGCCGTCCGGAACTGTATCGCCTCGGCTTCGGCCTGAAGTTCGGCCACAGGAACCTCCTGCGCCGCAGGAAGCGGCACGACGGGGTCGCCGAACAGATTGCCCTGTCCCGCCAGCGCGGCCTTCTTCGCCGCGGCCGACTTGGCGCGGGCCATCTCCGCCAGCTGGGTCTGCGCCTCCTGGCGCGGACCTTCGGGAAGCGGCTCGGCGGGTGCGAGGTTCGTCAGATCGTTCATAAAAGCCTTGAAATCCAATTCGGCGAAGATCCCGCGCAGCTGGTCGATATGCGGGTCGCAAACCGTGAGGTCCTCCTCGCGGAAGGGGATCGGCACGTCGAGGCAGATGGTCGTCAGGCGCTTGGCCAGCCGCAGGTTGTCGGCCCACCCGGCGATCTTCTCGCCCTGCTTCCCGGGAATTTTGCCGACATTCTCCAGAATGTTTTCCACCGTTCCCCACTCCCGGACCAGTTTGCAGGCGATCTTCTCGCCGATGCCCGGGACGCCGGGAATATTGTCCGAGGCATCGCCCCACAGCGCAAGGATGTCGCGCACCAGCTGCGGGTCGTCGATGCCGTACTTCTCGCGGATGGCCTCGCGGTCGACGATCTCGATGCTGCCCTCGGCGCCCCGCTGTTTGTAGATGCGGCAGTTGTCGCGCACCAGCTGGCCGTAATCCTTGTCGGGCGTCACCATATAGACGTCGTAACCGGCTTCGACACCCTTCTGCGAAAGGGTTCCGATCACGTCGTCGGCCTCGTAACCCGCCACTTCGAGAATCGGAATGCACATCGCGTCGAGCACCCGTTTCACGTAGGGTATCGAAAGCAGGATGTCCTCGGGGGTTTCGGAACGGTTGGCCTTGTATTCCGGAAAGATGTCGCGGCGGAAGCTGCCGCCCTTGGGATCGAACGCCACGCCCAACAGATCGGGCCTTTCGCGTTTCTGGATGTCGCGCAGGAACTTCACGAAGCCGAACACCACGGAGGTGTTCATCCCCTCGCGGTTACGCATCGGACGGCCCAAAAAGGCATAGTAATACTTGAAAATCAACGCATAGGCGTCGACCAGAAAGAGTTTTTTCATATCAGATAAGTTGCGTCAATTAGAGTCACCTTTGCCCCGCTGCGGCCATTTTCACAAACCCGCCGCATCCGGAATCCCTGCTTGTCTTCTTACATATTGTCCTCGGCGAACCACTCGGCGAACGATGTCGCCGTCTCGTGCAGGCGCAGCGAGTGGAGCGCGACGCCTTCGGGAAGGCGCGCGGCGATGCGGGCGGCGAAATCGCCGAGCATGTTCTCGCACGTCGGCTGGTAGCCCACCGTAACCACATTGCCGAAGCGTTCGGCGAGCACGCGGAAAAATTCCTCCCCGGATTCCGAGGCGCGCAGCACCAGCGCATGGTCGAAATGCGAGACGATCTCCTCGCTGACGATCCGTTTCAGTACGCCGAAATCCAGCACCATGCCGCATTTCGGGTTGGACGCATCTTCGGCCGGAGTACCCTTAACCGTTACAAACAGACGGTAGGAGTGCCCGTGAATCTCGCGGCACGGACCGTCGTATCCGTCGAGCGCATGAGCCGCCTCGAACGAAAATTCTTTAGTCAATCTGATAACTGCCATATTGCAAAGATAATGTAAAGCGCAAAATATTCACCCCGATCGGACGTTTCTCTTTAAAATTAGTTATATTTGCCCAACTATGAAGCAGATTCTCGCCGATATTACTCCTATGGGCAGCAACAATTTATTCGTGACCCACTACTGGCCCGACAAGCAGACCGATCCTCCGCTCCATTACCACGAAGATTACATGCTCTGCCTGACGCTCCACGTGCGCGGCCAGCGCATCATGGACGACGCGGTCGAAGATTTCACCGAAAAGGACCTCGTGCTCATCAATCCCGGAACCCCGCACCGTTTCAAGCGCGACGCGGCGTATGCCGACGCCAAGTGCGAAACCGCCACGGTCATGTTCAGCCGCGAGATGCCCGACTGGAAGTTCCTCTCGCTCGAACACATGCGTCCCATCCGCGAAATGCTGCTCCGCCCTGCGGCCGGACTGCGATTCGCCCCGAAAACGATCGACACCGTGCTCGAACGGATGATATCGCTGCCCAAACTCGACGGCTTCGAAGCCGTCTCGCTCTTTTTCAGCATCCTCAACGACCTTGCCACAGCGCCGCCCGACGAGGTGCAGCAGATCGGTTCGCGTCACGACGGTTCCTACCAGGACGACCGGGTGCGCCGAATCGTCCGGTTCGTGGAGGAGAGCTATTCCCGCAAACTCTCGCTGGAGGAGATCGGCCGTTCGGTGGACATGTCCCCGTCGTCGGTGTGCCGCTACTTCAAACGCCGCACGCACCAGAACCTGTGGGAATACATCAACAGCTTCCGCATCAACCGGGCCGCGCAGCTCATCGTCGAGACGCAGCTCCCCATTTCGGAAATAGGCCCCCGCTGCGGATTCACCAACGTCTCGAATTTCAACCATCTGTTCCGCGCCCACCTCGGAACCACGCCCAGCGACTACCGCAGCCGGTTCAAAACCTCGCCGCTCACGCCGGATACGACGAACTGAAAAGAGGCGCCCCCTTCATCCGGAGACGCCTCTTTTTCACGATACGTGCGGATCAACGCACTTCGACCTTCCAGGGCGAGTACATCAGGACGCCCTGCTGGTTCAGGGCCTCGCGCACGGTGTTGTACTCCTTCATCATCAGTCCCAGTTCCGAACGGGCGAAAGCCTCGCGGACGCTCACGTTCAGCGACGCGATGATCGCAGCGAAACCCGTCGGCTCCTCCTTCACTTCGACGACCCGGTAGCCGTCGCCCAGTTCCGCCTTGTCTACGGCCAGCGCAATGGCCGTTTTCAATCCGCCGTAGGTGTCGATCAGGCCGACTTCCAGCGCATCCTTACCCAACCAGACACGGCCGCCGGCGATGTCGAGCACCTTCCCGATCGGAAGATTGCGCCCCTCGGCCACATGGTTGGTGAAGGTGGTGTAAACCCGGTCGACACCGCGCATGATCATCGCCCGCTGCAAGGGCGTCAGCGGCGACGTGGCCGCGAAATCGGCCGAAGCGTTGCTCTTCACGCCGTCGACGGTGATGCCCAGTTTGTTTTTCAGGGCGTCGCGCGTATCGAGGAACATGCCGAACACGCCAATCGAACCCGTGAGGGTCATCTTGTCGGCCACGATCGCATCGGCAGGGCAGGAGATGTAATAACCGCCGCTGGCTGCATAGGAGCCCATCGACACGATGACGGGTTTCTCGGCACGCAGCAGTTCGATCTCGCGCCAGATGACGTCCGATGCCAGCGCGCTTCCGCCGGGGGAGTTGACGCGCAGCACGACGGCCTTCACCTTCTCGTTGTCGCGCACGCCGGCGATCTTCGCAGCCAGCGTATTGCCGTAAATCTCCTTGCCGTACCCCTCGCCGTCGACGATCTGACCGTCGGCATAGACGACGGCCACCTGGTCGGCGGAGATGTTTTTCAGGTCGGCGCCCACCTGCGCGGCGTAGTCGCCCAGCGTAACAAAGTCGTAATCGTCGGAAACGCCCAGTTCGGCAAAGACATCCTCCATCTGGTCCTCGTAGATCAGACTGTCGACAAGCCCTTTTTCAAGCGCCTCGTCGGGAAGCGCCACCTCCAGTCTGTCGGCCATTTCGTTCAGCGTCTTCAGTTCGATGCCGCGCGCCTCGGCGACGCTTTCGGCGATGACGCCCCACATCGAGCTGACAAGCTGCTGCATCTGTTCGCGGTTGGCGTCGGACATCTTGTCATAGATATAAGGTTCGACGGCGCTCTTGTATTTGCAGGCCGTGGGGCGGAACACTTCGGCCTTGAGGTCGAGTTTGTCCAGCAGCCCCTTGTAGAACATCAGGTTCATCGACAGTCCGGCCCACTCCATCATGCCCTCGGGCTGCATGTAGATCTTGTCGGCGACCGAAGCCAGGTAATAGCCGCCCTGCGAATAGGTTTCGTTGTAGGCGACGATGAATTTGCCGCTCTGCTTGAACTCCACGAGCGCCTCGCGCAGCTCCTCCAGGATCGCCGAACCGGTTACGCCCCCCGTGCCGTTCATCCGCAGGTAGATGCCCTTGATGCGGTCGTCGTCACGCGCGGCTTCGAGGGCGCGGAGCGCCTTCAGGAGCGGAAGCTGCCGCTGGGTCTGGAGCGTCATCAGGTCGAGACCCGCCAGCGGATCGGACGACGGGGCGTCGGTCAGCACCTCCGAGAAGTCGATCTTCAGGATCGACTCGGGATGCACCGCCACACTCTTCTCCATCGAGCCGGCAATGCCCAGCAAAATGAAAATCCACAGGAAAAACACCAGGAACGTCCCCACGACGACCGCGAGAAGCCCTGCCAGAAAAGTCTTGATAAAATTCATAGTTCGTTCTATTTTGTTGTTGTCTTCTTCCGTATGTTGTCGCAAATATAGCGATTTTATACGAAAAACAAATAAAATTTATCGTTTTTCGATAAAATAATTAGACATACTATATATATTCTCCAAAATATACGTTATCTTTGGTGGCGTAACGACACTTTTATCTGCCGGAGCGTTTTACCGAACCCCATGCGATTCGGTTTTAAGCCCGTTCCGCTTTTTCATATTTTTGCCGAAAAGAAACTGAATACGACAATGGAAGAAAAAATCAAACGCCTGCTCGCATCGGTCGTCCACCCGGAAACCGGACAGGACATCGTTTCGAGCGGATTCATCGAACATACGGCGTCCGCCGAAGGCAAAGTCACCGTCGTGCTGCGCTTCGCCAAGGCCCGCGACCCGTTCGCCGTGAAGATCAAGAACCAGGCCGAATCGCTTTTGCGCGAGGCGTTTCCGGGCGCGGAGGTGCTCGTCGTGATCAAGGAGGGCGGGGCGGCTCCGCGTCCCGAACCCAAATTGAAGACCACCACGGGCGGCATCGCCAGGGTAATCGCCGTCGCCTCGGGCAAGGGTGGGGTAGGCAAGTCCACCGTCACGGCCAACCTGGCCATCGCCCTGCGGAACATGGGTTTCCGCGTCGGCGTCCTCGATGCGGACATCTACGGACCGTCGCAGCCCAAAATGTTCGGCGTGGAAGGGTACATGCCCGAAGCCGTCGCCGAGGACGGGGTGGACCACATCGTCCCGGCCGAATCAATGGACGTAAAGCTCATGTCGATCGGCTTCTTCATCAAACCCACCGACGCGCTGCTGTGGCGCGGCGCAATGGCTGTCAGCGCCCTCAAACAGATGATTCACCAGACCCGGTGGGGGACGCTGGACTTCCTGCTCACGGACCTCCCTCCCGGCACGGGCGACGTGCATCTGTCGATCATCGGCGAACTGAAAATCGACGCCGCGGTGATTGTCTCGACGCCGCAGCAGATCGCCGTGGCCGACGTCGTGCGCGGCGTGGAGATGTTCCGCAA
>ENA-ORTV01003789-ORTV01003789.1-human-gut-metagenome-genome-assembly--contig:-NODE-3789-length-12203-cov-3.422292_pt1 | contig 12203 bp, 10 predicted proteins | sample MGYA00241915_ERZ509194 | MGnify/ENA primary metagenome ERZ509194 (study PRJEB26280, sample SAMEA2338810) | human gut metagenome | biome: human gut; feature: human-associated habitat; material: faeces... | reverse complement strand
AGCACGGCGGCTGCTGTGGTCTGAGCGCTGTCGATGATGCCAGACGGGTTGCGGAACGGCTTGAGATCCCGTATTACGTGATGAACTTCAAAAAAGAGTTCAAAGAAAATGTCATGGATTACTTTGTACAGGAATATCTGGACGGACACACGCCGAATCCATGTATTGCCTGTAACCGATATGTAAAATGGGAGTCCCTTTTGCAGAGAAGTCTGGAAATTGGGGCTGATTATATTGCAACGGGACATTATGCGCGCGTGAGGAAGCTGCCGAATGGCCGCTATGCGATCTGCAATTCTGCGACGGCGGCGAAGGATCAGACCTACGCGCTTTATAACCTGACCCAGCATCAGCTTGCACACACTTTGATGCCGGTCGGCGAATATACGAAAGACAAGATTCGAGAGATGGCGGAGGAGATTGGACTTCCGGTGGCACACAAGCCGGACAGTCAGGAGATCTGTTTCGTGCCGGACAACGATTATGCAAAATTTATCGAGGAAAATAGTAATTGCCGGATTGACGAAGGCAATTTTGTAGATAAGTACGGCAATATTTTAGGTCATCATAAAGGAATTACCCATTATACGGTGGGACAGAGAAAGGGCTTAAATCTGGCACTCGGTCATCCGGTGTTCGTGACGGAGATCCGTCCGGAGACGAACGAGGTTGTGATCGGGGAAAATGAGGACGTCTTTTCCAACCGTCTGACCTGCCGGAACCTCAACTGGATGGCGATTGAGGATCTGGGCGATCAGGAAATGCGCGTCAGTGCGAAGATTCGTTACAGCCACAAAGGGGCATCCTGTACGATCCGCAAGATTGGCGAAGATCGGGTGGAATGCGTATTTGATGAGCCGCAGAGAGCGGCGACGCCGGGACAGGCAGTCGTTTTTTATGACGGCGAATATGTCGTAGGCGGCGGTACGATCGAATAGTTTAGAAATGAAAGAAGATTTTAATTGGGCAGAAATCTCTGTCGGCATCAAAGTTGTGCTGCGATTGATTGGAAACAGTGAATGCGCGGATCATGGAGAGGTTAGAATCTTCTGTAAGATTGGAGTTTTTTATAAATGGCAAGAGGAGAAAGCAGAAAAAGAAAGCCAGGCACACCGGATTACCGGAAACGTTTCTGGGCGGCGGTGACCGCGATTGTGGTCGCGGCGGGTTCCATTGGCGCAAGCCATGCGGGATTTACCCTTCCGAATCAGGCACAGAAGCAGGTGCAGATGGCGGCTGCTGAGACAGAACCGGCGGAACAGACAGCGAAGAAACAGGTGCCGAATGCGGCAAAGCGAAGTCTGGAGCTGGAAGATGCACAGGGCATTCAGGAGGCGGATGCAGCGGCGGTTGCGGATCAGAGCGAGCGGGAGAGTGACAAAACGACGGCGAGCGGCTTCCAGAGTGTCGATGAGACAGTGTATGCGACTGAGAACCTGCTCAACGTGCGTTCGGGCTGTGGAACGGAGTATGAGATTGTGACACAGCTGAATCAGGGCGACAGCGTGCAGCGCGTCGGTATCGGAGACGGCTGGAGCGAGGTGCTTTATAAGGACAAGAGCTGTTTTATCCGTTCCGAATACCTGACGACGACCGAGCCGGGCAGTGAGGAAGCAACGGTCACAGCGCAGGGGGCAGAAGCGGATGCACAGGGTGCACCGGTGTCCAACGGACGTATCGTAGCGATCGACGCGGGACATCAGGCAAAGGGCAATCCGGACAAAGAACCAGTTGGACCGGGCTCCTCGACCATGAAGGCGAAGGTGGCTTCCGGCACCGAGGGCGTATCGACGAAGCTGCCGGAATATGAGCTGACTTTATCAGTTTCGAAGAAGTTAAAACGGATTCTGGAAGAGAGAGGCTATCAGGTCGTCATGATCCGGGAGTCCAACGATGTCAACTTAAGCAATGCGGAGAGAGCGGAGATTGCCAACAAGAGCGGCGCCTCCATTTTTGTCCGGATTCATGGCAATTCGCTGGATAACACGACGGTCAACGGAACACTCTCCATGTGCCAGACGGCGACCAACCCGTACAACGGCGGGCTTCACGCGGCAAGCTATTCTCTTTCCAAGAAGATCACGGACTCTGTCTGCGCAGCAACCGGCTTCAAGAACCGCGGTGTGCAGGAGACAGACAGCATGAGCGGCATCAACTGGTGTAAGATTCCGGTTTCCATTGTCGAGATGGGCTTTATGAGCAACCCGGAAGAAGATCAGAAGATGGCACGGGATGATTATCAGGAATTGATTGCCGGGGGAATTGCGAACGGAATTGATGCGTATTATCAGTAAATAGTGAAAAAAACAGATGACAAAAGTCAAAATATCATGTATAATAGTATAGGTGTTTCGGAGAGAAACACCTAATATCTGGAGACGTAGCGAAGCGGCCGTAACGCGGCGCACTCGAAATGCGTTTGTCGGTTCATCCCGGCACGAGGGTTCGAATCCCTCCGTCTCCGCGTCCTGGGGATCCTTGTAAATACAGGGATCCCTTATTTTATTTCATAGGAAATTGCGTCCTATGAAACCAAAAATGCTCCGCTAGGATGCGTACTTGCGCGAAGCAGAAACATGTCGCAAGCGAAAAAGAGCTGCCACGTTTTGAGTGACAGCCCTTGATTGGAAAATTTATGGATTTTTACCGTACCTTCGTATCTTCCGCATAAAACTCCGCATAAGCATCCTGCAAAGTCTTCAGCGTCTTCGGATCTTTTCCTCCGATTGGTTTTCCATCGAGTTCAACGGCCTGGATGCAGAGCCCGCCGGAGCTGCTGACGATGATTTCGTCGGCGTCTGCCAGTTCCTGCATGGTAAATGGTGCCTCGCTGGTCGGGATGCCGTTTTTCTCAGCTAACATCAGCAGATGTTTTAACGTGATGCCCGGAAGAATCAGATTATCTCTCGGTGGGGTGCAGAGAACGCCGTCCTTGATGATTAAGATATTGCTGTGGGCGCATTCGGTGACGCGTTCGCCGCGGTGGAAGACCGTTTCCTGGCAGCCCTGTTCGATGCAGCGCTGGTAAGCGATGACACTTGGAATCAGGTTCAGCGTCTTGATGTTGCAGTGCAGGAAACGGGTGTCCTCCATCGAGATCAGGCGGAAAGTCTTATCAAATGGAATCAGGTCGCACGGAACAGTAAAAATCATCAGATTTGGTTTTACGGAAGCAGGTGGAAACTGATGTCCACGATAGGTAGTTCCGCGGGAACACTGCCAGTACAGCATACCGTGGTCAATCTCATTGGCATCGATGCATTTCTGCAGCTCGGCACGCAGTTCTTCGCGCGACATTTCAAACGGGATTTCCAGCAGCTTGCAGCTGTTGTAGAAACGGTCGAGGTGGTCGTCTGCGGCAAAAATGTTGTTGTTTGCAAAGGTGGTGGCATCGTAGCAGCCATCTCCAAAATAAACGGCGCGGTCCAACATCGGGATTTTCATTTCCTCGAGGGGGCCGATTTCTCCATTGTAATATCCGACATATTTCATTGCATATACTTCCTTTCTATGTTGATTCGAAAATACCTCGTCAAGTGTTTACATTATACCACATCCGCCTATAAGATGAAATCTCCCACAGGCGGATGTGTTCTTATCATTACATATTTATTTGTCTTTATGTTTAATAATCTTATATCCGCCTACCAGCAGCGTCGGCAGCAGGTAGAAGAGGATAAATCCGTAAGACAGGTACGAATAGCCCTGCTCGATCAAGGTGACAACGCCGACGCGGGATAATACAAGTGCAGCGATCAGCGTGATGACCGTAATCAGACCGCGGTTTGTATCGGACAGCTTGGCAGCGCCCTTTTCCTCCATGGCAACGTCGAAACGGTCGATGATCATGTGGATGCAGCCAGTTGCTGTCTCAACCAGCGTCCAGCCCATAACGAGACTGAACAGTGCCATCAGTGCCGGTCCGCCGTTGACTGCCTTGATCATTTCCATCCACGGGGTTGTGACATCCGCGCCGACGATGGAGGTGTCACCGTAGAAGCACATCATCGCAAAGTAAGACAAAAACCACGGAATAACCATCAGAAGACCGGCGATCAGACCGGAAATAAAGGTTTCTTTCCGTTTGGTCTGGCGTGTCAGGGAGAACATGCCCATCGGGATGGAATTGATGTTGTAGGCAACATACAGGATACCGGTGTAAATGCACAGCGGAACAGTGACAGAGCCGTCGTAGGTGCTGGTGTCCATCGTGCTGAATACATGGGAAATGTTGCTGCCCTTGTTGACGAGTACCAGAATTGTAAACAGAATATAGCCGCCGTACAGTAAAATAGTACCGATCGATTCAAATTTCTCGATCACCTTGGAACCCTTAAAATTCAGGAGTCCGCAGATCAGAACGATCACAACGGAGCCGAGAATATTCGGAAGTCCGACCTGCTCGAAAATACTTCCAGTTGCGGCTGCCATAACGGCAATCAGCAGAATCGCGATGAGGACAGTTAAAATATCCATCATCGGCCAGAGCGGTCCAATGACCTGCTTGATATAGTTTTTATAATCGTAAACCTTGTAGATCCGGCAGATCTCAAAGGTCAGGAAGGCAAACAGGGCAAAACCGATGCCGATCGTCAGTCCGGAGATCCAGCCCATCGCTCCGAATTTCGCACCGTAAGAATAAATCTCACGTCCGGTTGCATAGCCGCCGCCAATCAGAACCGATTGCAGCAGGACGCCCGGCAGAATGTACTTGGCGTATGCGCCTTCGTAGAAATTGTTGAATTGTTTCATACCTTTCACTCACTTTCTTTTGTTGACTATTAAAAATTATAAAGGATGAATGAAAAACTTGCCAATAGAAAGAACAGATATTATAATAAGGGAAACTTATAACGAAACAGGAAAAGCCGGATCGAAAGCCCGTAAATTGGGCGGCGTGATTCATTTTTCTGCTCGAACGAAAAGAAACGATTACATAATAGAAATGGGAAAATGAGATGAATTTAAAACAGATGGAATATTTTGTGGCGGCGGCGGAGCAGCTGAATTTTACGCGGGCGGCGAAAAAATGTTTTATTTCGCAGACAGCGATGACGCTGCAGATTCAGTCGTTGGAGGAGAAGATCGGGGTGCCGCTTTTTGTGCGGGACAAGCACCATGTCGAGCTGACGGCGGCGGGAAAGGTATATCTGAACGAGGCGCGGGCGATTCTGGTCCGCGCCGAGGAGGCGGCGAAGCTCGCGCGGACGGCAGCGGAAGGCATAGCTGGGGAGCTGACGATCGGATTTATCCGGGGATATGAGCAGAGTCGTTTTTCGGAGACGCTCAGAAGTTTTCATGAAGCGTACCCGAATATTTCGATTCATCTGCTGCGGGAAAATATGAGCGCGCTCTATGAGCTGTTAGATAATGGAACCTGCGATCTTGCGTTTAATCTGTCTTTGTACACGCAGAATTACGAGGATTTAAAGCACCGGTTCCTCAAACGGTTTCCGATGATGGCGGTTCTTTATCCGGGACACACGCTGGCGGGAGAGAGCCATCTGATGTACCGTGATCTGGCGCGGGAAGACTTTATCATCATGCAGCCGCAGGGACGTTCCAACGATGAGGCGGAAGAAGTATTGATTTGTTACAATAAGGGCGGTTTTATACCGAATATCGTGGCGCGTGAACGGGAGGTACAGACGGTGCTTCTGGAGGTGTCAGCGGGATTTGGCGTGGCGATTCTCCCGGAATATGCCGTCCGCCATTATCGGAATGCGCGGAATCTGGTAGTGGTTCCGCTTCTCCGCGCGGACGGCAGCCCGGAAGAACTTGATTTTGAGATTGCATGGCGTCAGAGCAACCCGAATCCGGCGATTGAAAAGCTGCTGCAGTGGGTGGAGACGCATGAGTACGTGGAGTAAGTAATTGGTTTTAAGATAATTAGTAAAAATAAAAACGGGCATATCGCAGAGTCTTTGTTTGGAGTGATTCAAGAATCTTGCGGTATGCCTGTTTTTGGATGGATGATAAGATTTTTAGTTAAATGGGAAAATAACCGTCAACATCCACTTAAATGCCTCTGGTGCAAACACCGCGTGCGGCTTTTTCGCCGGCATGACGAGCACTTCACCGGCATGAACGAGATGCTCAACGCCGTCAACGGTAAAACGTCCGGTGCCTTCCAGAACCGTTACCATCGCATCGCCGGTGGAATCGTGGGTGGAGATCTCCTCGCCCTTTGCGAATGCGAACAGGGTAACGCTGACCGCCTCATTCTGCGCCAGCGTCTTGCTGACGATCTGACCGTCCTCGGCATTTACCAGACTGGTTAAAGTCTGAACTTTTTCATGGGTGATGTTTTTGATATATGGGTATTCCATGGTGTTCTTCCTCCATAATAAAAGATTTATAGTTGTTTATAATGTGCAGATTCTCAGAAAAAGGGTTAATCTAAGATTCTTCCATCAATCGAAATCGTCGTCACCTGCCACGGAATGAATTTTCCGCTTGCCTGCAGGGCTTTTTTCACGGCGTGCTCGATACCGCCGCAGCACGGAACCTCCATGCGGACAACGGTCACGCTCTTGATGTCGTTGCTGCGGATGATTTCGGTCAGCTTTTCGGAGTAGTCGATGCTGTCAAGCTTTGGACATCCGATCAGGGTTATTTTACCATGGATAAAGTCCTGATGAAAGCGGCTGTATGCGTAAGCGGTACAGTCGGCAGCGACCAAAAGTTTGGCACCGTCGAAATACGGGGCGCGGATCGGGGCTAATTTGATCTGAACTGGCCAGTTGGACAGAGCGCTTATTGGGGTGTTTTCTGAATGGTCACAAGCAGCGGATTCAGAAAAATTGTCATGTGTGATAGCGGAAGCAGCACTGCCAGGACCGCCTGTGGATGTGGCTGCATGGGAAGCAGCTGTGTCAGGACGTTTCAGGAAACGGCTCATGGATCCAGGACATCTGCCAAATGCCGGTGTTGTCGGTTTTGCTTCGGAACGTGCGGATGTGTTTGCCGCTGCGTTTGCCTCTAATACCTGCTTTGCTTTGCGTGCTGCCATGTGGACCTGGACTGCCGCCTCATCGTAAGCCGCCGCCTCGCGCTCGACAAAGGAGATCGCGCCAGTCGGACAGGCTGGAAGACAGTCGCCCAGGCCGTCACAGTAATCATCTTTTAAAAGGGTTGCTTTACCGTCCACCATGCCGATCGCGCCCTCATGACAGGCGGAAGCGCAGAGACCGCAGCCGTTGCATTTTTTCGGATCAATTTCTACAATTCTTCGTACCATATAAATTCCTCGTCTTTCTTATTCGTGTGCATCTGACCCATTTTCATACATGAAAGGATGAGATATGTCAGAACATCTATTTTGATTTTTTTGTTTTCTTAAGTACATGATAAGTATAATCGTCCGGCACAGAAAAGTCCGTTGTTTTTACAACATTTTTGAAAAGTTATAGACGGTTGAATGCTTGCTGGACGTCTGTCGAATGTGTTACTGGGCACGTATGCGTGAACAGTAACCTGGATGCCTATCGGGTAGCTGTCGAGAGCTGTTATCCTCCCTTTACTTTCCCATATCCATGTACTATAATTAATACTTATATAGCCTGATGATGCAAGGCTGGCTTGATAAGATTCAGCGAGGGCAGTTCGATGTGATTTGGTGGAGCTGGTTGAATAAGTCATTTGACAGAGTGATCGGGCGGATGGGAATTATTAGAGTTTTAAAGAGGATTCATAGAGATAAAAATAGAAATAGAAAAGGAAAGAAAATCGGAGATTTCTTTCAAGAAAGGACAACACAAGATGAGATTTGCAAATAGAATGGACCGGTTTGGCGAGGGCGTGTTCTCTATGCTGGCACAGATGAAGAAGAAAAAGCTGGCGGAAGGGGAGGCGATCGTCGATCTGAGCATCGGCGCACCGAATATTGCCCCCGCACCGCATATTTTAAAGGCGCTCAGCGAAGCCTGTCTGGTACCGGAAAATTATCTGTACGCGATTCAGGATCAGCAGGCGCTTCTGGAGGCGGTATCGGAGTGGTATGCGCGCAGGTACGGGGTAGAATTGAACCCGGAGACGGAAATTTGTTCCCTGCTTGGTTCCCAGGAGGGACTGGCACACATTGCGCTTTCGATCGTGGACGAGGGCGATGTGGTTCTGGTGCCGGATCCGTGTTATCCTGTCTTTGCGGATGGTCCGTCGCTGGCGGGGGCGGAACTTTACTATATGCCGCAGCGCGAGGAAAATCACTACATCATTGATTTGAAGGAAATTCCGGAGGAAGTCGCTCAGAAAGCGAAATTTATGATTGTTTCCTACCCGAACAATCCGACGGCGGTGCTGGCTCCAGACAGTTTCTATGAGGAATTGATTGCATTTGCAAAGAAATATGATATTATCGTTCTTCACGACAACGCCTACAGTGAGCTTGTGTTTGACGGAAGAACCTGCGGAAGTTTCCTGCGTTTTCCGGGCGCACGCGAGGTCGGCGTGGAGTTTAATTCGTTGTCAAAAACGTACGGATTGGCGGGCGCGCGCGTCGGCTTCTGTGTGGGAAATGAGGAAGTGGTCAGCCATCTGAAAACATTGAAATCCAACATGGACTATGGTATGTTCCTGCCGATTCAGAAAGCGGCGATCGCGGCGATCAGCGGTGACCAGAGCTGTGTGGCTTCGACGAGGGCGGCATATGAGAGACGGCGCGACTGTCTGTGCGACGGACTTGCATCCATCGGCTGGAAGATGGAAAAACCGGAAGGCACGATGTTTGTGTGGGCGCCGATCCCGGCAGGATTTACCGATTCACTGGAGTTTGTAAAGGCTTTATTTGAAAAAGCAGGTGTTCTGGTGACACCGGGCAGCGCATTTGGACCGTCGGGCGAAGGTCATGTGCGGATGGCGCTGGTGCAGGATGAGGACGCAATCAACCTGGCGGTACGCCGGATCGATGAGAGCGGGATTTTGAAATAAATAAGAGATGGAGAAAAAATGCCAGATCGAAATATAAAAATTACCCTGCAATATGACGGAAGCCGTTATGACGGCTGGCAGAAGCAGGGAAACACGGACAAGACGATACAGGGAAAATTAGAGCAGATTCTGGAGAAAATGGCGGGGCAGACGGTAGAGGTGCACGGTTCCGGACGGACAGATGCAGGGGTCCACGCATGGGGACAGGTGGCGAATTTCCATCTTCCGGCGTCCTGTGCCGGGATGAGCGCGGAGGAGTTGAAAGCGTACCTGAACCGCTATCTCCCGGATGATATCGCTGTTTTATCGGCACAGGAGGCGGGAACGCGTTTTCACAGCCGTTTAAATGCTGTTTCCAAGACGTACTGCTACCGGATTGAGACGGCAGCGAAGAAAAATGTATTTGAGCGCCGATATGTGTACGGTCTGGGGGAACCGCTGGACATAGCGTCCATGAGGCGGGCGGCTGCGTATCTGACGGGTGAGCACGATTTTAAAGCATTCTGTTCGTTGAAACGGATAAAAAAATCGACGGTGCGGAATCTCACTGCTATTGAGCTGACCATGCAGGAAAGTGTGTGCGAACTGCATTTTCGTGGCAATGGCTTCCTATATAATATGGTAAGAATCCTGACCGGTACACTGATCGAGGTAGGACTTCATAAGCGGACACCGGAATCAGTAGCGGAGGCGCTTTTTTCCTGTGACCGAGCGCTGGCAGGCTTTACAGCGCCGCCGGAGGGGCTTTTTCTGGAAAGGGTCGAGTATGAATAAAGCTGCATTGGTTTTTGCCAGCTGCCGTGAGGAGCTGGACAGAAATCAGAAAAAATTCATAACAAATGCAATAAGAACTGGTTTCTCTGCATTAAGTTATATAGAAAGGAAATTTCGTCCATGTTTTTGATGGGGCTTTTAACGACCATGGAAGAGGCGGTCGCCTATGATAAGATGAGCGATGAAAAGCTGCTTCTGCGAGTGGCAGAGGGGGATAAGGCGGCGTTTCAGCAGCTTTATCAGAATACGGATAAAACTATATACGGTTTTATTCTATCGATTTTGCGGAATCCGCAGGACTCTGAGGAGGTCATGCAGGAGCTTTATTTAAAGGTCTGGACTTCGGCTGGAAGCTATCAGTCGCAGGGAAAACCGCTGGCGTGGATGTTTACGATCGCTAGAAATCTTTGCTATATGCGCTTCCGTGACCAGAAGCATGAAGCGGATATCGGGCTTTCGGATCTTTCTGAGATGGAGACAGGGGAATTCTGTCCCCAGATAGAGGATGCTGCGGATAAGATGGTATTACACGCGGCACTCAAAATATTAAATGAAGAAGAACGGCAGATTGTACTTCTGCGGACATCAGCGGGGTTAAAACATCGTGAGATCGCGGCAGATTTGGAGATGCCGCTGGCAACGGTGCTTTCCAAGTACAACCGTGCTATGAAAAAACTGAAAAAACACCTGAGAGAGGAGGGAGTACATTGACCGATCACTCTGAAACAGCGTGGGAACAGGATGAGATTGAGTCACATCTGCGGTCGGCGATGGACGCCCTGACTCCCAACGTATTCGATAAAATCGATCTCTCGACGCCACAGGAGATCTATGTAAAACCATCCCGCCGTGTACGGATGTACCGCCGGATGCGGACCGTGGCGATGGCAGCAGCCGCCTGCTTGTGTGTGGCTGTGTTAGGAGGCGGTGTTTCATTTTACCAGAATCACCGTGTCGATTCGGTGATTGGCATCGATGTCAATCCGAGTATTGAGCTTTCCGTCAACCGGAACGAGAAAGTATTGCAGGCGAATCCGCTTAATGAGGATGCGGAGACGATCCTGGATGATATGAATTTGAAAAATGTAGACCTTGATATTGCGGTCAACGCATTGATCGGTTCGATGGTCCGGAACGGTTATCTGGATGAACTGGATAATGCGATTCTGGTTACCGTGTCCAATGAGAATGAGAAAAAGGCATCATCTTTGCGTCAGGATGTCGTAGGGGATGTAGAGTCTTCCCTGCAGGAACACGCGGTACAGGCGGTTGTCTATGACCAGCGGATGAAGGTAACCGGGGAGATTCAGGATCTGGCGGAGAAATACAATATTTCTTATGGAAAAGCGTATTTTCTGCGGGAGCTGATCCGGGATAACGACCTGACCGAAAATGATATGAAAAAATTTGCCGGTATGACGATGGAAGAGATTGCGCGGGAGATCGCGGATCGTGCTTATACGGTAGGTTATTCGAAGACGGACAGCACCATTGAGACGGATGCGGCTCTGGTTCATGAGGTGACATTGCCGCAGACCGAGGAAGAAACCTTAGCGGAGACGACCGTGGAAAGCACCGGTCAGCCGGAAAATGAACCGACGCCGGCAGAGCAGCCATCGACTGCTGCACGCCCGGTGGAGACAACCACCGCAGCAGATGAGGACGAGGAAGAAGTCGATTCGGGAGGCAAGAAAGCGAAGATTGACTATGTGGACTACGAGAGCGGTTCGCTGAACATCGTTTTTAAGGAAAAGGTTAAATGGAAAAATCCGACCGTGTCGGTGATAGATCCGGACGGTCAGAGCTATTCGGCGAGAATCACGGACACAGGCGGAACCTCCTGTGAGATTCACGTCAAAGGGCTTCCAGCCAATACGGAGTGCACGTTTACGCTCGGCGGAGTGGCAGTGCGGGACGGCGGTTCCTTTGGTACGGTAAAAGGCTATTTCGAGACGCCGGATATTGCGGATGATCTGATGGATGAGGATGACGACGATGCGGATGATGAGACAGTGGAGACAAAGCCATCCGAGACATCCCGTGCGCCGGAGACACAGACAGAAGCAGTAAAAGAGAGCACGCACTCGGAGACAGAGTACAGTCAGATGGAGACAAAGCAGACGGAAAAAGAAACGAAGACAGATGCGGAGTCAGCTAATTAAAGCGGAGTGTATGAGGATATATGATTCCTGCTGCCTGAACCATGATATGTCTGGAGTTATCAAAAGTTGGATTCGGGCAGCAGGAATTTTAAGAACCATTAGAATTATTTGCAGGAAGCCTTGTGACGGAAAAATATCCGGGGCATTACGAGACTGTAAAATGTTTCGAACTGGTAAATAATTATAATTGTTCAAAAAAACATAAGTGTTTGAAAAAAATACTTGACGAAACAAAAATTTATGATATAATAATAAATGTGGCTGAGACAGCTATGAAATAAAAGATTGGGCTATCGCCAAATGGTAAGGCAACGGACTCTGACTCCGTCATTTTCAAGG
>ENA-ORTV01003785-ORTV01003785.1-human-gut-metagenome-genome-assembly--contig:-NODE-3785-length-12211-cov-2.462159_pt1 | contig 12211 bp, 9 predicted proteins | sample MGYA00241915_ERZ509194 | MGnify/ENA primary metagenome ERZ509194 (study PRJEB26280, sample SAMEA2338810) | human gut metagenome | biome: human gut; feature: human-associated habitat; material: faeces... | reverse complement strand
TATGCCCACCCGCCCAAAGGCGGTTTCCCGAAAACACAACATACTAGCTCCTTTATGACTTCCCCATAGCATGGATTGCTTTGGCTTGCTTCTCTTTTTGGGGCATTCCTGTCAAAGGGTGCCCTCACCCAGCCTTAACCGTTGGCGCACTCATCTCCAGCCTTTCCTCTATCCGTCGGCATCCGGCAAAAACCAATGGCTCCGTCCGCACTAAAAGCGGATTGGCGAAACACAAACAAAAGCGGCAGCCCCGTCTCCACCGTTGTCTTCCTTTCTATCACAGCAGGGAGAACTGGCGGCTCTTCAGGCTGGCGCAACGTTGATCCGTCACTTCATCGTCAGCGGAAAGCCTCCCTACAAGCAGCGGCGAAGCGGGATCGTGCAGCGCCGAGCCCCGCCCCACGGGGATGCCGTCCTGATTGGCGTAACAATAGAGGCATCCGTTCCCGCAGGTGCCGTACACGCCGACATCCACACTCGCCACACACTTGCACCCGGCCCTCTGTTGCGAGGGACGGACATCAAGGCGGCATCCGGCCACCCGCTCGACAAGCTCACGGCTGAGGCAACCCGCGTGGACGACACCGGGGACATCCACGTCCTCCACACACAGGGAAAGCCGTATCCCCCTGCGCTCCGCCATCGCCGCAAACGCGGCAAGCAACCCCTTCCGAGCCTGCCCGCTGTCCCCGCAGAGCCCAAGAGCCGGTATCCGGCGGCGGAGCTTCGGGTACATATCCAGAAAACTGACGACACACGTACGCGTAACGCCTTCAAGCCGTTCCGTCAGCGCATCAAAACAGCGCACATGCCATGAAAGGGAATAGGCCCCGCTGAAAAAGATGGGATCATACCGCCAGATCACCCGTTCGCTCCCAAAAGCTTCCGACAGCCGCTTCATAGCTTCGACCAATTGCAGCTTGTCCGGAAGCCCCGGCTCAACATCACGCCCATACCCCGTCAGCGTGAATTGGAACACACAAGGCCAGCCACGCAGCAGCGCCAACCGATCCAGCAAAGGCAGCGGGTTCTTCGTCCACAAAACAAGGCAGTCCACGGCTTCGCGGGAGAACACATACCGGGTGACGCGGCGCGCATCATGGCGCACGCATACGTTGCCCGCCTCCAGCCGATTGCAAAGCCACTCAGAGTAATAGGTGGGAATATCCGTACGACGGCTCGCGCTGAAAAGCATATCTTTTTCCTTGCCGTATTTCCCGGTTCTCCGCAACGGGCACCGCTCCCCCCATCCCGTGTATGCAAGGAAGACCTGCCCCCGCCGGGCCGCGACGCTTCACCTTTCCCCGCCCACGCACCGAAAACGCCTTCATGCGGCCATGCCCGAAAGCCAACGCCCCACCTCCAACTGCATACCGAAAAACGCCCCGCCCACCATCCCCAAACAACTCCCGCCTTCCGCACGGCAGGAACTCCCGCCGCACGGCCTCCCACGCTCCTCACCCACGTACAAAAAAGGGCAGGCCCGCAAGCCCGCCCTTTAGTTACCTGGTTTCCCGGCGCTACTTCATGAGGAACTTCATGGGTTCGATGGACAGCGAGGGGAAGAACAGAAGCAGGAACAGCACCAGCATTTCCACGATAAGGAAGGGAGCCATGTTCCGCACCAGATTGCCGATCTTGATGTTCCCGATGCCGCAGACCACATAGAGCACCGTGCCCACGGGCGGCGTGATGACGCCGATGCCGAGGTTCAGGATGAACAGCAGCCCGAAGAAGTACGGATCGATGCCCGCCTGCTGGATCAGGGGATAGAACACCGGCGCGAAAATCAGCACGTTCGGCGTCAGGTCCATCACCATGCCCGCAAGGAACAGGAAGACGTTGATCGAAAGCAGCAGAAGGATCGGGGAATCCACCAGCGGCTGGAAGAGTTCCGCCACCTGCATGGGGATTTGCGCCGAGGTGATGAACCAGCCCACCGCCGTGGCCGTGGCCACGATCAGCATGACGACGGAGGTGGTACGTGCCGCGCGGGCGCTCACGGCGAGCAGGCCCTTGAAGGTCAGCTCACGGTAATACAGGGTACACACGGCAATGGCATACACGCAGGCGAACGCGCCGCCTTCCGTGGGCGTGAAGACGCCGAACCGGATGCCGCCAAGCAGCAGCACGGGCATCATGAATGCGGGCATGGCGTCCCGGACGATCTTCGAGGCTTCGCCCTTTTTGAACTCGATCTTTTCCTTATAGCCGTCAATGCGGACGATAAAGAACCATGTGACCATCAGGCAGAGGCCGATGATCAGGCCGGGGACCAGACCGATCATGAACAGCTTGGTGATGGAGAGGCCCACGGTCGCGCCGAGCAGGATAAAGTTGGTGCTCGGGGGGATGATGGGGCCGAGGATGGCGCCGGAGGCGATGACGCCGCCCGCGCGGCCGGGCTTATACCCAGCCTGCGCCATCATGGGCAGGAGCAGGCTGCCGAGGGCAGCGGCTTCGCCCACGGAACTGCCCATCAGACCCGCGAAAATCACGCTGGACACGATGGCGGCATAGCCGAGGCCGCCGCGGACGCGGCCGATGATGAGCTGCGCAAGCTTGACCACCCGCTTCGACAGGCCGCCTTCGGTCATGATTTCACCGGCGAACACGAAGAAGGGGATGGCCATCAAGGGATAGTTGTTCGCGCCGTCCAGCATGGACTGCGGGATGATCATGACGAACATGCTGTCCCACATGCCGCCGTAATACATCAGGACCATAGAACACAGGACAAGCACGATGGCGATCGGAATGCCCAACGCGAGGAAGCCGAACAGGCTGACCAAAAAGACGACAAGTTCCATGTTCTCTCCCCTATTCCGTTTTGGGCGCGGTGTTGAACTCGCCGGCGGGCGTGCGGATCAGCCGCACGATGTCCCGCAGGTGGATGATGATCGCGGCAAAGGCCATGACGGGCAGCGTCCCGTTGATGAAGGCCATATTCACGTCGGTAGCAACGGAATAGGTGTCCAGCGTCTGGAGCACCACGGAAATACCGCCGAAAAGCAGCAGCACCAGAGCCGCAAGCATGAACAGGGAGGCGACGATGTCCACGGCCTTGCGCGACGCGCCGCTGATCATGTTGACGAACATGTCCACCGCGATGTGCTTGTGCCGGTAAAAAGCTTCAATGCCGCCGATGAACGTGATGTAGATGAAAAGGAACCGGGCCCATTCCTCACTCGGCGCAAAGCTCGAGCGGAACACGTACCGCAGGAAGGCATTGAAAAACACGAGGCCGATCATCCCCAAGAAAATAGCGGCGCAAAAGACTTCAAAGGCCCGTTCGCCTTTGCCTTTCGCGGCTTCTTCCTGGCGGATCTCCTCCTCGGTTTCGGTTTCCTCTATACGTTCCGGCGGCATGACCGGTTTGTTTTCACTGCTCATGATGTACCCCTGGGCGTGATGGTCGGGCCCATGCGACAGACATGGGCTTGAGGGAAAAAAAGGGCCTCCGGCCTGCGCCGGAAGCCCTGTTGAGACCGCAAACGTTACTTCGCCTGACGATAAGAGTCCGCGCTGTCAAGGATTTCCTTGGCATTCGGGACGGTGTCATAGAAAAGCTTCCAGCTGCGCTTGCCGGCGTCCTGCATGAACTTGTGCAGTTCGGGGGAAGGTTCGCTGACATGGCCGCCGGCTTCGGTGATGGTCTTCACGGCGTCCGCATCGACCTTTTCCACGAGATCCCACACGTAGTCGGCGGAACGCTTGGCGGCTTCGTCGATCCACTTCTTGTCCTGTTCGGGCAGGGACTGGTAGAACTTTTCGTTGATGTACAGGGAGTGGATGACGAGCAGGTGGCCGGTGAGGGTGATCTCAGGCGTGGTCTCGTACATCTTGATGCTCACGATATCGGACAGGGGGCTGTCGCCGCCGTCGATAACGCCCTGATCAAGCGCGCCGGTCACTTCGGCGAAAGGCATGGGCTGGCCGCTGATGCCGCATTCCTTGGCAAAGTTGATGTACAAGGGGATGTTCGGCACGCGCATACGCAGGTGCTTCATGTCGTCGATGGTCGCCACCGGCTTTTTGGTGTAGAAATGGCGGAAGCCCAGGGGGAAGGCGTTCAGCACGCGCATACCGGACTTTTCGGTGAAGCCGTTGGTGATCAGTTCGAACGTCTTGCCGCCGTTCATGGCACGGCGGGCGTGGGCGTAGTCGTCGAACAGCATGGGCGTTTCGAGCATGGCCATGGAAGGCTGGATGGCGGACGTCTGGGTTCCGGTGGCGCACATCTGGATGATGCCCTTGCGGGTGCTGGCGATGTAGGCGTCTTCCTTGCCGAGCTGGCTGTTCGGGAACACCTGCACGTCGTATTTGCCGCCGGACAGTTCCTTCAGGATTTCACCGAATTTACGCATACCGAGGGTTTCAGGTTCCCCGTCGGGCTTCATACCGGCCATTTTGATGACAACTTTGTCGGCCGCGAAGCTGGAAGTCGCGGTAACGCCGAGCAACAGACCACAAGCGATGAGCAAGGCCAATGCACGTTTCATGTTTCTCCACCTTTTTACGGTTCGAATGTGAACATTTCTCCCCGGCTGCGTTTTCGTGAGGAAAAACATTCCTGACGTGCCGCATGGGGAGATCTCCTGCCTTTCGCGCCTGTGCGCCCTCCTCCGCAACATCACTCTGAGAACCGGAAACGCACAACAATGCTGGGAACCAGTTCATTTCCATTCCGTTTCACCCCTGTGAAAACGGCGTACGGCATAAACGGAGTTCGGCCGGGATTGACGGACACCCCCATGTCTCTCTTACGTCATTCCTCAGCCGAAAGAGGATAAAAACTATCAGGAAGCGAAAGGCAAGCCCCGTTCGATAGCGAGAATTATACTAATCTGAAATCTTTTTGTTGGGAATAGAGGAACGGGCCTCTTCTTTGTCATTCTTTTGTAACATTCGCGCTCTTTCCAAGATTTTTCTTAATAATTCAGTGGATAATAAAAAAGAAAAAATCTTTGGGGATGTTGCCCCGCGAGACCTCGAATTCCCCCTCCAGCCGGACGTTTCGACTGTTGACAAAGCGGCCCGCAAGATCGACAGGAATTCCGGCATCCTTTCGGACCGTTCCCTTTTTTGGAGTATTTTCATGCATCCTTTCTCTTCGGCGCGCCTGCACCGCCTTATCCAGCTTGGTTTCGTCCTCTTTCTCTCCTGGGTCGCGTGGCGGCTCCATGAGTATGCCCAAGGGGTATCCGGAAACGGCGCATTCGTCCCCCGCCCCGCCGCCGCGGAAGCCTTCCTCCCCCTGAGCGCCCTGCTCGGCCTCAAGCGTCTCCTGCTCACCGGGCAATACGATCCCATCCATCCCGCAGGATTGACCATCCTGCTTGTCGCCTTGTGTACGGCCATCCTGTGCCGCCGGGGTTTCTGCGGCTACCTTTGCCCCGTCGGCTGGCTCTCCGGCCTCCTCGCCCGTCTGGGGACACGGCTTGGCGTGAGCTGCCGCCCCGGAAGGCGGCTCGAATGGCTCCTCTCCGCGCCCAAATACGTGCTTCTTGCCGCCATCCTGTACAGCTTCGTGGTCAGCATGGACCTCCCCAGCATCGAATGGTTCCTCAAGTCGCCCTACAACCTCGTCGCCGACATCAAGATGCTCCAGTATTTCCTTGCCCCCGGGACGCTGACCCTCGGAGTGATCGTCGTCATGGTTCTGGGCTCGATCTTCCTGCCGGGCTTCTGGTGCCGGGGCTTCTGCCCCTACGGCGCCCTGCTCGGCCTCCTATCGTTGCTCTCACCGATGGCGGTCAACCGTAACCCCGCCTCCTGCTCCGGCTGCGGGCGCTGCGCCGCGGCCTGCCCGTCGCGGATTCCCGTCGACGAGCGCAAACGACTCTCCGGCCCCGAGTGCGTGGGCTGTACGGAATGCGTAAGCGCCTGCCCCTCCCGCTGCCTCGACATACGGTTCGGCTACGGGACCGGAGCCCTCCGCCTTCCGGCGTGGGGCATCGCCGCCGGGACGCTGCTCATCCTCCTGATCGGCTATGCCGCCGCCGTTTTCACCGGCCACTGGGAAGCGGATCTGCCCCCGCAGATGATCCGTATGTTCCTCAACTGACCGGTGCGGGCAACATGAGGAGGCACACAAACGCCTTCATCCGGCCTCCCCTTCCGTAATCCCAAACCGGAAACGGCGTTCCGCTGGATTCTATCGGCGGATTGTGCGACACTGCCACACAAAACGGCCCTTTCCTTCAGATCGCAACAAGGATGCTTTCAATGTCGCAAGCACAGCTCCCCAACGAATTGGCAACCTTCCTCGAAAATTGGACGACCGACCCCAACAACGCGAAGGACGCCTTCGTCCGCTTCAAGGATTTCCTGCTCACCACCCCGGACGTGCGCTTTGATTTCAAGGCCCGCCCCGGCGTGAGCTACTCCCTGCGTGCCGCCAATGCCAAGAACGACGAACGCCCGCTGTTCGTGCTCGTGGACGTGGTGGACGACGAACCCGAAGCCCGCTGGCTTTCCGTCTGCTTTTACGCGGATATGGTCAACGATCCCGATGAATTGGGCGACTTCGTCCCGTCCGGGCTCATGGGGAAGGATGCCTGCTGCCTCAACCTTGAGGAAGATGATCCCGCCATGCGTGACTATATCCTCGCCCGCCTTGGCGAGGCCGCCGCGTCCGCCGCGAAATAACGCCCGGAACGGAGTGTCGAACAGCCCCTCCCCAATCGGGGCGGGACCTCAGTGCGCACAAAGGAGGCAGGCCGCAACGCCAAGCCTGTTCTCTCTTTGCGGGGAAGCCATTCCCTGCCGGGATGGTGTGCCGGAATGGAGAAGCGCCGCCCTCCTTCTATAAGGAAGGATGACGCCAAGCAATGCTGCCTACTCCCGATAGCGCTGCCTCCCCTAATCGAAAAAGCCCCGGAGCCGTCACTCCGGGGCTTTTTCAGCATAGCCGGACATCAAAAAAGGACTTTACCGACAGGGGCACCGCCTACCCGCTAAAACACTCGGCCATATCCGCTATCGGTGAACGTTGACGGGCGATAGCGCCACAGCCGATCCCGCCCTTCACCCTTAGCGCGATACATGGCGACATCGGCGTTCTTGAGCAGGCGAGCGGGGGTAGCGGCCTCCAGCGAATGAAACGCAACACCCACGGACGAGCTGATGCGGGCCTCTCCCTCTTGCAGCGGAAATGGGGCACGGATCGCCTCAAGAATGCATTCGGCCGTCCGGAGTACATCCCCTTCCGCCTGTTCAATGAGCAGCACGGCAAATTCATCCCCGCCCATGCGCCCGATGAGCCCCCGATCGCCGACGCATCCCTGCAACCGGGCCGCACCCTGTACGAGCAGTTCGTCTCCCGCGGCATGTCCAAGCGAGTCATTGACTTCCTTGAACCGATCAAAGTCGACCAGCAGCAAGGCCAGCCCCGAGCCGCATTCCAGTGCGCTCCCACAGGCTTTGTGGAGCATCTCCTCAAACATGGCCCGGTTCGGCAGCCCGGTCAGGGGATCATGGCGTGCCTGCGCCAGAGCGGTTCTGGTTGAAAACAGGTCTTCAATCAGGTTTTCCAACTGGAATTCCCGGACCTCTTTCTGCACAATGAGCGTCCCGATCTGCTCAGCCAGCCGCCCCACGGACGCAGGGACGGACGGGTCGTTCGTATACCGGAACAAGGCGCGCACCTGTTCGGCATCCCCCCAGACGATGTCTTTGACGATCCGGGTTATGTCATTGAGGCAAGCTTCGTAATCGTGCTTCACATCGGCCCCGCAGCTACAGCGTTGTCGCCGGTCCGGCACTCTGAAGCGGCTCCAGAGGCAGGTCGGACAAATACCGCCGCACCATATCAAGCGCGGTGCCCGCGGCGCGATCCCGAAGCCAGCCGCGGCCATGAACCCGGCCGGGAGGCGTCATCCTGCGGACCCACGTCCGCGTGCCGTCACTGAGCGCAATATAGATGAGCCCCACGGGCTTTTCCGGCGTCCCCCCGGTCGGCCCGGCAACCCCGGTGATGCCGATGCCGAGCTCGCTGCCCGATACTTCTCGCACGCCTTCGGCCATAGCCCGGGCCACAGGTTCGCTTACGGCCCCGTGTTCCTCAAGCATGGCGGCAGGCACGCGGAGCAGCTTCATCTTGGCTTCGTTGGCGTAGGTCACAAGGCCCATGCCGAAGACTTCCGACGCGCCGGAAACGTCCGTGATGAGCTTCGCCACCAGACCGCCCGTGCAGGATTCTGCGGTAGCCAGATGCAGCCCCTTTTCACTGAGCAGCCGGACGACCACGCTTTCCAGATTGTCCACATCCACGCCGTAGACCACATCCCCGTACCGGCGGCAAATCTCTTCGACCACCGGACGGCACAGCGCCTCGGCGGCTTCTTCGCTCTCAGCCCGTGCCGTCACCCGCACGAACATCTCGTTTTCCTTCGCATAGGTCGCCGCCGTCGGGTTCGCCGCATCGGTCAGATCGGCAATCTTCAACGCGCCCGCCCCCTCGCCGAGCCCGAACGTGCGGATCATGCACGAATGGATGACGGCGTGGCTCCCTTCTTTCAGGAACGGGACGACATAATGCTGCAACATGGGGACCAGTTCGGAAGGCGGCCCCGGCAGCATGACGATCACCTTGCCGGACGCCGTCCGCACGCCGCAGCCCGGCGCGGTCCCGATGTCGTTGGGGAAGACGGTCGCGCCCTCGGGCAGCATGGCCTGCTTGCGCTGGTTCTCGCCCATCGCCGGGCGTCCCTTGAAGTAGCTTTCCAGACGGCGCAGGCTGTCCTCATGGATCTTCAGCGGAGCGCCAGCCACCCTGGCGATGGTTTCCTTGGTCAGATCGTCGTCCGTGGGGCCCAAGCCGCCCGTCGTAATGACCACATCGCTGCGGCCCAGCGCTTCTTCCAGCGCGTCCCGCAGCCTCCCCGGATTATCGCCCACGGTGCAGGCAAAAAGCAGGTTGACCCCGATGGCGGAGAGCTCGCGCGCGACAAACGCCGCGTCCGTGTTGATCGTATGCCCGAGCAAGAGCTCGGTCCCTACCGAAATGATTTCAGCATTCATGGCAAACTCGGTTGCGGAGATGAGCGGAAATGACTTTTTTGGGGGGAAGGCCCCCTTTGGAAGAAACCCCTTCCAAAACCTGCCAGCGCGGCTCGCGCCACCCCATCCCCCTAAAACTTTTCCTTCACGGTTACAACAAAAGTTTCCGGGGGGATATCGGAAAGGAGGGACCAATCGGCGGGCATTCCCGCCGCTCGAAAGGGTTGTGGAGGAAAACAGGGAGGAATGCTGTTGCCGGACATCCCTCCCCAGCCTCCATCCTTGCTATTCGGACTTCACTTTCTTGTGGACATGAACCGCTCTGGGAAGGAAGAGATTCAACAGCACCCCGGTGACGGCGGCAAGCCCGATGCCGCCGAGGCGGAACGAGCCGATATTAAAGGTCATGCCGCCCACGCCGAAGATGATGATCAGCGCGACGACGGCGAGGTTGCGGGGCTCCATCAAGTCTTCGCCAGCGCGGACCAGCGTGTTCAGGCCCACCACCATGATGGCCCCGAAGAGCAGGATCATGATCCCGCCCATGACCGGGACGGGGATGGAACTCAAGAACGCGCCGAGCTTGTTGACGCACGAGAGCACGATGGCCCAAATGGCGGCCCACGTCATGACGCCGGGGTTGAACGCCCGGGTCAGGGCCACCGCCCCGGTCACTTCCGAATAGGTCGTATTCGGAGGCCCGCCGATGAAGCTCGCCAGCATCGTGGCGATGTCGTCGCCGAGCATGGTGCTCTTGATGCCGGGGTCCTTGAGGAAGTCCTTCCCCGTCACCGAGCTGATGGCGATGATGTCCCCGAAATGCTCAATGGCCGGGGCTAGGGTAATGGGGATGATGAACAGGATGGCTTCCCAGCGGAACTCGGGGAACACGAAATCCGGAACGCCGAACCACGGCGCGGCGGCCACCTTGCTGAAATCGTGGATGCCGAGCCCGATGGCGCACAGGTAGCCTACGGCGATGCCCGACATAATGGGGATAAGGCGTATCATGCCGCGCCCGAGCAGGGAAACGAGCACCGTCGTCGCCAGCGCCGCCATCGAAATGATCAGCGCCGTGTTCTCGGGGACAAGCACCGCGCTGCCGTCCCCGGCCTTGCCGAGGGCCATGTTCACCCCGACAGGGGCCAGCACAAGGCCGATGACGATGATCACCGGCCCGGTCACGATGGGCGGCAGCAGGCGCATGATGATCTCCGTGCCGCGCCAACGGATGATGAAGCTCAGCACCACATAGACGGCACCGGCCACGACCATGCCGCCCAGCGTCGCGGGAAGCCCCCAAGTCTGCACGCCATAGATGATCGGCGCAATGAACGCGAAGGACGACGCGAGAAAAACGGGCACCTTGCCGCGTGTGCAAATCTGAAAAATCAACGTGCCCACGCCGGCCGTAAACAAGGCCACGTTGGTGCTCATGCCCGTCAGGATCGGCACCAGCACCAGCGCGCCGAATGCCACGAAAAGCATCTGCGCACCGAGCAGGGAATCTTTCAACCGAAAAGAATACGTCGTATCCGACTCCATCTCCACTCCTCAGAAAAAAATGTATGTTCCCTGTCCTCTGGCGGCTCCCGCATACCGGGCTTGAGGGGAACGGCTCCCCTCAGCCGGATCGGAGGCAGCGCCTCGCCGCCTGCCCGCTACCGCGTTCCGAAGATGCGGTCCCCGGCGTCGCCGAGGCCGGGGATGATGTAGCCGTGCTCGTCGAGATGGGAGTCGACGGCGGCCGTATAAATGTCCACGTCGGGATGCGCTTCCTCGACGCGCTTGATGCCTTCGGGAGCGCACACGAGATTGAGGCTGAGGATGCGCTTGCAGCCGCGCTTCTTGAGGAGATCGATCGTGGCGATGAGCGAGCCGCCGGTCGCCAGCATGGGATCAAGGATAATGGCGATGCGCTGGTCGATCTCCTTGGCGAGCTTCACGTAGTACTCTACGGGCTCCAGCGTCTCTTCGTTCCGGTACAGGCCGACGACGCTGATCTTCGCGCCCGGGACCATGTCCAGCACGCCGTCCATCAGGCCGAGCCCGGCCCGGAGAATGGGAACGATGGTCACCATCTTGCCGGAAATGGATTCCACTTCCACGGGCCCGGCCCAGCCTTTGATGGTCCGCTTTTCGGTCTTGAACTGCTTGGTGGCTTCATACATGAGCAACCGGGCGATTTCCTTGGCCAGCATACGGAATTCGCTGGTGGAGGTGGATTCCTTCCTAAGGATGCCCAGTTTGTGCCGCACGAGAGGATGATCAACTACATGAACCGCCATACCCATTCTCCTCTGAATAAAAGGATTCCCGAAACGCTTCCAAAACGCATGGGGCCGCCGAAGCGGGAAGCCAACCCCATCCAACAGGCCAAATAAATTGGAAGACCTTATGCCGAGGCCGAGGGTTTGTCAAAATCACGCTCCGAACGGCCGCCCTCGACACGCCCCGCGCGCGGCCTCCGCGGATTTGGGCAAAGGCCTCCGGCTCACTGCGAAGGGGGGTTACAAAATCGTAGTTAACATTTTTGTAAATAACAATATTCCCTTTGAGATAGGCACAGTTATGCGAAAAACGGCAAAAACGCCTTGCCAGAAGGACTAAAAAGGCATAAAAACGGCACACATTTCCTTGAAATCCTGTTTCAGGGCGTGCCACGGGATTGTGTGTTTCTCAAATTGTCAAAACAGGAGTTCTCTCCCTCTGAGAAAGGGAGGGGTCCCCGCCAAGGAGCTTACGTCATGGCTTCGAGCTACGTGCAGAAAGTTATCCGCAGTGTGAAGAAGAGCAACCCCCACCAGCCGGAGTTCATTCAGGCGCTGGAAGAAGTCCTCCACTCGCTGGAACCGCTTTTTCTGAAGGACCCCAAGTACCAGCAGAACGGCATTCTCGAACGCATCGTCGAACCCGAACGCCAGATCATGTTCCGCGTGGCATGGACGGACGACAAGGGCCGCGTGCAGGTGAACCGCGGCTACCGCGTCCAGTTCAACTCCGCCCTCGGCCCCTACAAGGGCGGCTTCCGCTTCCACCCCAGCGTCAACCTGAGCATCTTGAAATTCCTCGGTTTTGAACAAATCTTCAAGAACAGCCTGAGCGGCCTCTCCATCGGCGGCGCCAAGGGCGGCAGCGACTTCGATCCCAAGGGCAAGTCCGACGCCGAAGTCATGCGCTTCTGCCAGGCCTTCATGACGGAAGCCTC
>ENA-ORTV01003784-ORTV01003784.1-human-gut-metagenome-genome-assembly--contig:-NODE-3784-length-12217-cov-2.866305_pt1 | contig 12217 bp, 10 predicted proteins | sample MGYA00241915_ERZ509194 | MGnify/ENA primary metagenome ERZ509194 (study PRJEB26280, sample SAMEA2338810) | human gut metagenome | biome: human gut; feature: human-associated habitat; material: faeces... | reverse complement strand
CCGATTCGCGCCCCGCCTGCGTCAGGATGGAGTTGACGAGGCGGACCACCGGGGCTTCGTCGGGCTGGCCGAGCTCGTCTTTGGGCGTTTCACTGGCGATGAGCAGGTCGTCGGACGCCACGGGCTGATCGGGCAGAGCGGTAAAGCTCTCCATCACCCCGTCCATCGTGTTGAAATGGCCGTACAGCGCGGCGTAGAGCTGGGTGAACTCCTGCCGGAGGCACATGACCGGCTCCACTTCGCGGTCCGTGACGATTTCAATGCGGTCCAGCGCGTCGATATCCAGCGGGTCCATCATCGCCACGACCAGCACATCCCCGCGGATGAGCAGGGGGACGGCATTGGTGCGCTGCGCCACGTCGGCGGGCAGGCGGTCGGAGAGGGACAGGTTCAGCGGGAAGCGGGAGGGCGTGTAGCGTTCGATGCCGGTTTGGCGGCACACGGCGTCCACGACGTCGCTCTCGCGGCAGATGCCCTGTTTGATCAGGTACTCGCCGAGCTTCATGCCGCTGCTGCGCTGGCCTTGGAGGGCTGCTTCAAGCTGGTCGGCGCTGAGCAGGCCGGAGGCCAGCAGCAGCTCGCCGAGTCTCATTCGTGTATGCATGGGCTATCTCCTCGCGGCCCCGGCCGAGGGCGCGGGAAGCGCCCCGTTCCGGAGCGAAGGGCTTTCGCTCATGGAAGGCGCGGACGGGAGCGGCGGCAGTTCCCGCGTGGGCAGGATTTCCGGCGTGATGAAGATAAGCACTTCCTCCATCGTCTTGCCCTTGCTCTCGTGGCCGAAGACGTACTTGCCGCCGGGGATGTCCTTGAGCCCGGGAACGCCCGCGTTGATGTCCGTCCCCTTTTCCTTGGTCAGGCCGGAGATGACCACGGTTTCGCCGTTGCGCATGATGAGGGTCGTTTCGGTCTGCTTCTTGATGATGAAGGGATTGCCGTCCACGGAACGGGAGGTGTCCACTTCGTCCTTCTTGACCAGCACTTTGAGCTTGAGGTTGTCGCCGTCGATGACGTTGGGCGTCATCTCGAGGCGCAGGACCGCGTCTTCGAACTTGACCTCGCGGTCGCCCATGTTGCTTGTGGAAACATAGGGGACCTTTTCGCCGTTCTCGGTGTAGGCCATCTTGTTGTCCAGCGTGGTGATGGAGGGCGAGGACAGGATGTTGATGTTGCCGTCCTTTTCCATGAGGTTGAGCTGGACTTCGAGCATACTGCCGCCGACCTTGCCGAACAGGAAGCCGAGGGAGCCCATGTCGTTGGAGGCGATGCCGGAATAGTCGAGGCCGAAAGGCGCGCCGCCGAGGCCGGAGCTTTTGCTTCCGTCAAAGTAGAAATACAGTTCCGGTCAGGCCGCCGGTGACGGGGTCCTGCCCCTGCGTGCCGGACGCGCCGGAGCCGATCCACGCGTGGTTGCCGTTGTTGAAGGAACCGGAACGCCAGACGCCGCCCCACTGCACGCCGAGTTCGCGGGCGGTTTCCTTGGTGGCTTCCACGATGTAGGCCTTGAGGTGGACCTGCGGGCGCGGGCGGTCGAGGTTGTCCACAAGCCGGATGATGCGCTGCTGATCCTGTTCCGTGGCCTGTATGATCAGGGCGTTGCTGTGTTCGTCCACTTCGATGACGGCGGCCTGCCCGCCTTGCCCGTTGGCGGCGGTGAGGAATTTGGTGAGGCTCTGCTGCAGGGCCGCGGCTTCGGCATAGCGCACGCTGACCACGCTGACGGTGAGCGGCGAGTTCTGGCGGGAGATGAGCTCCTGCTGGGCAAGCTGGTTGTCGAGGGTCTGGAGGTTGATTTCCTTCTGTTTTTCCACGGCGGTCAAGACTTGCAGGATGTTGCCCTGCCAGCGGTATTGCAGGCCGTTGGCGCGCAGCAGCCCTTGGAACACGTCCCGCCACGGGGATTTCTGGACATTGAGGCTGACCGTCCCGCTCACGCCGGGGCTGAGCATGACGTTGACCCCGGCGGCGGCCGCGAGGCTGCGCAGGGCGACGCCCACATCCACGTTGTGGAGCTTGAGGGTGACGGGAATGGTGGGCAGGGGACGGGACGCGGCCTGTTCCTGTTTTTCCGTGTGGCGCATGATCACGCGGGGCTCGGGGCGCAGATCGGAGGGTGCGGGCGAATAGCCCTGCGAATCCTGCGAGAGCTGCTTCCAGTGATCCATGAACTCCTGCTTTTTGTCTTGCTTGGGGGAGCAGGCCGCGAGCAGACAGAACAAGGCCAGGAGGCAAAGGATGGAAACGGGCCGTTGTCGCATAGTATTCTCCACTCGCCGCAAGGGCGCGGCGAAGCTGTTCGTTGAGAGGCGCGGCTATATGTCGTCCCCGGAGTAGGGCAGGGTCCATTCGGCGTTCCGCGACGGCGAATAGAGGCGCACGCCGTCGGAACCGATGAACCGGATCACGTCGCCGGTATTGGGGAGCGTGTCGCCCACGCCGTTCCAGCCCGCCGATGATGGCGAGAGCTTCCTTTCCGGCCTGCACATAGCCGGAATAGACGAGGCCCGAGGCGTTCGCGGACGCCGCCTGCTGCGCGTCCGGCAGCCCGTTTGCCGGAAGGGTGAACGGGTTGCGCGGGGCCGGGCGCAGCGAGGAGGCGAGGATGTAGCGCTGGCCGTCCGACAGCGGGAGGGCCTGCAGGCGCGCCGTGACCTCTCCGGCGACGGCCCGGGCCTGTTGCAGGGAGCTGTCCGTGCCGGAAGGCGCCGGGGAGGGCAGCAGCGTCGAAAGGCCGAACTGGATGCCTCCTCCCATGACGGCGGCGCCCATGGCCGCCAAAAGTATCTTTTCCCGTAGCGTCATCGTATCAGCCCTTCATCAGTGCCGCGGCGTGTTGGCCTGTTGCGTGAACGTGGCCCAAATCCCCAGCGAGTATGCGGGAAGCGCGCCGGAAGGGGTGACGTTCAAAAATTCCATGCCGGAAAGCCACGGCTGTTCGCTCAGCAGGAGGACAAGGCGCCGGAAATTGTCGGGAGGGCCGGAAAGGGTGCCGTCCAGACGGATGCGGTTCTTTTCCACGACGGTTTCGGCGGCGGGGACGAAATGGGAACTCTGCATCCCGGACAGGCTGACCATTTCCTGCAGCGAGGTGACGATGAGCGGCAGGGTGTCCGGCGTCGGCAGGGTTTTGGTCGCTCCGAGAAGGCGCCGGGTTTCCTCGCGCCGGGCATTGAGCCCCTCCATAAGCGGCTGGAGGGTTTCCTGCACCTGTATCCGGGTTTCGAGTCCTTTGATGTCCGCTTCGAGCTTCCACGTAACATACCAGAGCGGGGCGAGGCAGAACAGCAGCACGCACAGCGCCATCACGCCCTGGAGGGCGAGGGCCCTGAGGGGGAACCATGCCGGGACGATCGGGAGACGCATGTTACACCAGCCTCAGCGTTGCGACGAAGGAGAGGATTTCCGTATCCGTCTGCTGCTTTTCCACAACCAGGGACAGAACCATCGGCGAGTGCTCCAGCTGGCTGAGGAATTCCGCAAGCTGGGATTCGCGCTGGAGCATGTCGCCCGCCACGCTTCCGGTGAGCACGGCGACGGCGCTTTCTTCGGGTTCGGATGGTTTCTTCGTGCCGCGCCGCGCTTCCTGCTTGCCGGGATTCACGTCCTTGAACGTAACCCGCATACCCGTGATATGGATGGCCTCGGGGGTGATGGTGGAGAGTTCGGTCATGAGCGCGGCGGCGATGCGGCGTTTCGCCAGTGTCCGGGCCTGCACCTGCCATTTCTGGGTGTCGGCCAGATTGTTCCTGAGTTGATCCGGCGTGTAGAGCACGGGCCACGAGGCAATCCGGCTTTCCAGCTCGGCCTTGTGCGCTTTCTCGTCCAGATAGCCCATGTACAGTTTGCCGCAGAAGGCCAGAAGCAGCATGAGCACGACGGTCGTGAGCCCTATCGAAAGGAACGTGATCCGCATCTGCCGTTCCCTGCTCTTCTGATCCTTGTAGGTCATGATCGCATTGGGCGTATACGCCGGGGCGGAGAGGCTCAGGCCGATGGCTTGCAGCAGGCTTTCGTCGGCGGATCTGGCCAGCGCCTTTTCCAGATCCGTAGCCGCGCCGGGCGTGGTCTGCCCGTCAAAGCGCAGCGGGCGGCAGGGGAGGCCGAGGGAGGTTTCGAACTTTTTCAGCGCAAGCGCCATGCAGCCGCCGGGGGCGAACACAATGACGCCCTGAATGTTCGGCATCCCCATAGCGTTGCGGAAGTGGTCGGCGGTGCGTTCCAGCTGCCTGGCCAACCTTCCGAGAGGCTGGGAAAGGCGCAGAAGCAGGCGTTCCTCTTCTTCGGGCGTGCGGCGCCTGTTTTCGCAGAGCAGGTGCAGGCCTTCTTCATAGGAAATTTCATCGTCCGGAATTTTTTCGGCGAGGGAGGATAGGGACGCTGCGGGCACGGAAGGCGCGACAGGTGCCGAAGCCATGCCCATATCCATTGGGGACAGCTCCAGCGGCAGGGATTCCGGCTGCAGGATCAACGGGAACGGGTCCGAGGGCGACGTGAACGATGAAACGGCCTGCTGCCGTTCGGAGTGAGGCCCGGCAAGCTCCCCGCCCAACGCCTCCATCGGCAGGTGCCGCGGCATGGGCGGCACAACTGGAGGCGGAGGCGTTTTCTTGCGTCGGCCGCCGTAGGATTCCTGCAATGCCGTGACGAGGCTTCTCAGGCCGGTTTTGATGGTCCGGCTGAGCGCGATGTTGGTACCGGAAAAGATCTCGATGCGAGTGGAGTCCTCTCCTATGTCGGCGAAGGCGAAATGTTCCCACGGCGAGGACAGCCAGCCCGAAGCGAACAGGTTTTGCGCGTAGATGTTCCCGGAGGTGATGCCCGCGGGAGAAACGCCGGCCGCGGCGAGCGTATGCCTGACGGTGTTGACAGCGCCTTTGTTGGCGATCATGGCGGTGACGGGGAGGCGGGGCACGCCTTTGTCCAGCACTTCGGCGTCCACACGATAGTCGAAGATGTTTTCGGCCTCGTCGAACGTTTTTTCCCGGATCGCGGCCATCTTGGCAATGGCGTCGCGATCTTTAGGGCTGACTTTGGGAATGCGGTAATGGCGAAGCTCATCCTGCCCGTCGGGGAGCCGGACCCATATGTCCGCGTCGCGTCCGCCATGAGGCAGGAAGGCGCTCAACGCCTCGCGTATCCTGTCGGCGAGGCCCGGTGTTTCCCAGTCCATGGTTTCCGGGATGCTGAAGCTCTGAATGGCCTCAAGGATCGGTGTGCTTCCGGCGCGGCGTTGTACAAGGCAGATCCTGCCCTTGCCGACATCAATACCCACAACCGAGCGCTCTTTGCCGAACAAAGGACGGAGGGGCGCGGCCGGAGGAATCTGGAGGGGTGGGGCGAAAGAAGCGGAAGCGTCGTCTTTCTGGGGTGTACTGCGGATATGCTCCAGCAGCTTCTGTGTGGCACTGGCCTGGCTTGCGGATAAAGACACGTTAACACCCCGTCGACTATCAATTGGAATTAAATGATATCCGCCAACGGTGACGAGAGCAAGAGCGTTCTTGTCCTTTTTACCGGGCAGAGGTGCTAAAAGTACGCCGGAGGCGGAACGTGGTGTCGTACCCCCATTCAATTATGGTTTTTCATATAGAAGATGCTGGAAACGTGTTCGCTTCGGCGCAGGGTACAGGAAGGGAGGGCGGACGTGCCGCTTCTTTTTTCATCCCGGCAAGATGCCCCGGTTTTTGAACGCGGGGACAGGCGCCCCCTCATGAAGCAAAATAAGGAGGAAGAAGCATATGCTTCTTCCTCCTTTTCGGAAACCGGGAAGGATTACCCTTCCCGGCGGTATCCGAGGCCGGGCCTCAGTTCGTTGCGTTAGTCGCGGCGGGGACGGCGTTCGCGGCGTTCGCCGCGATCCCCACGGTCACCGCGATGATCGCGGTCGCCTTCGCCGCGCGGAGCGCGGGCGGGGCGGGCGGTGTCCTCGGGCTTCCATTCGATGCCCTGTTCTTCGAGGAGGACGGCCTTGCGGCTGGCACGGATGCGGTCGCCGTTGATTTCGATGACCTTCACCAGCATGTCTTCGCCGAGGTGGGCCACGTCGGAAGCCTGCGCCACGCGGCTGGTATCAAGCTGCGAGATGTGCACGAGGGCTTCGACATTGGGCATGATTTCCACAATGGCGCCGATTTCCAGCACTTTGCGGACTTTGCCCATGTAGTTCTTGCCGAGGTCGGGGCGCTGGTCGTAGTACTGCACCAGTTCCTTGGCCTGTTCCATGGATTCGGCGGTGGGGGCGAAGATGGAGATGCGGCCGCTGTCCTCAATATCCACGGAAGCGCCGGTGGCGGCGGTGATCGCCTTGATGTTCTTGCCGCCGGGTCCGATGATCATGCGGATGACTTCGGGGTTCACGAAGACTTCGGCATGTTGCGGGGCATACTTGGAGAGTTCGGCGCGGGGGCCGTCGATGGCCTTCTTCATTTCGCCGAGGATATGCAGGCGGGCCTCATGCGCCTGACGCATGGCCTTGCGCATGATCTCGGTGGTCAGGCCGGTGATCTTGATGTCCATCTGCACGGCGGTTACGCCTTCGGCGGTACCGGCAATCTTGAAGTCCATGTCGCCGAGGGCATCTTCGTCGCCGAGGATGTCGGTCAGCACGATGAAGTTATCGCCTTCCTTGATGAGGCCCATAGCCACGCCGGCGACCGGATCGGAAATCGGCACGCCCGCGTCCATGAGGGACAGGCAGCCGCCGCACACCGCGGCCATCGAGGAGGAACCGTTGGATTCCAGCGTTTCGGCCACCACGCGGACGGTGAAGGGGAAGCCGTCGCCCGCGGGGATGATGGGCTTGAGGGCTTTTTCGGCCAGCGCGCCGTGGCCGATTTCGCGGCGGGACACGCGGACGGGCTTCACTTCGCCCACGGAGAAGGGCGGGAAGTTATAGTGCAGCATGAAGGTCTTGGTCACGTCGCCGGTGAGCGAATCCATGCGCTGGTTGTCCGTGGAGCTGCCGAGCGTGGTCACGCACAGGGACTGCGTTTCACCGCGCGTGAACAGCGCGGAGCCGTGGGCGCGGGGCAGGATGCCGGGCTGGATTTCAATGGGGCGCACGGTCTTGGTGTCGCGGCCGTCGATGCGGGTGCCTTCGTCAAGGATGCGCTTGCGCACGACCTTCTTTTCGATGTGGCCGATGATGTCGCCGACGGAGGAGAGGGCCTTTTCGTCTTCGCCATAGGTCGGATCGGCCTTGAGGGCTTCGACGATCTTTTCCTTCACGAGCTTGCGGGCGTCCTTGCGGGCCATCTTTTCGGGCACGCGCATGGCGGCTTCGAGGCCGGCTCCGGCGGCAAGCTCTTCGATGCGGGCGAGCAGGGCCGCGTCGTCTTCCTGCGGGGTGAAGGCCATCTTCGCCTTGCCCGCGAGCTCGCGCAGCTTGACCTGCGCTTCGACGAGGGGCTGGATTTCCTTGCGGCCCCATTCGAGGGCGTCGATGATCACGTCTTCGGGAACGAAGGTGGCTTCGCCTTCAACCATGACCAGCGCGTCGGCGGAAGCGGCGAACACGATGTTCAGGTCGCTTTCGGCCATTTCCTTGACGGTGGGGTTCAGGATGAACTGGCCGTTGATGCGGCCGATGCGTCCGCCGGCGACGGCTTCGGCGAAGGGCAGGGGCGACAGCATGACGGCGGCGGAAGCGGCCGTGATGGAGAGCACGTCGGATTCGTTTTCCTGGTCGGAGGAAATGACGCTGGCGAGCACCTGCACGTCTTCGGGGAGGCCCTTGGGGAACAACGGGCGGATCGGGCGGTCGATGAGGCGGGAAACGAGGGTCTCGCGCTCGGACGGGCGGCCGATTTCGCGGCGGAAGAAGCTGCCGGGGATACGGCCCGCGGCATACATGCGCTCGGAATATTCCACGGTCAGCGGGAAGAAGCCGCGGTCGAAGTCGAGGGGCTGTGAACAAACGGTAACGAGCACGACGGTGCCACCGCACTGGATGGTAACGGAGCCGTGGGCCTGCGTAGCGACGCGGCCGGTCTCAAGGATGATTTCCTTGCCGCCGATGGTGGCGGAAACCCGGGTGGGGGCTTTTCTGAAACTCATGGTGAATCCTTTTCTCTTCGGGAAGGAGACTCCGGGAACAATATCGATCCAAACGTCGATCCTGTTCGCGGAAACTCCTTCTCATGACGGGTTGAGGTTGATGACGTGGAAAGGGGGAGCCCAAGGATCCCCCCGAAAACGCACTTACTTGCGCAGTCCCAGCTTTTCGATGAGAGCGCGGTAACGCTGAATATCTTTGCTCTTGAGGTAGTTCAGCAGGTTGCGGCGCTGGCCGACGAGCTTGAGCAGGCCACGGCGGGAGTGGAAGTCCTTCTTGTGTTCCTTGAAGTGCCCGGTGAGGCCTTCAATGCGGGCGGTAAGCAGAGCTACCTGGACTTCCGGGGAGCCGGTGTCGCCTTCATGCTTGGCGTGAGCTTCGATAACAGTCTTTTTCTGGGCGGCGTCCATAACCACAGCGATATCCTCCGAATGGGTTGCGTTAGTTCCAAAGTCCCCTGAGCACTTTCCATGCGGGGCCGCCGGAGACGGCTTCGGCGAGCGCGAGAGGCTGCCCGTCGGGCGAGAGCAAGACGGCGTTGGCGCCGGGAACGCACGGGATGTCCGTTCCGTCCTGTGCTCTGGAGCGCGCGCGGCGCGCTTCCGTCCACACAAGGATCTTGCCGTTTTTCGTGTCCGCCTCTTCCTGCCCGGTCACGGTGATCGTGGGCCAGTGGGGGAGAGCGGCGGTCACGGGGATGACCCGTTCAGGCAGCGTTTCGGGCTCGGCGAGCAGCGTGTCCAGCGGACAAGCCCTGTCGAGGCCAAAGGGGTGGCTATACTCCCGAATCAGTTCCGTGAGCACGGCTCCGCACCCCAAGCGCGTCCCCAAGCTGTGGGCGAGGGACCGTATGTAAGTGCCGGAACTGCAAATGACTCGGAAGGTAACGTACGGAAGCTCAACCCTGAGGACTTCCGCACGCGAAATTTCGATGGTCTTGATTTTGAGCGGGGTTTCTTTCCCCTCCCGGGACAGCTTGTAGAGGGGCTGACCTTGATGCTTGGCCGCTGAATAGGGCGGTACGGGCTGTTCACTCGTGCCCACCCAGCCGGCGATGACGTCGGCCACGGCTTCGGCGGTCACATGGTCCCACGGCGCTTCGGCGGTAATCTGGCCGTCGGCATCCCACGTATCAGTGGTCTGCCCGAGCCGGACAGTGCCCTGATAGGCTTTGACGCCTCCCGCCATGAGATATCCGGAGATTTTGGTCGCGTGCCCGAGAAGCACCAACAGAACGCCCTGAGCCATCGGGTCCAGGGTGCCTGCGTGTCCTATCTTTTTCTGCCCCAACCGTTTGAATCGGTTGGTACACTGGGCGGACGAGAGCCCGCGTGGCTTGTCGACCACAAGAAGACCGTGCTGTTGTTCCATATGAGGTGAATACTCTATACCTTTTTTTTCCGGTCGTCCAGTGGTTCTTGTGAGAGATGTGGAAGTTCGAAGGCGTCCTGGGAGGCAGCGCCTTTCGGAGGACAGGTCCCCTCCTCTGCGTATCCCGCTCCAGCGGCTTTTGACTGGCGGATATCCGGAGCTGTCTGCCGGCCCCGGCCGCCTGCCATGCGACCCCATCCAGAGAGGGGGCAGGGAAGCGTTGAGTTTCCGTCAGGTTTCCGGTAATCGGAACGGTCATCTTCGCTTCTGATGGTTTCAAGAGGAGATGGATGGTTCAATGGGTTGGCCTCGCCTGACGTTCCCGCAAGGGCGCGGCGGCAAGGCTGATCCCATGCGGATTTTCTCTGCCGAGGGCCGTTTTGCTCTCATGCTCTCCCCCGATTTTTTTCAAAGGATTTTCTATGGATATATCCCTTCCTGATGCCGAATCGACCGTCGAGTTCGGCAGGCAGCTTGGCCGGGCGCTGAACGAGCAGTACGCCGAGGGCGGCGAGCAGGTTCATATCATATTGTTCTACGGCGATCTGGGCTCAGGCAAGACCACGTTCACACGCGGCTTCATCGAAGCGTTGCCCGGAGGGGAGAATGCGGAAGTCTCCAGCCCGAGCTTTACCCTGTGCAACAGCTATCCCACGACGCCCTCCGTCATCCATTGTGATCTGTACCGCTCGGAGGGCGCATTGCCCGATGAAGTGGACGAGGCGCTGGATACGGAATCCGGACTTGTGCTCGTCGAATGGGCCGAGCGGATTGCGGCCGAGAATTTGCCCCCGAAACGTCTGGACATCCTGTTTCAAGTCTGCAAAAATAACAGGTTGGTAACGCTGTCCCCCTATGGGAAGGCGGCGCACTGCGTATTGCAGAAACTGGCTCGTCTCCGCGATTCCGGGGAATGACGGCAAAGAGGAAGGGTTTCTGCCTCACAGGTCACGATGAAGGACTCAGCTATGCGTATTCTGGTACAAAAATTCGGAGGGACGTCCGTAGCCGACATCGACCGCCTAAAAATGGTGCGTGGTAAGGTGAAAGCCGCTCTGGATCAGGGATACAAGGTAGTCGTGGTGCTTTCCGCCAAGTCCGGGAAGACCAACAAACTGCTGGATCTGTCGACCCGTTGGGCCGCAGAGCCTGATCTGGCGGAAGTGGACAGTCTGCTTTCCACGGGCGAGCAGGCCTCGATCGCGCTTTTCAGCATGTTGCTCAAGGACTCCGGCATCAAGGCGCGTTCGATGCTCGGCTGGCAGATCCCGATCATCACGAATGATGAATTCGGCCGTGCCCGCATCCTCTCCATTGATGCTTCCCGCATCCATAAGGAGCTTGAGGCGCACGACGTGCTCGTGGTCGCCGGGTTCCAGGGCTCGACGGAAGACGGGCGCATCACCACGCTCGGCCGTGGCGGGTCCGATACGTCCGCCGGGGCGCTGGCCGCCGCTCTGGATTCCTGCGAGTGTGAAATCTATACGGATGTGGACGGGGTCTATACGACGGACCCCAATCTGTGCTCCACGGCTCGCAAACTCGATCGCGTCACCTATGAAGAAATGCTTGAAATGGCTTCCATGGGTGCGAAGGTATTGCAAATCCGTTCTGTGGAGTTCGCAAAGAAGTATAATGTTCCCGTTCACGTGCGCTCCACGTTTTCTGATGATCCGGGAACGCTGGTCGCCCAGGAGGACGCCATGATGGAAGCCGTGCTCGTCTCCGGCATTGCATATGACAAGGATCAGGCCCGTGTAACCGTATGCGGGGTTCCTGACCGCCCCGGCGTCTCCGCCGCCCTTTTTGCGCCGCTGTCCGAAAACGGCATCATGGTTGACATGATCATCCAGACCGCCAGCCGCGAAGGCGTGACCGACATGACGTTCACCGTGTCCCGCAAGGATCTGGAGAAAGCCATTCAGCTCATGAAGGAAATCGTCGCGCGGATCGGCGGTACGGGCGTGGAACACGACCCCTACGTCGCTAAGGTTTCCGTCATCGGCGTGGGAATGCGCAACCACACCGGCGTGGCGACCAAGGCCTTCGCCGCCCTGCAGCAGGAAAACATCAACATCCAGATGATCAGTACGTCCGAGATCAAGATTTCCTGTCTGATCGACGAAAAATACACCGAACTCGCTGTGCGCACCCTGCACGACGCGTTCGAACTGCACAAGCCTGATCACGCCTAGCCGTCAAGCGAACTGATGCGAAGGCCCGGGGAGTCCTCTTTCCGGGCTTTTTTCATGAGTATCATCCCGGAAAACGCATATTCTCATAGTGCAATAAAACAAAAAGGTTGGATATTGAGAAGAAAACGTTTTGGAAAAAAATTCAAAAAATGGTTGACAGAGAGCGGGGTCTGGGGCAGGGTATGCAAATGCTTCGGCTGCGTGTTGAAAACAACCTGCAGTTGTTGTGTCGTCACTGTGACAGCACGGTAACGGTTTTTTGAAAAAAGCAGAAGAAAGCGGTTGACAGCGAGAAGGGGTCGGGATAAGTTCCCGCTTCTGCGCCGGGGAGAAATCCTCGCGGCGCGCTCCGAAAAAAAACTTCGGGGTTCGAAAAAAAAGTTGTTGACAAGCTGGACCGGGCGGGGTAAGTTCCCGCTTCGCCGCTGACGGAAACGCAGCGGCTGAGGCAAAGGCCTCTGGTTCTTTGACAAGTGAAGAGCGAGTTGGGAATAAGAAACTTTGAGTTTTAGCCCATAGAGATATGGGCAAGCTAGTTGTTTTCAATCAACTGGAGAGTTTGATTCTGGCTCAGATTGAACGCTGGCGGCGTGCTTAACAC
>ENA-ORTV01003778-ORTV01003778.1-human-gut-metagenome-genome-assembly--contig:-NODE-3778-length-12232-cov-2.701733_pt1 | contig 12232 bp, 6 predicted proteins | sample MGYA00241915_ERZ509194 | MGnify/ENA primary metagenome ERZ509194 (study PRJEB26280, sample SAMEA2338810) | human gut metagenome | biome: human gut; feature: human-associated habitat; material: faeces... | reverse complement strand
CCGCCGATATGTACGCGGGGTTCCCACGTTTTACCCGTAGCGACCACCTGTCCGTTCGGCAGTTCCACGAAATAGGTGTAATCCGTCGCATCGGACACCTCGGCCCAGGAAGCCTCGAAACCATAGGCGCTGTTGGCGGAAACGGTCACGCCGGAAGGCGTCGCGAGCTGGGGCAATCCGCCTCCGGACGACTTTACGTCGCCCTCGACGGGATCGCTCCGCCTTCGGCGGGCAGGGCGCGGACCGTCAGGCGGGCCGAAGTCCCGGCGATCAGTCCGGTAAATTCGGCCGACAGCTCCGTCGTCTTGCCGCTGCGCGAGGCGACCACCTCGCCGCAGTTGAGACAGGTGTAGGAATACTCGTACTCCGCGGCCTGCGAGACCTCGGTCCAGGTGAACTTCACGGAACTTTAGGTAGCGGCATCCTGGTCGAACGTCACCGCAGGAACCGCCAGCGGTATCAGGTCTACCGAAGGTTTGTCGTCCGGGCCCGCCTTGACGATCCGCACGTCGTCCAGAAACCAGCGGTTGGCCTTGGTTTCCTCCACCGATTCGAAGACCAGTTGTGTGGCGTCGGTCGCGCCGTAGACGATCAGCGTCTTCTCCTCCCACTGCACCGGCGTTTCGGTCTGCATGACGAGCACCTTCTCCGTCGACACACCGTCGTTGACCGTACCCGGACCGATCACCCGCACCTGCATGGTCGAGGGGTCCCACGTGCCGTTGGCAGCGACGTAAATACAGCATTTAAAAGTCACCTTGAGATCCGCCGCACGGTTTTTCCGGATGTCCAGCGTCGGGCTTACCAGGCCTCCGCCGCAACCCGCCGCATTGGAACCGCGCCCCATCTTGACATAGCCGATACGCAGGTAAACGCGCTCCTTGAGTTTGTTGTCATCGGTCTTCCACCCCGATCCGACGAGGGCGTTATAGGCCTCCTGCCCGTGGCTTGCCGCCGTTATGCCGTTCCAGTAGGTTTCTGCCGTAAGCGGCGTAGGATACGTCCCGATGTAATCGGTTCCGCCGTATACGTCGGTCACCCACGAAAAATCGTCCTCGAAATAGACGTAACCTTCCGGCTTGCCGTCGTCGCCGCCGACCTGGAAAGCAACCTCCTGTCCCTCGCCGAAGTTGCCCTCGTAAAGGCGGAAGTCGTCGATGCGGTAACCGCCTGCGGGGGCTTCGACCTTAAAATCGAACGTGGGATTGTCCTCGCCGACCCAAAACCGCGCCAGGACCTCTTTCCAGTCGCCTGCGCCGTCGATCACTTCGTATTGCAGGGCGATCAGTTCGTCGCCGCCGTTCCCGACGAGCACCCGGAACCGGTCGGGCGTCAGTTCGCCGCCGGGAGCCAGCACGCCCATCTTCAGACGGAAATAGGAGTCGTCACGGGTCGCCACGTCGCGCACGGAAAACGAGGGCGTCACAGTTTCCGGGCCCTCTCCGGGAACCTCCAGCACGATATTGTTACCGCCCGAAGCCTCGTCGTAGCCCGACGAAGGCGTGTCGGCCGACACGAAAGCGTTTACGCCGGAGAATCCCACCGCCGAAGCACCGACGCCTTCCGGTTCCCACGCCGTATAGCCGCCCACGGCGACCGGCTCCGCAACGGCCGAAGCCCCGGCCCCGGTGCGGATGTAGTAGATAAGTTCATCGGAGGAACCCTGCGTCACCTCGATCTGTGCGGTCACGCCGTCCAGCGAATCGAACCGAAGCGTCGTCGAACGCCTGCCCCCGGGATTCACGGCCGCGGTGACCTTCACCGTCTGGTTGCCGTACGCCGCACGGGGCGCGACGGTCAGCCAGTCGGCATCTTCGTCGAGGTTGATCACCCAATAGACATTCGACAGGACATCGAACGTGACATCGCCGCCTTCGTAGGTCATTCCACGCTTGTTGGCGCTGACCGAAGAAGCGCTGAGTGCGAGCGTCTCATCCCCGGTCCGGTCCGTACTGCAGGCCCCGGCGACCAGCGCCGCGAATCCCAACAGCCATATACTGTACTTTTTCATGCTCTTCGTTTTTCAGGTTATTTCGAGGTCTTCACAAAGGCCTTCGGCCGCTTCATCCGTTCCGAATAGACATTGCCGAAACGGTCGGTGACCGTGATTTCGAGTTCCGACACGGGCGACGACGCCGTCACGCTGAACATGTGCGACGAGCAGCACGACGCCCAGTCGGCATTGGCTTCGTATTTGGCCTCCACGCGGGGAATGTCGAAGGTGATCGTGTGCAGCGGGTCGCGGTCGAAGACACGCTTCACCTCAAGCGGCGAGCCATCCTCCCGCACCTCGACCTTCCAGGCCGGATCGTAGTTCCAGACATTGATATAAACAACGTTATCGCCCACTTTTCCATAGTCGTCGCCCTTGTTGTCACGGCTCGCATACTGGGCCAGCAGCGCCTTGTAGGTGCTGTTGTCGAGGTGCTTTTTCACGGTGTTCATGTCGTACGTGCGGAACTGGTATCCGGCAGGTTCGCCGATGCCCTTGTAGCTCCACTTCACGTCGGTCGAATTGACCGTATAGATTCCGTAACCGGCAGGCGACCCGTCGACGCAGATGGCCCGGTCGGAAAAGAAAGTGCTCCACCACCATGTTTCGCAGACGGCGGCCGTGTTGTGTTCGATCACTTTGTCGTTGATGACCATCGTGGAGTTGTGGTGCGTATGCCCCGTTATGAAATGCACCTCGGAGAAATCCCGGACGGCATTCATCAGCGCCCCGGTTCCACCCGTGGCGCTCGGCATCTTGGCCGTGTTGGCGAACGAGGCGTTGTAATTTTCGTAGAGCTGGACATGCAGACAGACCACCAGCGGCGCCGTCTTATCCTCGACGGCAGCCAGGTCTTCGGCCAGCCAGGTCATCTGCGCCAGCGACACGACGCGGTTGTAGTCGCGGCTGCCCAGCACGCCGTCGCTGCCGCCCGTATTGATCCAGTCAATGTCGTCGAGTACCACGTAGTGCACCTTGCCGAGGTTGAACGAATAGTAGTTCGGCCCCAGCGTCCTGCAATAGGAAAGCTGCCCCGGGGCGTCGCCCTGCACATAGGGGTCGTTATCGTGGTTGCCCATCGCGTGGAATACGGGCACGGAATATCCGTTCCGGGAAAGCCACTGCCGGTAGTGCGGAAGCCGGAAATTACGGTCGTACCAATACCTGTCCCAGGTCATGTCGCCCGCCATGAGGCAGAAAACCGGCACGGAGCTGGCATCGGCAAAAGCCTGCGTTTCAGCGATAAACCCGTTTTTGAAATTGCGCAGGTCGTTCTGCTTGTCGGCCAGGTGCAGGTCGGCGCCCACCAGCATGACGTGGTTTTCGGTATCGGCCTCCACCAGCTCGAAGTTATGCTTCTCGCACACCCCGGCCTCGTCGGTCAGTCCGGCCCAGAAGCCCATCATCATATTGTTATCGAGCGCAGCGGGCAGGTAACCCTGGGGAATCGTGATAAAGACATACCCCAGCGTCTTGAGCGACGGAATCCAGTAGTAACCGTTCTCATCGGTGGTGACCGTCTGCAACCCGTCCGACACGCGGACACCCGGCACGCCTTTGTCGCCGCAGAAGACAATGCCCTTGATGTTCATGCCCTCCTTGTCGGGAACTTCCTGGTCGGTCGTAAGGTAGATTTTCACCGTGGCGACATACTGCTCCTGCGCACCGCGAACCACATAAACGTCGTAGCTCTCCCGGGCGATCGCCGCAGGTATCACCACACGGGCCGTCTTGGCCGTAACGCCGCTTACCGGCAGGTCGAACACAGCGGCGTCGGCCCGGAACGAAACCACGTCGCCCGCCTCGACGCCTACTCCCTGCAGGGTCAGCGTCTGCCCGGCATACACGCTCATAACGGGCGCGAGGTAGAGATTGCGCACTAGCCTCCGGGACTGTTCGAACTCCGGGGAATCGCTCTCCGAGCACCCTGCCGCGAGCAGGAAGCCCGCGAACAGGACGAAGAGCATTTTCAATTTGAATTGACCTATTTTCATCGTTCGGATTTTTAACGGTTTATAAATCGAGGCACGACATGCGTACGACACCGATGCGGCTGGTTCCCGAAGCGGTGTTCTCCGTGTCGCTGGCATTGCGCTGGCGGGTAGCCCGCAGACGGATCGAGAAACTTTCGCGGTCTTTCAGCTCGTCGGGCAGCACGAAGAGGTATTCGGGCGCTGCGATGCTGTTGTGCCAGTTCGAAGCCACGTATTCGTTGCCGATCGGCGTCCAGGTTTTGGCATTGTCCGTATCGGCCCACTCCATCTGGAAGTACATCGGGCCTGCGGTGTTGCTCGAGGCCGTAAACTGGAGTGAAATCTGCCCCGTAAAGCCTTTCGTCGAGAGGTTCGAGAGAATCCAGCAGCAACCGTCCGTATCGGTATTGACCGCAGCGGTATTTTTCCACCACCCCTGCGCCATCACGGCGACATACTGCACCCCTTTGGTGTTGCCGTAGGCCGGGAGCCATGCATTCTTCACCGCATCCCATGTCGCCGCCGTACAACGGGCATGCGCCCACGCCAGGTACATCTGCTGCGTATTTCCCGAAGTCGATCCCAGCACGTCCTCGCCGACCGAATGTTTGAGCTGTCCCTGTCCGACGGACGCCGTCACCGACTGCATGGCGCCTGCATTGTCGGTCCACGGACCGATCTGCATGACGGTCTTCGAAAGGCGGCTTGCGGCCGGGGCCTTGAAGTTGGTGATGTCCGACTCGCGGCGGATGCGCACGCACCAACTCTCGACCGGACGGCGCATCTGGTCGCGGCCGTCGTAAACGTCGCATTTGTAACGCTTGTTGACGATACCCGTGATATCGCCGGCCCCTTCGGGAATCATCGAAAGCGCCCGCTCGGTGAACGACCACGTGGTGTAGAGTTTAGCCGTATTGCCCTTGGCGTCGCGCAGGTAATGGCCGTACTCGATCGTCAGGTCGTTGTAATCCGCCGAAGCCTGATAGGCGGCTCCCTGTTTGATACCGAGGTACGACACCCCTTCGTTGATGTTGACCAGCGTCCCGTAAGGCAATGCGAATTCAACGTTGCGCAGCGTCACCAGCCGGTTCTCATACGCCGGCAGCTTCGTCAGGTCATCAATCACGACCGGTTCGACGGGTGTTCCCGCCACGGCGCTCTGTACGGCCGTCGACGAAAGCCCGGCAATCTTCAATCCGTTGGTATAGGCGTCGCGTTCGATATGCTGTCCGTACATGTGGAGCGTAACGACCTGGTTCAGGTCGCAGGTATTGTCCGCCGCATCGTCGAATTCGATCCACAGGCCTCCGGTCTCGTCCTGGATGAACATCGTGTTGTTCACCTGCTCGCCGCCTCCGGTCGAATAGGCCACCGGATAGTTGCGCGTCGTGCGGTCGCTGATCACGCTGCCCGCGACATAGACGTTGCGCGCGATCTTACCCTCGCCCATCGCCAGCAGGTCGGCGACCGTGATCTTTTCGGCCTCCTCGAAGGCGCTCGACCGGTCGGCCTGCATGATGGCGAACACACACGACACCGAAGTGCCGTAAGCCCGGATACGCACCTGCGCTTCACGCGGCTCGGAGCCCGGATTCGCCGCACAGGTGAAAGTTTGGCTCACAGGCGTGAAGTCGCCGATCGTAACCCACGAGGCATCGGCCGGATCGACCAGTTCGGCCACCCAGTCGATATTCGACTCGACGCCCACGGTGAAGGTCTCGCCCTTGACCGAAACGGTCTTGCCCGACTCCTTGACGTTGACCTTCAGTTTGGGCTCGTCGCCCGCCTGGTTGAACCGGATCGTCGCCACCGAAAGGCCGTCGACCACGATATTCAATGTCCCGTGGCGCTGGTAGGCCGTCGTATTCTTCTCGACCATGGCCGAGAAACGGGCGTCGCCGACACCCTCCGTCGGCCAGTAGGACAGCCATTCGAGGTCCTCTTCGTAGGTGGGTACGAGTTTCCAGCTTCCGTAGTTGGAGTACATCAGAAAATCCTGTGTCCCGCCCGCCGTATTGAACGACACCTCCTGAATCCCGTTTTTGTCGTTATCGAGGATATAGACATATTTCTCCTGCGTCTCGTCCTTTTCGCACGACGTGGCCAGCGCCGCCGAAACCAAGGCGGCCGCCCCGGCGGCAAAGATGCAAAGACGTTTTATCATCGTTTTCATAGTCCAGTCTTTTTCGGTTATTTGATTCCTTTGTCGACGGCAGCCTTACTCCACCAGACGGGGGTCTTCATGTCGTCGGCGCCGCCGTAGTAGGTCCTCAGGCGTTCGACGGCCGCATTGTAATTCTCCTTGTTGGTCTCCATCGTATTGGTCGGATAGACCAGACGCGTCGGCAGGATGTGGTCGTTGAACGTACCGCTGCCGATCGTCAACACCGGATACCCCGTGCGGCGATAATCGGCCCACGCCTCGTAACCGACCCAGAACAGGGCCACGTATTTCTGGTTGATGATCGATTCGAGCGTTCCGTCGTAGGGGACATTCGCCAGGAAATTCTCGATCACCTTGTCGGTGATGTTCAGTCCCGTCGTATCCACCTCTTTCCAGTAATTGATCGAAGCCCGGATGGCGTTCTGGTAACAGGCGGCGGCGTCCCCCGCGATCCATCCGCGCTGGATGGCTTCGGCCTGGATGAACAGCACTTCGTCGTACTTCATCAGCGCGTAAGGTGAAGCATAATCGCCCAGATTGGCTTTGTTGAGGTTTGCGATACCCGTAAAATCGGCCTCCTGCGATTCGATACCGCTTTGGCCGCCTTTCCAACCCTCGGCGCCCGACGGTTGCTGGAACCAGATACCGATGCGCGGATCGCCCGAATGATTCATCATGTCGACGATCTGCTCCGCAGGGCGGCGTCCGGTCGAGGTGGTGAACTGCGTATTCAGCTTCGTGCCCCAGTAGTTGACGAAAGGCTCCACGCTTTCATAAGACATTTTGGCATTGTCGCCGTTGCTTGCAAAAACCGGATACCGGTCCGGATTATTGAAGATTTCGGCGATCTTCGCGGCAACGCCCATGGCCGCATTGCGGTTGCTCAACCGCATGAGCAGGCGCAGGTAGAGCGAATTGTTGAACTTGCGCCATTTCGAGATATCGCCTTTGTAGAGCAGGTCACGCTCGGCGCTGGGTAGTTTCAACGAACTGTCGTAAAGCGAATTGGCATGCTCCAGGTCGGCAAGCAGCGCCCGGTAGACCGCCTCCTGCGAGTCGAACACCGGCTGTTTGATACCCTCGGACGAACCTTTGAAAGCCTGCGAATAGGGAGCGTCGCCGAACAGGTCGGCAATGTTCTGCAGGAACAGCGTCCGCAACGTGAGTGCAATAGCCTCGTAATTGGGGTCTTCTTTCCGGACAGCCAATTGGCGCATGTGGTCGGCATTGGCCGCCTGCATGTAGAGATTGCTCCAGGCCGACGCACCCACCGAATTCTCGATCACATAACGGTGGTAGGTATTGTTGCCCGAGCCGGCGATCGTATACTGGATCAGCTCGCCGTTGAGCTGCCAGGTCCGGTAGAGGAATACCTCGGTCCCCGAATAGAGCAGTTCCTGGATCATGCCCGCAGGGGATATCTTCCACTGTTCCATTTCGTTGGGGTTGGTATTGTATTCTTCGAATTTGGTCATACAGGCGCTTGCCGCCGTGAGCAGCAGGGCCGGGATCAAGATATATTTCAGCATTTTCATAATCGCGTCAGTTTTAGAATCCGAGTTTGAGACTGAATCCGTAGGAACGGGTCATCGGGTAAGCGCCCGTCTCGACGCCGCGGTAGAGCGACGATCCCGAAAGCGAAGCCACCTCCGGATCGAACTGCGGGAAATTCGTGATGCAGAACAGGTTCGTGGCAAAGAACGACAGCGAGACGTTCTGGAACACCTTGGTCTTGGAGCAAAGTTTCTTCGGCAGCGAATATTCGACCCGCAGTTCCTTCATTTTCAAATACGAGGTGTCGAAAACATTGGATTCGGTGTTGCCGCGCGGATAAATGACCGTATTGTAGTAATCGACCGCATCGGTGGTGATGGTGTTGTTCGGCGAATAGACGCCGTCGGCGGAGACGTTGACGCCCGGATGAATCAGGCCGTCGTAACGTCCCTCGAGCGAATTGGTCAGCTTACCCATGTAGGAAAGGATCGAATTGGTCAGCGAGTAGGCTTTGCCGCCATACGAGGCAGCGAACGAAGCGGAAACGGTCAGGCTTTTATAACTCACCGTCGTCGTCAGGCCGGCCTTCCACTGGGGGTAAATACTGCCCAGGTCCTTGAGGTTGGTAGCGTCGAGGATGGGATTTCCGGTCGAGGCATCGACGATATGCTGTCCCGAACAGTCGATCTTATGCCCGTCGGCATCGTAGTAAAAAGCACCTTTGGGCGCTGTTTCGAGCCCGTATCCGTAGATACGCCCCAACTCTCCGCCCGGATAGGCGTAGATGAAGACTTTGCTGCCGATGGTATTGCTCGCATTGAGCTGCCAGACATTGACGCCCGGGGGCAACTCGACCAGTTCATTCCAGTTCTTCGACCAGTTGGCATCGATATTCCAACGCCAGTTTTTGGTTTTCACGAGCTGGAACCGCGCCGAAAGTTCGATACCCTCGTTACGCACGCAGCCGGCGTTGATGACCATCGACGAAGCGCCGGTCGCCCAGTCGGAGGGGACGTTGATGATCTGGTTCGTCGTCTCCGAACTGTAATAAGCAAAGTCGAAAGAGATGCGGTTTTGCAGGAAGTGGCCTTCGAAACCGACCTCCCAGCTCTCGACATTTTCGGGTTTGAGCCGGTAGTTTTTGGTCGATCCGGGCAGTTTGTAAGCCCCGGTGAAAACCGATGAATTGGAGTAGGAACCCAGGAGCTGGTAAGGCTCCGTATCGTTACCCACGTTGGCCCACGAACCGCGAATCTTGAGCATGTCGATCCACTTGGCCTTGTTGCGCAGTTTGAACACCTCGTCGAGCAGCACGCTGGCGCTCACCGAGGGGTAAAAGTAGGAGTTGTAACCGGGAGCCAGCGTACTCGACCAGTCGTTGCGGCCGGTAATATCAAAAAAGAGCATGTCGCGCCAACTGAGCGAAACCAACCCGTAGAACGAATTGATCGACTTGGTTTTACGCAGGTTGTCCACATCGAGTTTCCCGTTGACGTTCTGCAAAATGAACACGTTGGGTTCTTCGAGCATATTGGCCGTCAACCGCACGGAATGATACTTATAGAGCATGTTGTTACCGCCCAGCGACGCGTTGAGCGAAAAATCGCCGAACGTATCGCGGTAGCTCAGCAGAAAGTCGTTGTTGAGTTCGATGTTGCGGATCGTTTGTTCGCGGTACATTCCGTCGAGGTAGGCATGCGTGTACTGCGGTTTCTGCTGCGTACGGAAATCGTTGCTGAAGTCGATGCCCGAACGCACGGTCAGCGACAGTTTCTCGGGAATAATATGCCCCGTCACGCTGGCATTGCCGTAAACACGGTCTTTGGCCTGCGTATTCAGACATTCGTAAACAATGAAATAGGGATTGTCCATTGATCCGTTAATCAGCTTCACCGAAGAATCGCTGCCCGAATAGTAGTCGACCAGCCGGCCGCTGTTCCATTCGTTGTATGCATCGCGGGCCGAAGCGCTCACAGGTTGCCAGAGCAACGTTTTCAGGGGCGACGAATTGCTGTATCCCCCCACGGGCAGGTTGTCCGAATTTTTGCGGTAGTAGCTCAGTTTCAATCCGGCCTCGATGTATTTGTTCCGCTTGCTGATAGCCGAAAGCGTGAAGTTCTGGGTGCTGAAACCCGTATTGGGCACGATCCAGTCGTTGCGCGTATCCTTGACCGACACGCGCAGCGACGAGCCATGGCCGTCGCTGGCGTCCACCGCCAGACTGTTGGTGTAGGTAACGCCCGTCCGGAAGAATCCCTTGTACCAGTCGCATACTTCGTACGGAAGCCGCGTATAGGTCCCCGTCGCCGGATCGAACGAGGCATACATGTAACGCATCTGCCCCTGGATTTTCTCGCCGAACTGGTAACGCGAATGGAATGCATTTACTTTTTTGCCGGTATCCGAATGATCGGCGTCGACCGTGTAGAACGAATATTCGTCGGGATTCAGGCCGTTGGTCATATGCCCCGTATTGATGGTCGTTTTGCGGAAGTCGCCGGCGCCGTATACATTCTGGAAATCGGGCCAGTAACCCGCCTTGTCGAAGGTTACCGAGGTGGTAAAAGTAACCCCGATGCCCTTCTGCTTGCGGCCCGACTTGGTCGTAACGATGATGGCGCCGTTGGCGGCGCGCGATCCGTAAAGCGCCGTTGCAGCCGGGCCTTTCAGCACCGAGATCGACTCCACGTCGTCGGGATTGATGTCACCGGCGCCATTGCCGTAGTCGATCGGGGCGTCGTCCGATTCGTAAGAACCCGACGACGTATTGGAATCCATACCGCTGCCGATGGGCACACCGTCGACCACGAACAGAGCCGTATTGTTGTTATACGAGAGCGAGCCCTCGCCGCGCAGCGTGACACGGACCGATCCGCCGGGTCCTGCGGCCGACTGGTCGAGATTCAGACCGGCAACCTTACCGGCCATACCGCTCAGCCAACTGCCGCTGGCATTGTTGGTGATGTCGTCGGAGCCGATCTTCGAGACGGCATAGCCGAGGCTCTTCTCCTTACGGGTGATACCGAGGGCCGTCACCACCACGTCCTCGATGCTGTTGGCCGCCGCCCGGAGCTGGAAGTCGATACGCGTACGGGCGTTCACCGTCTCCGTCACCGAATCGTAACCCAGATAGGAACAGACAATTTTGCCGTTTGCCGGAACATTCAGCGTATATTCGCCGTTGGCGCCGGTGCTCATACCGAGGGTCGTACCCTCGACGATCAGCGTCGCACCGACGAGCGGCACGCCGTCGGCATCACGCACCGTACCGGTTATTTTCACATTGGGACGGGCCTTGTCGGCCGCCTTGCGCACGAGCACGACCTGTGTTCCCCGCACTGTAGCCGTCACCTCGGGGATCGCCTGCGCGATGACCGCCTCGACGGAGGCGTCGGTCACGCTGAGCGAGACCCGGCGGGCGGGATCGAGATCCGAAATGTTATACACGAAAGTGTAGCGGCTCTGCTTTTCGATGGTTTGCAGCAGCTCTTTTACCGTAATATTCTTGACGTTAAGCGTCAGTTTACCGTCGCGCGAAGAGGAAGGAGGCACTGCAACGGCAGCAGTAGCGACCACCAACGCCAGCAAAACCGGCAGGACACGCCGCAGACCGCAACGGGCACGGTACGCCCGTTTCTGAATGGAAGTTTGAAGTTTCAAGGCAATAAGGTTTTTGAATGCACGAAAAAAGGTTCACACGTTCCGGACAACCGTCGGTTGCGGCCGCCGGAGAAGGCCTAATAATCGAAAGCAGGAATGCGTAAAGGTCTTGTCATAGCGATGAAAGTTTTAGAGTTAGTTTTATATCATATTGATTACCAACATATTACATTTCAGCAACAAATAAGTTATCCCACGTTGTCCCAAAGAGGACATCGTACAAAACGGTCTATCTGCGTGTTATGAAAATTGTTCCCCCGGAGGATTCGTAACGGATCGGAACCACCAGTGCGATGGCATCCAGAATCTCCTCGAGCGGCTCGCTGCGCAGCGAAAGCGTAAGCCGCGCCTCGAGCCCGACATCGTCCGCGATGTCGAACTCGACGTTATAGCGGTGTTCGAGGTTGACGAAAACGGCGTCGAGACGCATCTCATCGAGTTTCTGCGTTTCGAACATCCACTTATTGTAATTATTGGCATCGACAGCCTGGTAGTCGATCTTTTTCGAATTGCGATAGGCGACCAGCCGCTCGTCGGGGCAGAGCGTGACGGGCAACTGCCCGGCACAGGTGGCTTTGACCGAGCCGGAGACAAGTACCAACTCGGCATAGTCCAGGTGCTCGTAACATTTCAGGTCGAAGACCGTCCCCAGCACCTCGACCTCCATCAGCGAAGTCCGGACACGGAACGGTTTCGAAGCATCGCGCACGACGTTGAAGAGCGCCTCGCCTTCGAGCCGTACGGAGCGCAAATTGCCGTCGAACGACTCGGGATAGTAGAGGCGGCTGTCGTAGTTGAGCCAGACCTGCGTACCGTCGGGCAGCACGAAGCGGCCCTTGCTGTCTTCGCCCGTAACCACAAACACCCCGTTTTCGGGTTTCAGGAACAGGCGGGCGCCGAGGGCGCCGAGTCCCAGCACCACCCCGCAGACGGCTGCAACGGCCGCCA
>ENA-ORTV01003768-ORTV01003768.1-human-gut-metagenome-genome-assembly--contig:-NODE-3768-length-12271-cov-3.725115_pt1 | contig 12271 bp, 11 predicted proteins | sample MGYA00241915_ERZ509194 | MGnify/ENA primary metagenome ERZ509194 (study PRJEB26280, sample SAMEA2338810) | human gut metagenome | biome: human gut; feature: human-associated habitat; material: faeces... | reverse complement strand
CCAGCCGCGACATCATCAACACCAAGATGCGCGCGATCCTGGACGAGGCGACCGATGCCTGGGGCATCAAGGTCAACCGCGTCGAGCTGAAGAACATCATTCCGCCGGCTGCTATTCAGGAGTCGATGGAAAAGCAGATGAAGGCGGAGCGCGAGCGCCGCGAGGCTATTCTGGTCGCGGAAGGCAAAAAGCAGTCCGCCATTCTGGTCGCAGAGGGCGAAAAGGAAGCGGCCGTTCTGGCGGCTGAGGCGACCCGGCTTTCCAAGATCAAGGAAGCGCAGGGCGAAGCAGAGGCGCTGCTCGCCGTGCAGAAGGCGCTTGCGGATTCTATCGCGCTGCTGAACGATGCGGCGCCGTCCGAGCAGGTCATTCGCCTCAAGTCGCTCGAGGCGTTCGGCAAGGCAGCCGACGGCAAGGCGACCAAGATCATCATTCCGAGCGAGATCCAGAGCCTTGCGGGCCTTGCCTCCTCGTTCAAGGAAGTCATGACCGAGCCGAAAGACAGCAAGTAAACCAGAAAAATTTGGGGACTCTCCATAAACGGGAGTCCCTTTTCTTGTGCAGAGTTGCTGAAATTTGTGCGAAAAATGCACAAAAAAGAATGTGAGAATTTGGCTTGAATTTATACGGCCTGCCGAAAATAGACAAAAAGGTCCGAAAGTGATTGACAAACGCCGCGCGAAGTTCTATGATGAATTCGTCAAAAGGATAAATGCTTTGAACAGGACACGGTTTCCCGCATCACCGCTTTCAGAAAGCCGCCGGTCGTGCAAGACGGCAGCAAGGCGCGGAGAAATTATCCCCTGCGAGCAGCTCGAACGAAAGGCAGAAGTAGTTCGAGACGGAAGCCTCCGTTACAGGGTCACGCTTTCCGGCGCAGCGGCACCGGGCGGCGGATGAGCGGCCGGATTTTTTCCGGCAAGCAGAGTGGTAACGCGGAAGCGCAGCCGACTGAGTCGGAAATGCCTTCGTCTTTGCAGGTTCTCCCGAAGGGGAGAGCAGACAAAGACGAGGGCTTTTTTTGTATCTGCCGTGCACGCTCATTGACAGGAAAGCCGCAAATCCAAACGGAAAAGAGAAGAAAAACCATGAACACACTTACAATCGTGCTGATCGCGGCTGTTGTTCTCGCCTGCGCCTATGTATTCTACGGACGCTGGCTCGCGAACAAATGGGGCATCGATCCCAAGACTAAGACCCCGGCTGTCGAGTTGAACGACGGAAAGGACTTCGTTCCGACCAACGGCTGGACGGTATTCAGCCATCAGTTTTCGTCTATCGCAGGCGCCGGCCCTGTAACCGGCGCAATTCAGGCCGCAGCCTTCGGCTGGCTGCCGGTGCTGCTCTGGGTGCTGATCGGCGGTGTATTCTTCGGCGCGGTCGCGGACTTTGGTGCGCTGTACGCCTCGGTCAAGAACAAGGGCAAGTCGATGGGCATGCTGATCGAGAAGTATATCGGCAGGACCGGCCGCAAGCTGTTCCTCGTATTCTCGTGGATCTTCTGCTGCATCGTCATCGCGGCGTTCGCTGATATGGTAGCCGGTACGTTCAACGCCTTCACGGCCAGCGACGCAGGCGTCATGGAGCTGTCTCCGGCGGCTCAGACCAACGGCGCTGCCGGCATGGTCTCGATCATGTTTATGGTGTTCGCCGTTGTATTCGGCCTCATCCAGAAGAAGTTTGACTTCAAGGGCTGGAAGGAAGCCGTTCTCAGTATCGTATTCATCATCCTGTCCTTTGTCATCGGCGCAAACTGCCCGCTGATCTTCGGCAAGGCGGCATGGAGCTACATCACCTTTATCTACATCTTCTTCGCAGCAGTCCTCCCGATGTGGCTGCTCAAGCAGCCGCGCGACTACATGACGACCTTCATGTTCATCTGCATGATCGCCGGTGCGGTCGTCGGTCTGGTCGTTGCGCATCCGACCATGAACCTGCCGGTATTCACCGGCTTCACCAACGAAAAGCTCGGCACGATGTTCCCGATCCTGTTCGTCACGGTTGCGTGCGGCGCGGTTTCCGGCTTCCACAGTCTGGTTTCCTCCGGTACGTCCTCCAAGACCATCGAGAATGAAAAGGATATGCCGAAGGTCGGCTACGGCGCCATGGTGCTGGAAAGCCTGCTGGCAGTTCTCGCGCTGTGCGTTGCCGGTGCGGCTGCCGCAGCAGACGGCACTCCGGCGGCTGGCACGCCGTTCCAGGTATTCAGCAGCGGCGTTGCGGGCTTCTTCGAAATGTTCGGCGTTCCGGTCTATGTCGCGACCGTATTCATGACCATGTGCGTTTCCGCTCTGGCGCTGACCAGTCTGGACGCAGTTGCCCGCATCGGCCGTATGAGTTTTCAGGAGCTGTTCTCGGTCGATGACATGGAGCACGCAGAGGGCTGGAGAAAGCTGTTCTGCAACGTCTATTTCTCGACCATCCTTACCCTTGCGTTCGGCTATGTGCTGACCAAGGTCGGCTATGCCAACATTTGGCCGCTGTTCGGTTCGGCAAACCAGCTGCTGAGCGCTCTGGTGCTCATCACGCTGTGCGTATTCCTCAGAGTCACCGGCCGCAGCAACAAGATGATATTCCCGCCGCTGATCATCATGCTGTGCGTCACCTTCACCGCTCTGGTGCAGCGCCTGCTTGCGATGGTAAAGGCGATCTCTGCGGCAGCCTCGACGACGATCCCGGCAGGCGAGACCACCTGGGGCGCGGTATTCATCGCAAATGGTCTCCAGCTCATCCTCGCAGTCCTGCTGATCGTGCTCGGTCTGACGATCGTTATCCACTCGTTCAAGGCCTATGCAAAGAGCGAAAAGGACAGCGAAAGCGCAAAAGCATAAGACAGACCGTAAAAAGTCTGACGAAATAAGAAGTTTTTCGGCTGTAACATGAAAAAACCCGGCTTTCTTTCGAGAAGGCCGGATTTTTCTTTTTGCCGCCGATATGCTATAATGGTATCATCAAGCAAAAGCAACGGAGGCGAAAGCATGGAACTGACTCATCTGGACGAAACGGGTGCGGCGCGCATGGTGGACGTAGGAGAGAAGGCGGTGACGCGGCGCACGGCCTGCGCACAGTCGGTCATTACGATGAAGCCGGAGACGCTGTGCATGATCTGCGAGGACCGCGCGCCGAAGGGCGATGTTTTCGCGTGCGCGCGCATTGCGGGCATCATGGCCGCGAAAAAGACGAGCGAGCTTATCCCGATGTGCCATCCCATCCCCATCGAGAGCGTGAAGATCGACATTGAAGCCGTCTCGGACACGCAGGTTCGCATCATCAGTACGCTGCGCTGCTCGCACAAGACCGGCATCGAGATGGAGGCGCTGACAGCGGCTTCCATCGCAGCGCTGACGATCTACGATATGTGCAAGGCGGTCGACCGCGGCATGCGCATCGACCAGACGCTGCTGCTGCACAAGGACGGCGGCAGGAGCGGAGAATACAGCAGGACGAACGAATAAGCCGCAGGGAGCGAGAAATATGAACCTTTTAGAGCAATTTCAGACCATAAGGGAAAGCGCAGAGCACGGCCTTGCATCGGCGCTGCATTTCGAGGCGGAGGGCGCGGAGCTTGTGCGCAGCTTCCGCCCGAATGAGCGGCTGATCCTGCTCGGCGGCGGCAATATCGCGCAGCCGCTCTGCCGCTACGCTGCCGACCTCGGCTTTTCGGTCATCGTAGCGGACGACCGTCCGACCTTCGCGAACCGGCCGCGCTTTCCCGAAGCGCACACGGTATACTGCGACCGGTTCGAGAACGCGATCGACCGGATCGGTATCGGTGCGGGCGATTACGTCGCGGTCATCACGCGCGGGCACCGCTATGATGCGGACTGCCTGCGCAAAATCCTGCGCGGTACGATGCCGAAATATCTCGGCATGATCGGCTCCAAGCGGCGCACAGCCGGTCTGCTGAATCTGCTCGAGGGCGAGGGCTTCGACCGGGCGCAGCTGGACGCCATCCATACGCCGATCGGTCTGGACATCGGCGCGCTGAGCGTCAAGGAAATTGCGATTTCCATCGTCGCGGAGCTGATTGCCTGCCGCCGCACGGACACAAACCGCCGCTCACACAGCAGCATCATGACGAGCGAGGACATCGACCTGCCGCTGCTGCGCTATGTCGCGGACGAGAGAATCGACAAGGTGCTGCTGCTCGTGTACGATACGAGCGGCTCGACGCCGGTGAAATCCGGCGCATTTATGGCGGTGGACAGCTCGACGAAATTCATGGGTACGATCGGCGGCGGATGCAGCGAGAGCGCCGTCCTGCGTCAGGCCTATTACCTCATCGGCACGGGCGAAAGCAGGAGCGTCTCGATCGATATGTCGAACGATGTGGCGGAAAAAGAGGGCATGGTCTGCGGCGGACAGATGAAGGTGCTGCTCGCGGACCTCTCAAAGAGATAAGAAAAAGACGAACGATACCGGTCTCTCACGGAGTATCGTTCGTCTCTTTTTTGCTTTATAGCGGAAGGGGAACGTTGCGCGTCTGCCCGTTTTCCGTCCAGTGCACCTCATTATCCTGCACGAACAGGCCGGTGCAGCGGCGGCCGCCTGCGTTCAGAAAGACCGCGCGCCCATCCTGCGTCAGCAGATACAGGTTGTTGTAGTAGTCCTCGGCAGCGCGGTTGGCGGCGGTGTGGCCGAATACGAAGCCGACCATTGCACCGTTCTCCAGCCGAACATAATTTGTGAAATCGAAGCCGGAATAGGGGGCCGAGGCGAGTTCGGAGGCCCGCATGCGCTCGCGGTCGTGCTGGTAGGCAGGCGTTTCAGTATACGCGCCGCCCGGATAGAGCGTGTCGCAGGACAGGTATTTTCTGCCGGGCAGACAGCAGCCGCTCTGTGCGGGCGCGGCTGCCCCGGAAGTTCCGTACCGCAGTACATGCAGAATTTCGCGCCGTCCGGCAGCGCCTTTCCGCAGTTCATACAAAACATAGGTTCTCTCCTTATTTCATGTAGGCAGTGATGCCGTTCGCGTCCATCCATGCGCGCTTGTGCTGCATCAGAAGATCAAGCACGGGATCGGTGCGCGAAAATCGGTCGCTGAGGTATTTCTGGAGCTTGAACAGGTCGTCATAGGTGAGGTAGGGGTAGTCTGTGTTTCCGTATTCGCCGTCCTGCGAGACCTGATAATGCAGGTTGCCGTCCGGAAGGACCCAGTCCTCGCCGGTGTCATCGACCGCGAGCAGCATCCTGTCGGCGAGCGCGGAAAGACTACCGTCCGCGAGCGCGTCCGAAGCCCTGTACAGGAACAGGATCTCCGCGAGCTGATGATTGAGGCTCGTGTGCGAGACACTGGACATGCCCTCATGCCAGTAATCCGGGATAAACCAGCCGCCGAGACCGGTCTCGGAATGATAATTCTCCGCAAAATCCTTGAAAAAGCCGCAGTAGCGGCGGAGCGAATCCCGATAGATATCCGAGGGGAAGCGGTACTCCGCAAGGAGCAGCAGACCTGCAAATTCCGTATTAAAGCGCGTATCAAAGAAACCGGCGCCGATGCCGTACTCGCTTTCGAGCCATGTACTGCCCGACAGCGTCGGCCAGCAGCCGTCATCACTCTGCTCGGAGATCATGGTGTCGAGCATGGCGATGCTGAGGTCGCGCGCCGTGCGGGTCGAGCCGGCCTGATAGAGAAAGCTCTTGATCATATAGGAGGCGGCATTGCGGAAGAAAACGCGGTTTCCGGTCGGGATGTAGGTCTCGGGGGAGGGTGTGTAGTAGCCGTCGAAGCACCAGCGGCCGTCACCGGCGTTGCGGTAGTTGCTCCAGAGCGCCGGAATGCCGTCGCGCGTCCAGTTGATGCCGTTGCTGTCCGCGACGGTCAGAAAGGTGAAATCCGCTGTGCTGCTGCCCTTCATGCGCGGCGTACAGAACGTCAGCCGCCAGCCGTTTTTCGTCTGGTCCGCTTCGATCCAGCCGAGCCAGTTGTCCGCAAGCTGGCGGGAGCCGTTTTCACGGAACGCCCAGACCTGCGGCGTGTAGCACAGCGCGGAAAAATCGCGGCCGGTGAGGAAAAAGGCGGTGTTGGAATGATATTTTCCGGTGCGGATGGGTTCGTCGTGCCAGATCTGCCCGTCAAACCACCGCACGGAGAGCGTGTCGTCTGCGATTTCGGTGGACCAGATGGCGCGGGAGCGCAGGGTACGGTGTGCGGTCTGAAAGCTGCCCATGACGCAGCGGTCCTCGCCTCCGAGCGTCCAGCCGCGCAGCAGAAGGACGCTGCTGCCCTGCGGAAGGCTGGTTCGGCTGACCTCGACGGTCTCCTCGCCGGCTTCGTATGTATCCGCGACTGTGCCGAACAGTGCGTCAGCCTGTGCGCCGAAGCGCAGCGGCGTGCGGCAGACGCAGAGCGCGAGAATGACCGGAATCGCGGCAAACAGGCAAATTCGTTGCAGTAATTTCAATCCTCTGTTCTCCTTTGGAAAGGTCGAAGCCGCTTTCGCGAAAAAAGAAAGCGGCGGCATGCTGTGCAATCAGTATAGCACAGAACATGGAAAAAGGCAACCATTGACGAACGGCGTGCGGCTTGGTATTATGGAAACATAACAAACGTAAAAGGGGAGAGCAGACATGGCAAAGATCATTGAATTCGGCGCCGCGCCCGACATCGACGCGATGGACGTCGCCGCGCTCCGGGATTATCTCGCGGAGATACGCGAACGCATCGCGCGCCTCGACGAGGACGAGCCGGAGGACATGGCGTCCGAGGCATACGACGAGTGGAGCGAACAGCACGAAAAGCTCGAGGACATCGCGGACGATATTCTTGACCGCCTTGAGGAGCAATAAGAGAAAAAGCCGGAGAGCAGGGAACAGAATCCCAGACTCTCCGGCTTTTCTGCTGTCAGTCCGTCCACGAGATCGCCGCGGTGGGGCAGGCGTCGATGGCCTCCTGCACGGCGCTGCGGTTTTCCTCCGCCGTATCGAGCGCATAAGCCTTGCCGACGTCGTTCAGCTCGAACACGGCAGGCGCAATATTGGTGCACAGGCCGCAGCCGATGCAGGCATCATCGTTTACACAAGCGTTCACAGAGATCCGCCTCCTTTTCGGGAGAAGTATAACCGGAAGGGAGGGGGATTATTCGCGGAAGAAAAATCTGTAAAGTGCAAACAGGAGCAGCAGGTACAGCGCAGCGGTGCGGAGGGCAAGCAATCGAAGTGTCGGAAAGAGGTCATCACGCCAGTTGACAGCGTGCCGGGCGAAAACCGTTCCATAGCTGATGGAATCCCGTATGTACGAAGGTCCGTCTCTGCTGGTCAGCAGTTCGGATTCATCGCAGGAGAGCTCCTCGCCGCAGAGCTCCTTGGTCGCCGCAGGAAAGACTTTCACTACATCGAGATAGCTTTCGAGCTCGGCTCTGTTTTCAAAGTTCCAGCGCAGGTCATCCGATCTGATTTCGTAATGGTCGGTTTCCTCGACCGGCGTCTGCGCTGTCCATTCGGTTCCGTCGATGCATACGCGGTTCAGACATATGATCTTCCAGTATTCCGTCGTCACGAGCTTGCCGTAAAGCTGTATGGAGCAGCCGCTCGGACAGGCGTAGAGCGCGCGCAGATCTTTGGCGGCGAAATCGGTGAAATCAAGAAGGGAAAAATCGCTGTCGACACAGTGCGCGAACAGGCCGGAGCGCTGCACGGTCGGGTTTCTCTGCGCGTCCTTATACTGAAGAATGACCGGCGTTTCCCATCCTTCTTGACTGGAGGCGATGGAAAGAAAAACGCGGAGCTGATACCAGTCCGGCGTACCGGAGACCGGCATGCTGTCCGGACGGAGACCGTGTTCAGACAGATAGGTTTCCACATCGTGCGGCGCGTGTGTGGTCCAGAGAAATGCGCTGTCAAGGGCCTCGTTTTTTACCTTTTGCACGCCGAAATACACGAACGGCGAGAGAAGCAGCGCGAGCGTTATCGCGGCGAGCATAGTCTGCCGCGCGGCTTTGCTGAACCGTTTTTTCATATGATCCCCTCCGTCAGAAGAATTGTCCTATCCTGCTGAAAGTATACCATAAAACGGCGCAGAAATCATCCGAGTTTTCGCGAGCGGGCGGCGGTTTTCCGGACGGGTGCGGCCGTGCGGCGGTCGAGCACCAGACGGCCCTCCGACCAGACGGCGCAGACGTTCGCGGCGGTCATCGTGTACAGCGCGCGCTCGAGGCGCTCGGACAGGCTGAGCGCCCGCGGCGTTTCCGTAAAATCGCGGTCGTCGACCACAACGGCGTGCAGCCGGTCGCCTGCGGCGAAGCCGTTTCCGGCGCCGAAATAGCGGTGGCCGGATGTCGTGCCGAGGTAGTACGCCTCGGGGACGGTCAGAAAAGCCGGCTTTTCCGGGTCGGTAAAGCGGCGGATCTTGGAGGCGCGGATGCTCATCGTGACCATCTGACTGCCGGAAAGCGACGAGCCTGCGGCGATGTCCGAGCCGAGCGTGACCCAGAGGCCTTCGTTCAGCATCTGCCGCACCGGCGCGATGCCGCTGCACAGGTTGATGTTGGAGTCCGGGCAGTGCGCGACGACAACACCGGCCTGACGGATGGCGCTGCGCTCGCGCGCATCCGAGTGGACGCAGTGCGCCATGATGGTGCGGTCCTTCCACAGACCGAATTTATCGTAGCTCTCCCAGTACTGCGCGCAGTCGGGGTGCAGCTCGCGCACCCACGCGATCTCATCGAGGTTTTCCGAAAGATGCGACTGCACATACAGACCCTTTTCCGCAGAGATCTTTCCGAGCGCGGCCATCAGCTCATCCGTGCAGGCAGGGGTGAAGCGCGGTGTCAGGATAGGCTTGATGCGGGTGAAGCGGCTGCATTCTGTGAGCCAGCGCAGCGTTTCGCGGATGGACTCTTCGGTGGTCTCCTGAAGCTTTTCGCCGCCGTTGCGGTCCATGTTTACCTTGCCGACAAGGCCGGTCACGCCAGCACGTTCCAGCTCCTCCATCAGCACGAGCGTTGCGTCCGTATGCAGGGAGGAGAACATGCACACGCGCGTGGTGCCGTTCGCGATGAGGTCGCGCGCGAGTCTGCGGTAGACGCGGCGCGCGTAGCTGAGGTCAGCGAATTTCGCTTCGACCGGGAAGGTGTAGGCTTTCAGCCAGTCGAGCAGCGGCAGATCCATGCCCGTGCCGACGTTCGGGAACTGCGGCGCGTGCAGATGCATATCAGCGAATGACTGCATGATGAGCTTTCCGGTGCAGTCGAATACCTCGCCGTCGAAATCCTGCGGCTGCTCGTGCAGCACCTCGCAGATCGTGCCGTCGTCGTCAAGCAGCAGCGCGCCGTCCGGGATGGTCTCGAGTGCGCCGAGCGCAGGCGCGTGGACGATGTCGCCCTTCAAAAGTTTCATATTTTTTCATCCTTTCCGTAATCTGAGCATGAAAAAAGTGCCCGACGGATGGGGAATTACCATCAGCGGACACTCATAGTGAGACCTTACGGCGGTCTCGTAGAAACTCTCGCGCCATGATAGCGAGATTATATGAGCTCTTTTTCCATAGCTATCATAACAGCCGTCACAGCGTTTGTCAAGGGATGCAGGTACGGCAGAAATTAGATGATCTGCGAAAATAAAACTGAACAGCGCAGAGGCCATATTCGTTACAACACTTGCAGAATGCGCTGATGTCTGCCTGTCAGCTTGTCTCGTCAAAATCTGCCACCAACAGATATGTTGTGTTATCCTCATTCAAGCGTTTTGTTTCGCGATTGATGCATATATTAATCAATCATCTCGGGACATATTTGCCGGAACGTCATATTTACAAAAATGGCTGAATGATGTAATATATGAACGTGAATAAATGCTAAAAACAAAAATGTTCACGTTCATATGAAACAACTTGAATCATAAACACAGGGGACGGAGGGTAGAAGCGGAATGGCAGTGATGGTGTCCGGGCATCTATCTGCGAGATTGAATATCAGGGTGTGGAGGTTCGTATGATGTTGCGTAACCAAGCAGACAATGAGATTTGGGAGGTCCGTTACCGGGGAGACAAGAACTATCAGGCGGGGAATGAGGTGACTCTAACTTTATGAGCGAACTGTACATTTTGGATGTAGGGCGCGCGGATTGCACGGTATTGCTGCTGGATACTCCCCAGGGACGGCGGACAGTAGTAGTTGACGGCGGTGGAAAATACCATAAGGACCGCAAGCCCCTATTGGAATTCCTCGTACAGAGAAATATCACCGTTATTGATCTGTTGATCCTGACTCATTTGCATCAGGATCACTTCGGCGGCTTTGTACATCTGGTAGACCGTGTGCAGGTGCGGCGGGCGGTGGCACCATGCGGAGACCTGCGATTTGCCGATCGGGTGTATCCGGTGTATGGAGATCGGGAGTTTTACAGGGAATACCATGACTTCTTCCGGTATTTAGAGCGCAGTAAAACGGAACTTATCCGTTCTGCAGATTGTGCTGGCAGGACCTTCACCTTCGGTGACTATGTCTTAGAATGCCTCTATCCCCTCCAGAACAGCACGCAGCGTTCTGTGGCTTATGCACAGAAATTGTGCGATCCGAACTTGACGGAGGAGGCTATGGCCTGGAATCTGGCGGCATACAAGCAAACCTGCAATGAGGACAGCAGCATTTGGCTGTTGAGGAAGGGCAGTACCGATTTGGCGCTGTTGTCCGGTGACAGTACAGATGAGGCCATGCGAGCGGCTCTGTGTGGACGGCAGGCTCGGCCGCGGCTGCAAAAGCTATCCCATCATGGAATCTGCACTCGATATTTTTCAGAATATGTTCAAAAAATTGTCAAACCTGAAATTTTAGTGGTCAGTGTCGACAAAACCCATTATACTGAAGATATGGGGGCACAAATCGACGCCCTGTGCGCCGCAGGCGATTCCCAATGCTATTATACCTTTCAGGGAGATGTGAACATTTCCCTGTGAAACTGCGGAGAGGGAATATTATGGAAAAACTGACCATCAAGGATATTGCCAGAATAGCGGGAGTATCCCACACCGAGGATGGATATCGTACAGGACTTGCGTATTTCACCCGCTGCATCAAGGAAAAAAAGTCAATCGCTACTGGTATTCTGTGCATCAGCGATCATTTTGCCTTGGGCGTCATGCAGGCGGCGGTGGAGACCGGTGTGGATATCCCTGGCCAGATATCCCTGATCGGTTTTGATGATGTCTCATTTGCGTCACTGCCCAAAATCCAACTGACTACCATTTCCCAGCCCAAGGAGGAAATCTGTGAAGCTGCTGTGCAGACGCTGGAAGAACTGATCGCCGCAGACGGGCCTGCCCCGATTAGCTGCAAGACCATTGAACCTGTTCTGGTCCGGCGAGATACCTGCGGACCTTCAGGGGGCAGAGCACTCTGGTAATCCTAAAATGCGTGGTTTTATGAAAAGGTAGACACTATCATTTGAAATCTGAGCATCGATGTGATTCTGAACTTTGTTGGAGAGGGAGATTTCTTCATCGGCGGTACCGTGGTCTATGCTTTGTCCGCCTTTCGGTGGAGGATACACCGGCGTGTATGTGATCGGAACGTGGGCGGTTCTCGAAGCGGGTGGCAGCAGAAGCCGCCTGAAGGACAGAGAATTCAGGTATTCATCTTTGGTTCAGAACATCATTTCGCGGCTTTTTTTTGCCCATGCAGCCTGCTTTTACACAGGGATTTTCTTTCAGATTGTAATACCGAACCGCATGGTTGAAGATTGCACTCAGCTGATTTTGAATGGTCTTGAGATAAACCGGCGAGTAGGGAGTTCCGTTCTTATCGCGATAGTTGATCAGTTCATTCTGCTAGCGGATCATCTGCTTAACAATTCCTTGTTCTATGGTCGCTTGGGGGTATTAGGGGGTATCCCCTTAACAAGCAGGTTTTGGGTACCCAAAACCCTATGCTTGCGGGAACTTTAACCTTTACTTAGTTAAAGCGTTTTCGTATACTCTTCGTGAAGGAGAATTTCATCATTTATGGCTTAACACAAAAATTTGGCGCTGTGTTTTTTCACATTTGCGAAACAGTTACTTGATCTTAAATTGCTCAAAGCACCGTTGATGCAGCTTTGCGAAAATCATGCGTTCAGCAAGTATGACTTCGCACTAAGCTTAAACAATATTTCTGACGATTTATGCTAATAGCGAGGACTTTTAAGTCCTCGCTATTACAACGATGGTCAGCTCATTTGTGGCAGAATGGTATGGCCGAAGTGCGGAGCGGCATCATGAATGAAGGGTGATGTCGCTCGAAATTATACGCAATGAAATAAGCGCGGTTCAGCAGGAATTGCTATTGAAGTTGGAAAT
>ENA-ORTV01003760-ORTV01003760.1-human-gut-metagenome-genome-assembly--contig:-NODE-3760-length-12284-cov-4.027885_pt1 | contig 12284 bp, 3 predicted proteins | sample MGYA00241915_ERZ509194 | MGnify/ENA primary metagenome ERZ509194 (study PRJEB26280, sample SAMEA2338810) | human gut metagenome | biome: human gut; feature: human-associated habitat; material: faeces... | reverse complement strand
AGTTGATCGATGCGGAGAAAATCTTGAAGAAGATATGGGATTCAGATGTGAATATTTAATTGAAGAAGTAGTAAAGGACTTTCTGAATCACAGAAAATAAATGGTAAAAAATGTATGGTTTATATTGACAAAGCAAAATATATATGATATAATATATATAAAGAGATGAAAATATATGGAGGGTTTGATTATGAAAAAATTAAAAGCTTTTATATTAACTGCAATGATAACATTCATGTTCGGAACTTCGGTAATAAACGCATACGAAACATATATTCCTGTAAGCATAAGCTATGAAAAAATTGACAGCAACGGTGACGGAGTTGAGGATTCTATAACAATATTGTATGATAAAACATATGTTACAGCTGAAAGTGTTATAATTCCTGATAAAATTGACGGTCTGCCTGTTACAGAGATTTTACCGTATGTATTTTTCGAAAGTCAGATAACAAGCATAAAACTTCCCGACAGTCTGGAAACAATTGGAGAGTGTGCATTTATGTTCTGTGAAAATCTGAAGAACATAGAAATACCGGAAAGTGTAAAATATATATGCGAAAATGCATTTAACAGCTGCACTGCAGCGGAAAGTATCACAATATTAAATCCTGAATGTGAAATATATGATTCATATCTTACAATGTATCAGTTTACAGGAACGATATACGGTTATGAAAACTCTACTGCACAGGAATATGCGGAAAAGTATGAATATAACTTTTCTGCTATAGATGCAGAACCGGAAGTGACAACACCGGAAGTAACTACAGCTGTTACAACAAGTGAAGATGTGGTAACAACAGTTAGTCAGACAGAAATGACAACTCCAGAAGAAACACAAGTAAGTCAGATTGAAACATCAGTATCTCAAGTTACAACCAGTGAACCAGTAATAACAACGGTAAGTCAGGTAAGCACATCGGCTGAAACAACGGTATCAGTGGTTACAACTCCGGAGATAACCAAACGAACAGATGAACATGGAAATATTGTAATAACAGTCGGAGATGTCAATGACGATGGAAGAGTATCCGCATTGGACGCAGCAATAATAGCGAGAAAGCTTGCAGAGGGAAGAAGTTCGGACCTCAATAAATGGGCGCCAGACTACAACGGAGACGGAAAAGTAACAGCGCTGGACTGTGCAGAAATAGCACGTTTTTTAGCAAAGTTAAGTATAATAGAACACACCACAGCACCGAATGAAAATAAAACAGAAACTACAAAAACCACAGTAAAGCTTAAAGAACCAAACAAGAAGAATTATGACCTGAATAAATTCAGCGGAATAAAGAAGTATGTAAATGATTGTATAAAGTATAAAGCAGCAGCAGAATACGGAATAACAAAGATTATATATGATGATACGGTAGACCCATGGGACGGTTATAGTTGGAATGTTCCTGCTGAATACATTCCAAACATTGAATATTACAAGGAGCATAATGATCCTATTCTTCCGGCAAATATACGAAATACTCCTGAAGAATTAGTTAAAAATTCTTATACCAAACTTTATATGATGGTTGAGGAAGAAAAAGCATCACTTATGATTCATCATGGATATAGTGAAAAGGAAGTTAAGGAAATAATATCAACATATTATGATATAACAGTTACATGGAAAGAACTAGGCGGAGGAAATTATCAGTTATATATTATGTGGTAAGAATAATTTCTAATAAAATGATGAAATAGTGTTGACTATGTAAAAAATATGTGATATAATGTAAATATCAGCGAAAGCTGAAATATTATAAGAAAGTACAAAATATTTTTTCTACGCATTGAAGCTCGGTGAATAACCGGGCTTTTGATGTATAATATAGTAAATAAAAGTAGTTTATTGACAAAATATAGCGAAAGTGATATAATTAAATATATAAAATTATTAAGGGGATTATAGTAAATGTATATAATAAAACCACATTTTGATTATTGTCCGATACAGAAAACAGAATATTTTGTCAATGTAAGATATAAAATAAGCGATGTGAATACATATAAAAAGGTCTCAATGGAATGTGTATATCAGGAGTTTTATAAGCAGAATTGTCCGGAAAGAAATAATTGTCCTATTTATAAATCAGCTGATGTGATTGTAGTGAATAAATAAAAATTCGCCAATGGCGAATTTAAGGAAAGGTCTTGACATTACATAAAAATATTGTTATAATAATAAAAAAGGGGCACACTGATAGACGGTTGCTCCCTCACAAAGTTGTTTAATAAACCGTTCCGTTTGGTCGCAGGGCGGTTTATTTCTTTATGTTCTTGATTACTTCATTAACAGTAACAAGAAGCAGGATAGTGAGAACTAAATATGTAAGTTCCATACCTATCACCTCCCTGCCAGCTTATTTCGCCTGCCCATTAGGGGACGATCAATTAGCTTATGGCGTAAGGAGGGAACAACCGCCTACCGTTTAGAGTATGCCCATGTATTAAATTATACCATAGATATCGAATTTTGTCAATTTATTCATAATTCGCCATTGGCGAATGTTAAAACAATACTTGACAATAATAAGAAAGTGATGTATAATAATCACAGAAATGATATTATTGTGCTCCATTTAGGTTCACAAAAAAAGCCAAAGGACTGCTACTCCTTTGGCTTTTGTGCTGACTGCCTTATTTTTTCTTATTATTCCTGTCCAGCCACTTGCAAATATAATTTGCTAATATACTTGCTACAACAGAAATAAAAAAAGATATTATTAACTCCATTTCAGGTTCACCTCCTCCCTGTTAAGGCAGGAGAAAGGCAGCAAATTCATTATACCACAATCGTCGAATAAAGTCAAAAAAAGGAAGTCCTTGCGTAAGTGTGTAAGACTTCCTTTTTTGTAATTCTCCAATGGCGAATTGATCAAAGCTCCAAATCATAACTTTTGATATCTTTCTTTTGCATGGAATTATGAAAGTTAAGTTTTTGCCTGTCAGCTTCGGTTTCCAGTTCAAAGGACTTAACATTGTCCTTACCCAGAAGATTTTCCTTGTTGTCAAGATTAAGCTGTCTGTCCAGTTCAGACTGCCTTGTAAGCTTTGTTTTCAGTTCCTGTTCTTTTAAAAACGGCTTTGCAAGTTCAGCCTTTGAGTTCTCAAGCTGAGTATTAAGAGCTTCAATTTCAGACTTGTATTCGTCGATCTTTTCGGGAATGTGATTAATGGCATTGTCAATTCTGGTAAGATTTCCTGTATCACTGCTGCTGAGAGTGATTCTGTAGCTGCCGTTACCCTTAATGTCCATTTTTATGTCGTTTGACAGTGCGTCAAAGAAAATTTCCATACTAAATCCTCTGTACTGTCCGATCTCAGTTCTTGCATTTGGGCTTCCGATAAGCGCTTTTGCAGCAGCTTCTATCAGAGCAGTTCCGGCTTCTTTTTTGTCTGCATAAGTCTGACCGTTTATTGTCATTCCGGAGAATATAATATTTCCTTCACCGTCACGCTTCAGAGGGTTTTGCTCGGTAATTTTTGAATCAGCCAGAACGGCATTTAAATTTTCTTTTGCTTTTGCAATACTTTCGGGAATATGCTTTAAAACATTGTCCTCAAGCTTGTAACGCTGATTCATATATGCCGATTTTAAAGTCTGAAGCTTGTGAACTTCTATATCAATTTCCATTTTTTCACGGATAAGCGGATTTCCTGCACAAAGCGCCTTGACCTCTGCAAATTCCATTTCCGACTGTGAAACATCCTCGCAGACTCTCACAGGATTTTTGCTTGTCATGATCTGAGAAATAAAGCCTTGCTTAGTTTCAAGGGTTTGGAAACGATATGCGTCAAAGGTATCCTTTGTAACGTAAATGTACTCGTGAACCTTGTCGTTCATATTTCCCTGACGTTTCATACGTCCTAAACGCTGTTCCATGTCACGGGGTTTCCAGGGCGCATCAAGATGGTGCATAGCATAAAGCTTGTTTTGAATGTTAGTTCCTGCGCCCATTTTCTGCGTTGAACCCAGAACAATACGTATTTCTCCGTTTCTTACTTTGTAAAAAAGACGTTCCTTGTCCTGCGGTTTTTCATAATCGTGAATAAAAGCGATTTCATTTTCAGGGATTCCGTTAGCGATAAGCTTGGATTTTACATCATCATAAAGATTAAAAGCGTCTTTCTTAGGCGTGGAATAATCACAGAAAATAACCTGAGTGAGACGTTCGTCCGCTGTCTTTTTCCAGATATCGGTTACATTGTTTACGCACATATTGATCTTAGTGTTGGGTTCATCAGGAAGCAGAGGATTTATAAGTCTCTGATCAAGACCGATTTTAATACCGTCGGTGGTAACCTTAAGCATATTGTCAACATCGGGAGTGACCTGCTTGTTGTGAATCTTTTCCGCACGTTCCGACAGGGACTGTATTAAATTTTTCTGTGTTTCCGTAGGCTCGGCAGCAATAATGTGACGTTCACATTCAGGTTCGGGAAGATTTAAGTCCTGGGCGGTTTTTATGTCAGCGCACTCCTTGAAAGCGGTCATAAGCTCAGGAAGATTGCTGAATTTTGAAAGTCTGGTTTTCTGCCTGAAGCCTTTGCCTGTAGGAGCATATTCAAGCTTTGTGACCTTTTGCGCAAAGTTTGCCGCCCATGCGTCAAAGTGGGTAAGACCGCTTTCACGGAGATAGTCAGCCTGTAAATATTTCTGCATTATGAAAAGTTCCGTGATACTGTTGCTTACCGGAGTACCCGTAGCAAAAACAATGCCTTTTCCGCCTGTCAGCTCGTCAAGATACTGACATTTAATGTATAGATCCTGAGTTTTCTGAACTTTTCTGTTAGCCGCAACTCCTGAAATATTGCGCATTTTAGTTGAAACGCTTAAATTCTTGAACATGTCGGCTTCATCAATAAACAGCTTGTCTACACCCATTTCCTCAAAGGTAACCACGTCGTCCTTTATCGGCTTTTCAATAAGCTTTTTAAGCTTAGCTTCATAATCACGTTTTGTGCGCTCCATGTCCTTGACGGTAAAACTCTCGGCATTCTGCTCTTTCATTTCAGCAATGTCATTGATAAGCTCATTGATCTGATCTTGAATGAACTGTTCCTCACGTTCTTTTGAAACGGGAATTTTAATAAGCTGAGAGTGACCAATAATAATGGCGTCAAATTCGCCTGTTGCAATTTTGGCGCACAATTTTTGGCGGTTTTCTTTCTTAAAATCGTCTTCATGTGCAATTAAAATATTTGCATTAGGGTACAGTGTAAGAAAATCATTTGCAAACTGTTCGGTCATATGATTTGGAACGGCAAGGAGAGATTTATTGTGCAGTCCCAGACGTTTTCCCTCCATGGCGGCGGCTATCATTTCATAGGTTTTGCCTGCCCCAACCTTGTGTGCAAAAAGAGTGTTACCGCCGTATAAGGCGTGTGCGACAGCGTCCTTTTGATGTTTCTTAAGGGTTATTTCCGGATTCATTCCTGCAAAAGTCAGGTGAGAACCGTCATATTCACGGGGACGTATAGAATTATACAAAACATTGTATTTTTCGACCAGATATTCCCTTCTTTCAGGGTCTTTGAATATCCATTCACGGAAAGCGTTTTCAATAAGCTCCTGTTTCTGACGTGCAAGGAGAGTTTCATCATGATTTATCACGTATTCTGTTTTATCCTTTTCAGGATTGTAAACAGGATCGTAAACGGTAGTATCGATCATGTTAAGACTGTCCTCAAAAATGCTGTATCCGGATTTTCGGGACGTACCGTATGCAGTATTAGACTTGATATTATCCTTATCAAGAGACTTATTCATAACATTCCATTTAGCAGTTGCAGGGTTATGCTGAATTCCTATGTAATTATTGTCTATTCCCAGATTACGGGAGAACTTTGGGGTTTCAAAAAGCTCATACATAAATTCCTGAATGTACTTATCGTCTATCCAGGGAGAACCGAGCTTAGCAGTAATATCTCCTGCTTCGATACGGTCTGGCATGGCGGCTTCAAGAGCGGAAACGTTTTCAGTAAAATCAGGATTTGGTTCAGCTGCACTCTTAGCAACGGCAAGCTTGTTTCTGATGTTTCCGGAAAGATATGCGTCTGCGGTTTCCCATGCAGACGTTTCAGGATTTAAGTAAATAACGCCTTTAAGGTCTGAAATTATTTCACTTTTTTCTTTTCCGTCCATAAGCTCGGACATGAAATCAAGGTCGACACCTGCTTTTTCAGAAATGGAAACGGCAAGAGCATCTGCGGCGGTATCGGCGTGCGTTATCCTTACAGGCGGCTGTAATGTACGTTTTGTAAAAATGTCCGCTTTACCGATAAGCTTGCCGTCCTTGACCTTTTCCAGTGAAAGAACAAGGGGAAGTGAAACGTCCTCACGGAAAATGTCTCTGTTGGTTTTATCATTTAATAATCCGTTTTTCTTTGTGAAATCATCATAAAGCTGATTCAGTTCTGTACGCTTTGAAATAATAGCTTCGTCCGAGTAACCCTCAAGCTGCATATTAAGCAGTTCACGGACGCATTTTGAAATAGCTGCTATTCCGCTTACACGCTCGTATCTCTTTCCGGTAAACGGCATTTCAGTCATAATGGAATTTTCACGGTAAAATATTTTACCGTCAATTTCAGCGTATGAGAAATTTTTGACCGTCGGATCGGCAGGAAGAATTTCAGGTTTAAATTTGTCCTTTTTCTTTCCGGAGGGTTTTGCAATAACAGACTTTTCAGCGGTATAATTTCCTTTTATTTTCTTTACCGCTTCATTTAAAATAACTTTAAGATCGGAATTTTCAAAAGGAACGACCATAGTACCTTTGCCGTAAAGCTTGTTTCCCTCTACAACTTTTCCCAGAATCATTTCCGGATTTTCAATAAAATAATTGTTAATTGTCAGACCGTCTGGATTTTTTGAGGTATACACCCAATCGGGCGCAATATCTATCATTTTTTCACGTTTCCGGAGAAAAATAATGTCGGAGGTAACTTCCGTTCCCGCATAGGATTTGAAAGCATTATTCGGAAGTCTGACAGCGCCCAGTAGCTCTGCACGCTGAGAAATGTATTTTCTTACCGACGGATTAGCCTTGTCAAGAGTACCGGAAGAAGTGATAAAAGCAATTACACCTCCCGGACGTACCTTGTCCAGAGTTTTTGCAATAAAATAGTCATGGACCGCAAAATTGTATTTGTCATATCTGCGGTCTGAAATTTTAAAACCTCCGAAAGGAATGTTGCCTACAGCGACGTCAAAGAAATTGTCTGAGAAGTCACGCTTTTCAAAGCCGGTGATCTGAATGTCAGCATCAGGATAAAGAAGCTTTGCAATGCGGCCAGAAACGCTGTCCTTTTCAACTGCGTAAATACGTGAGTTGTCTGACATTGATCCCGGCATTTTACCAAGGAAATTTCCTGTGCCTGTAGAAGGATCGAGAACAGAACCACCGTGAAACCCCATATTTTCAAGAGCCAAATATATTGATTCAATAATGAACGGGGGAGTATAAAAGGAATCAAGAACTGAAGCACGTGCGGCATTGTATTCTTCGTCAGTAAGGAGACTTTTAAGCTCTGAATATTCCGCAGACCATTGTTCATTTTTTGAATCAAAAGCGGCGGACAATCCGCCCCAGCCAACGTATCTGGAAAGTATTACTTGTTCTTCCGGTGTTGCAGGTCGATTTTCCTTTTCAATCATTTTCAGCGTTCTGATAGCTTCGGAATTTGCCTTGAATTTCGATTTAGCGCCGCCTTCGATGATAAAATCACCAGTAATTTTGAAGTTTTCAATTTTCATGTCAGACTTCATAGATTTTTTAGCTTGTTCAACGGTTCTGTCAGTATGGTCGATATATTCATAAAGATCGCTGTTCAGCAGTTGGTTGTATGAGATATTTTCAGTGACGGAAAAAGCGCCGCTGTCCCTTGTGACCGTACACTCGTCGGTTATCCACGGAAATGCGCCTGTCAGAGAAACAACTTCGCTGATATTACCCGTAATCTTATGACGAAATCTGTCACCTACAGTAATCTTCTGCGGAATATCTGGCTTGTTATTTTCTTCAGGATTTTTTGCATCTGATTCTTCAATATTATTTTTTAAATCGGAATTATTATCAGGTTTTGTAAATGTTATTTCAGATTCAGGTATGACCTTATTGCTTTCAGTGTTTTCAGATAAAATGCCGTATTCTTTAAGGATATTCTTTGCTCTTTCCGTATGTATTTTATCAGATTCACTATCTGAATTGTAGTATTTCAAAGTGTATTTTGCATGATATATACGGTCATCTATATCGGCTTTGGTAATATATTCGCCTTTGGATACCAGTTCTGAAATTCTTTCAGCGACTTCTTTCCAGGAAAGATAAATTTTTCTGCCCTCCTCATTGTCATACTTACGGTTAAGAATAATTTCAATGCCTTTTGAATTGTGATTTGCAAAGGCATAAAATTCATTTCCCGAATGACCGCCTGTACCGTACTCCTCTTTAAGCATTTGGGCGAATTCATTTATAGAGTGGCTTTCTTTACAGAATTCTTCAATACGGAATTTACCGTCCTCAAATCCGCTTCCTCTCATTAAAGCTGCATAGATTGCCTTTTCTTCTACGTCAGATTCATAAACTACAGGTTCTCCGAACAGAGAAAGCTGTGACGGTACATATTGGTGATCTTTTGATGTAATTTGCGGTGCAGCTTTTGACAGAATTTCAAATCCCTTTTCATTCATATCCTGCTGCCATCCGTTATATGCAAGTACATCGGAAGTACCGAGCAGAATACCGCCGAAATCGGGAGCGTCAAGGTCTTTCAGACTGATACTATTTTCACTGATCTGTTCAACTTCTCTGCGTTTACCGTCATAGAGAATCACATCGCCGACAGATAATTCAGAAACGTCTGGAGATTTCTTTTCTGTGTTTTCAAAGACAGTAGTTTTTATTTCAGATTTATCATTATCTGACAATTCAATAAGTTTGTCAAAATCAAGATTTTTAAGAACAGTATTCATATGATCAAGAGAATTAAAAAGCTGTTCATCAACGACTCTACCATCCTGTTCTTTTACGATACGGTATGTTTCAAGATCGGCATAGGCTTCAATACCTGCAAGACCGGTTTCTTCATCCGGTTTATATGCCAGTTCAATGTGATCCATATTTGAAAAGTTACCGGGAGAGCCAAATTCTTTTTCACAGTATTCATTGATTAACCGGATAACCCTATCCATTGGATTTTCTTTTTTTGACAGCTCCACAATTTCATTGACCTGAAATGGTATGCCAAGTTCTTGGGCTTTATCTCTTGTAATTTCAAGCTGTGTCAGAGAAATATCAACATTTTCGGAAATGATATTGCAAATGTCTGCCCTGAAAGCTTCATCGCTTTGAAATTTATCGTATAGAGGTGCAATTTCGTTAATAGTATAATTTTCAATCTGTTCTTTTCCGACAATAAGTTCAGTGAAAAGTTCCGATATACTTTTGTTTATTTCATTATTAAAGTTTTCTAAATCTGAATTTTCATGAGCATTTCTTACTGTTATGTCGTTTATTAGCTTATCCGTAGCGTATTCTATAAATTCTGCACGGGAAAGTTGTACTTCATGGGATTGCTTATGTGATTCGCCAATGGCGAATTTATCTTTATTTTCAACTGCGACTTCTATTATATCATAAGTATTACTAATATTTGACTTTTCAGCTTGCATTGTATTTTCGGCTTCTTCTGTCTTTTTAAGAACATCGGCAACAATTTCATATTTCGGATATTTGTTTAGAAACGCTATCAGATCTCCGTCGCCATCGCCAATATCCAGTCTTTCGGTAAATTTATCCCCGTTTGGCATATTGACGGTAAATTTTGTTTTTGCATAACCTAGATGAAAAGCGTCGTCTGCATTCATTGCCGCTTCTGCAGAGCCGTAAGTATTGATTTCTTCTTCACATAATTTTAACCATTCTGAATCAAGCTTGTTCATCAGATTGTCGAATTCAGTTATAGAGTAAGTTTTACCATCTTCTATATTATTGTGTTCGCTCCATTCGACAGTAATAGTGGGAAGATTATTTCGGTCGGAATAATCAATAGCGGAATATCTGTCCGTTAAATATGTATTCCAATCATTTTGGGAAACAGCAAAGATATTTCCGAGTTCACGAACTTCCTGAACGGTTTTAACAATTGCTTTAGGTTTATCGTTCCAATCCATAGAGTAAACTATTTTATCGGGATTTGCCTGTATAAAATCCTCAGCTTCATTTTCGAGTATAGTAATATAGTCAATATTTGATTGAAGCTTCAATTCGCCAATGGCGAATTTTTCTTTTTCAGCTGTAAAGCTGTGTGCAATCTCCTCCAGACGTTCAATATCAGCTTTGCTGACTGTAATAGTTGTTGTTTCAGCGGTAATTTTACCGGAGAATTTTATTCCGCTTTCCCCAAGCTTATCAGCAATTTTAGCAGCAATATCGGTATCATACTTTCTGTAAGTCTTTTGCGGAATGTATCTGTACGGAGTATTGCCGATTATTTGTATATCAGTTCTGTCAGAATTTCTTCCTCTGCTGTTTTCAGAAAACTGTTTTGCAGTTGCACTGTTTTCAGATAATCTCCCCGATTCTCCGCTTCTTTGTATTCCTGACTGTTCTCCTTGAGTTTTTCCACTATCATATCTTCCATTTCGTGTGCCTGAAGATTGACGGCTGTCAGATGCTTGTTCAGTTGATCGCTGTTTTTCAGCCATATAAATTCCTTGGGATCCTGATTGAGAAGATAATTCCTGCGCATTGTTACGTACCTCCCGTGAGGGATCTCCTGAAGAAGTTCCTCCGGAATCGGTTTCCAGTACCCCAATGCCGTCTTGTAATAATTCTCTCTCATTTCTTCCGGTACTATGTCGAACTCCGCTTCCGTGAATCCCAGAATCTCTTTTTCCTCCGCCGATTGTCTTTCCGATTCCGCTACCATCTCCAGAAATTCTTTCCTTTCCTGATCCGATATCTGATCTATAGGAACTTCCCTCAGATAAATCGGATAATACCGGAAATTCTCCTCGTCCAGAACGTACGTCCATCCCTTTAAGATTTCCGTATCCGGAAGATATTCCCCTGTCTTGGGATTTAGAACGTGTCTCACTCCGTCTATCATTTTCTCTTGTTTCATTATGCTCGTTCCTCCTGATTTCTTCAATTGCATTATGCCTTGTGTTTCTTACAATACTTTCAATTTCAAGAAAAATACTTCTTGAAATTTCTGTTACAGCCTGTCCAATTTCTTCAATGGGATATTTACTTAATCCGGTAAGGTTTTTGGGCGATGGCTGTGCTTCTCCCGGACAGCAGCGGTAAAGTATCGAATATGCGGCAGATTCTGCAACTACTTTGTATAAGTCTGATTTATCATCATTTAAATACTTTGCCGTACGCATAAGAGTAATATCATATAGCTGTTCCTCCAGAGTTTCAGAATCCAGATTATATTTCTCAGTTAGATGTTTGGAAACTGATTCGCTGTAATCAATATTCAGCTGACTGTCATTGATTTCCCAGACCCAAGGCAGGGAAGTACCTTTCGGTGCGGACGTCTGGGTGATGTCAAATAAATAACGTATTTTTCCGTTATGTAATGTAGGAACACCGTGTCCCTGCGGCTCACGGCTGAGACTTCGCCATGAACGTGCGTCCGAACATGCAGTAAACTGAGGGTTTTGCAGATTGATCATTATCTGATCGTTAAATGAATGCTTGTAGTGGTAAGAAGATGTCTGCAAAAATTTCAGCCAGTACTGAGTATCGGAAAGTTTTTCTTTTTCGGATTTGACAGATTCTTTTATTTCTCTTATTCTTCTGAATTCCATTATACCATACCTTTCATTTATAATCTATATTGTCAATATCGACTGAGCTATAATTTTCCTTTATGTATGACTGCTGCGCAGCTGCTTCACCTGCATTTCTGGGGATTATTTCTTCAATACAGTACCCTTTTTTATTTATGTCATACTGAGTTTTGATATGTAATTTAACAAGTTCAGAATCTTCAAGATATACGATGAATGAAACGAAACCTTCGGTGTCACGCTTATCGTTGTATATGTACAAATTAAAATCTTCAGCGCTGCGCTTTGTTTCATAATCAATACCGAATTCACGGCACTGCATGGCGTATTTTTCATATATGTCATCAAACGACTGATTATATGAATTTTCAATTCCTGAACAGCAGTTGTTGTATGCAGCTTCATCATTTGAAGCAATAGCGTCGCTTATGTCAACGAAGACTGGGATAAACAGTTTCAGGATAGCCGTGCCATCGGC